>ENA-OQJN01000812-OQJN01000812.1-human-gut-metagenome-genome-assembly--contig:-NODE-812-length-10900-cov-2.646431_pt1 | contig 10900 bp, 10 predicted proteins | sample MGYA00242610_ERZ504777 | MGnify/ENA primary metagenome ERZ504777 (study PRJEB26092, sample SAMD00036350) | human gut metagenome | host: Homo sapiens | study: EMG produced TPA metagenomics assembly of...
TTATCAGAAGTCATCGCCAACAAATCGATCACCAGCGTAAAGATAGCCAAATAAATTAATTTGATCCTTCCGATCAAGAATAAATTAATCTCCAAATCCTTCCGGTAAAACGACACGGCGAAAACGATCGCCATAACAGATGCCGAAGCCCCCATCAAATAGCTAAAAGAAGCCACGTTCTGGAAATAAGGGAAAATATTATAAGCAAGGACAAACAATATCGCACCCGCAAGACCTCCCAATATATACAAGCCTCCCAACTGCCGCTCATTGAAGAAATTCAAGAACAATCCCCCGAACCAATACAACCAAAGCATATTGAACAAGATATGCAAGAAGTCAAAATGAGTGAACATATAAGTAAACAACGTCCACGGACGGAAGAGCAAAAGTTCCGGAGAAGCCGGTAACTGCAAATACTGCAAAAAAGGTACCCCTTGCACATTAAAGAGCATAAACAATACGCTGGCCAAACGTATCAAGATAAACAAGCCTACATTTATATATATCAGTTTCGACAGGATATTACCCGACTGAAACATACGCTTCAAATTAGTAAAAATACCGTCCATTGTCTGCATCTTTCTTTTTCCAATAACGAATTAGGAAATAACCGAATAACATACCCCCCAAATGAGCGAAATGCGCTACCGTATCGCCACCAAAACTAGCCACACCCATAAATAGTTCGGCAAGACCATAAAATATTACGAAATATTTGGCTTTAATCGGGATCGGTATGAACATCAAGTACAAAGGAACATTCGGGAAGATCATCGCGAATGCCAACAAGATTCCGAATACGGCACCCGAAGCGCCAATGGTCACGAAATAATTCAAGAACTCGCTTTTGCTGATAATCTGGGCTCCATTCAAGTTTATCATGTCTTGGCTAGCGAAGATCACATCCCGCAAATTAAAGAACCATACCACTTCTTGTACCAAACCGGCGCCTATACCCGTCACGAAGTAAAAAATCAAGAAACGTTTGGGGCCCCATACGTTCTCCAATACCCGGCCGAACATATAAACGGCGAACATATTAAAAAACACATGCGCGAACGAATGGGTATCGTGCATGAACATATAAGAAACGATCTGATAAGCCTTGAAGTCGGTAGCACCCGGGAAGTGAAGCCCTAATAAATCCACCAAATCGATGCCGACTTTCGGCAGTGCAAGGCTGGCTACCCAAAATAGCAAGTTTATAATGATAAGATTTTTCGTTACCGGCGGGATACTATTCAAGAATCCCGAATTTGTCTGATTCATCATATACTACGTTAATTTAGCGGCAAAGGTAAATATATTTTAGCCGTTTTTGCCCATAATAATACTAAAACATATGTAAATCGGTAAAAAAAGTAGGTTTTCTTTTGTGATATTTCAAAATAAAACTACATTTGGAGCCGTCTATCGGTTATCATAGTTTTGTTTAATATATTAACAGTCAAACCATCATGAACAAATCAGAATTTATTAGTGCAGTCGCTGAAAAATCAGGTCTCAGCAAAGTGGATGCTAAAAAAGGCAGTAGAAGCTTTTGTTGACACAGTTTCTAACGAATTAAAAGAAGGCGGTAAAGTCGCTCTACTTGGCTTCGGTTCATTCTCTGTGTCAGAGAAGGCCGCTCGTAAAGGTGTTAACCCGAAAACTAAAGAAACCATTGAAATCGCAGCTCGCAAGGCCGTGAAGTTCAAGGCTGGTGCTGAATTGAACGAGCTAATCAAATAAGAAACACCATTATTCTCTATAGAAGAAGGATACGATGCAAATTGTATCCTTTTTTGTGTACCTTCGCGTGCAAATAAAATCCGAATTATAGTTAGACGAATATGGTTATCGAACAACAGATTACCGGGGCTATCATAGCCGGCATCAAAGAGCTGTACGGAGCGGATGTCACCGCTAGCCAAGTGCAGTTAACAAAAACGAAAAAGAATTCAAGGGGCACTTGACCCTAGTCGTATTCCCATTCCTTCGCATGTCGAAGAAATCTCCGGAGCAGACCGCTCAGGAAATCGGTGAGTACTTGTTGAGAAACGAGCCAGCGGTAGCTGAATTCAATGTAATCAAAGGATTCCTTAACCTGATGGTCGCTTGCTCTTGCTGGATCGATTTACTAAACTCGATCAATAAGCAGCCCGCTTACGGTATCATTCCGGTTACCGAGCAGTCGCCTTTGGTTATGATCGAATATTCTTCTCCCAATACAAATAAACCGCTTCACTTGGGCCATGTCCGCAATAACTTATTAGGATACAGCTTATCGAAGATCATGAAAGCGAACGGTAACCAGATCGTAAAGACGAATATCGTAAACGATCGTGGTATCCATATCTGTAAATCCATGTTGGCTTGGCAGAAATGGGGAAATGGAGCTACCCCAGAGTCTACCGGAAAGAAGGGTGACCATCTGATCGGTGACTTTTACGTATTATTCAGCAACAAATTAAAAGAGGAGACCCATGCGTTAGAAGCGAAAGGCCTTACCAAGGAAGAAGCCGAGGCTCAATCCACCTTGATGGCGGAAGCCCGTGAGATGCTTCGTAAATGGGAAGCCGGAGACAAAGAGGTGCGTGCGCTTTGGGAAATGATGAATAATTGGGTATACGCCGGGTTCAACGAGACTTATAAGATGATGGGCGTAGATTTCGATAAGATTTATTATGAGTCTCAAACGTATCTGGAAGGAAAAGGTAAGGTGATGGAAGGCCTAGAGAAAGGGATTTTCTATCGCCGTGAAGACGGCTCCGTATGGGCTGATTTGACGAAAGACGGGCTGGATGAGAAATTATTGCTTCGTGCGGATGGAACTTCCGTCTATATGACGCAGGATATCGGTACCGCCAAGCTGCGCTTCGATGATTACCCGATCAATAAGATGATCTATGTGGTAGGGAACGAGCAGAATTATCACTTCCAAGTATTATCGATCTTATTGGATAAGTTAGGCTTCGAGTTCGGCAAAGGATTGGTCCACTTCTCCTACGGAATGGTAGAGCTACCGGAAGGTAAGATGAAGAGCCGTGAGGGAACGGTCGTAGATGCCGATGATTTGATGGCCGAGATGATCAGTACCGCACGTGAGATTTCCCAAGAATTAGGGAAATTGGACGAGATGACTCCGGAAGAGGCTGAGAATATCGCCCGAATCGTAGGTCTTGGCTCCTTGAAATATTTCATATTAAAGGTAGACCCTCGCAAGAATATGACGTTCAACCCGAAAGAGTCTATCGACTTCAATGGGAATACGGGACCATTCATCCAATATACCTACGCCCGTATCCGTTCCGTATTGCGCAAAGCGGCGGAACAGGGCATCGTATTACCGGAGCAATTACCGCTTACTTTCGCCATTTCCGAGAAAGAAGAGAACCTGATCCAAATGATCGCCGATTATGCGGAGATCGTGAAAGAGGCAGGTAAGCTATACAGCCCGGCCTGTGTCGCCAACTATATTTATGATCTGGTAAAGGAATACAATCAATTCTATCACGATTTCTCCATCCTTCGCGAAGAGAATCCGGAATTGAAGAACTTCCGTTTAGTCTTATCCGCCAATGTAGCTAAGATCGTGAAATCCGGTATGGATTTATTAGGCATCGAGGTTCCGGAAAGAATGTAACGATAGAAGATGAACATAAACGAGAAAACAAGAAAGGCTCTCCTTCGATTTCAACAAAATGAAATCACGGAGAGCCTTCTCTATACGCAACTCGCCGCTATCGAGAAAGATCCAAGCAACAAGGAAGTATTACTACAGATAGCGAATGACGAGAAAGGACATTATACGATCCTGAAAAAGTATACGGGGCAAGAGATCTCCCCGAATAAATTACGTGTCACCAAATACTACTGGTTGGCACGTATCTTGGGGATTACTTTCGCCATTAAGCTAATGGAAGGTAGCGAGGAAAGCGCCAAGAATGATTACGCCTCTTATGATGAGTATCCGGATTTGCAACAAATCGCACGTGACGAGGATGAGCATGAGCAGAGGTTGATCGCCTTGATCAATGAGGAACGGTTGGAATATATGGGTTCTGTCGTACTGGGGCTAAATGACGCTTTGGTAGAATTTACAGGTGCTTTAGCTGGCTTTACCCTTGCCTTGAGCGACTCTAGATTAATAGCTTTGACCGGAAGCATCACTGGAATAGCCGCCGCATTATCCATGGCTTCCTCCGAATATCTATCTACCAAGTCCGAGAATGGAAATGAAAACGGGAAACATCCTGTTAAGGCATCGATCTATACGGGAATAGCTTATATCTTTACGGTAGTCGCCTTGGTCGCTCCATTTATCTTTATATCGAACGTATTAATGGCTTTAGGGCTTATGCTCATCATAGCGTTGAGTATCATCGCCCTTTTCAACTATTATTATTCCATAGCGAGAAGCGAGAGTTTCCGGAAGCGTTTTACTGAGATGGCAGTACTTAGTTTTAGCGTGGCCGCATTAAGCTTCTTGATCGGATATGACGTTAAAAGAATTTACGGGCATCGATGTACTAAAAAAATCATAGTTATGTTTTGAAAAATTCATAGTTATGAGTTTAGTAAATCATAACTATGAATTTTTAGAGCCTATAATCAAGCCTTTTTCCGTGTCGTACGTTTCTTCGTCGCAGCAGTTTTTTCTCCCGCCTCGGCGATTATCTTCTGGCATTCCTCCAAGGTCAAGTTCTCCGGTTTCTCTATCGTCTTAGGAATTCTGTAATTCTTTTTCTTATAAGAGATATAAGGGCCGAAGCGACCATTCAAGATCTCCATTTCCGGATCCTCATCGAACTTCTTGATAAATCGTTGCTCATCTTTTTGTTTTTTGCCTCGATCAACTCGATAGCTTCCTCGGCTGTTATCGACAAAGGATTCAAGCCCTTCGGTATGGATACGAACTTTCCGTCATGACGGATAAACGGGCCAAAACGTCCGACAGCGGCAACCATGACCTTACCTTCATATTCACCGATCGTACGGGGTAGATCAAACAATTTCAAGGCTTCTTCCAAAGTAATCGTCTCGATAGATTGCCCCTTCATCAAGGTTGCGAACTGAGGTTTAGGAGCCTCTTTATCCTCTGGGTGCGCCTGCCCGATCTGTACGACTGGGCCATAACGACCGATCTTCACGAAAACAGGTTTGCCGCTCTTCGGATCGATACCCAATTCACGCTCACCCACTTTATGCTCCGTACGGACAGAGGCTGCCTCTTCCACGATCGGATGGAATAGTTTATAGAATTTATCGATCGCGTCCGTCCATACCATCTCGCCTTCCGCTACGGCATCGAATTCCTTCTCTACGCTCGCCGTGAAGTTATAATCCATAACGCCCGGGAAATACTCCATCAAGAAATCATTCACGACCGTACCGATATCGGTTGGCATCAACTTATTCCGGTCCGCCCCTACGATCTCCGTCTTTTGGACTTCCTTGATCGTATGCTGAGCCAAGGTTATGATATTATAAGTACGCTCCGTTCCTTCCTTATCCCCTTTCACGACATACTCTCGATTCTGAATCGTCTGGATCGTAGGCGCATAGGTAGAAGGACGACCGATTCCCAATTCCTCCAAACGGCGAACCAAACTTGCTTCCGTATAGCGGGGAGGACGTTGCGTGAAACGTTCGGTAGCGACTATATCCTTCATACTCAATACCTCGTTCAAGGTAACCGGAGGAAGAAGGCCGTTTTCCTGTTCCTTCTCATTCTCGTCATCAAAACTCTCGCGGTACACCTGAAGGAAACCGTCGAAAGTAATGACCTCACCGGTAGCCACGAACTTCTCTTTCTTGCCGCCGATGCCTACGGAGATCGTCGTACGCTCCAACTCGGCGTCCGCCATCTGGCAAGCGATCGTACGTTTGCGGATCAATTCGTATAATCTCTTTTCCTGAGCGGTCCCGCTTATCTCATCATTGCTGATATAGGTCGGACGAATCGCCTCGTGCGCTTCTTGCGCTCCCTTGCTCTTGGTATGATATTGACGGAATTTATAATATTTCTCACCGTAGGTATCCAAGATAGCTTCTTTTGCCGTCCCCAAAGCCAAATCACTTAAGTTCACGGAGTCAGTACGCATATACGTGATCAATCCGGACTCATACAGGCGTTGGGCGATCATCATGGTCTGCGAGACCGAATAACCCAACTTACGGGCGGCCTCCTGCTGCAAGGTAGATGTCGTAAAAGGAGGGGCTGGTGTTTTACGCACCGGCTTTTTCGAGATATCATCGATCGTGAAAGAAGCGTCCTTGCAAGATTCAAGGAATGCCTCCACCTCTTCCTTATCTTTCAAACGACGGTTCAGCTCCGCCTTGAGGATTGTCGTACCATCCGGCAAGATAAAGCTAGCGATCACACGGTAGGCGGCCTCCGAGACAAACTCGTTGATCTCTCGCTCCCGCTCTACGATCAGACGTACGGCAACCGATTGCACGCGCCCCGCGGATAAAGCCGGCTTCACCTTACGCCAAAGAATGGGGGATAGCTCGAAACCCACGATACGGTCTAAGATACGACGGGCTTGCTGCGCGTTCACCAAATCGATATTGATATCTCTCGGCGTCTCGATCGCATGTAATATAGCGTTCTTGGTAATTTCATGAAAAACGATACGTTTCGTATTCTCAGGTTTCAATCCTAATACCTCATATAAATGCCAAGAGATGGCCTCTCCCTCCCGGTCCTCATCGGAAGCCAACCAAACCTGCTCGGCTTTCTTGGCTTCGTTCTTCAATTCGGTCACGAGTTTCTTCTTATCAGAGGGAATCACGTATTCCGGGGCATAATTGTGTTCGAGGTCTATACTGAAATCTTTCGTTTTCAAGTCGCGGATATGACCATAGCTAGACATAACCTTATAGTCCTTTCCGAGGAACTTCTCGATGGTTTTTGCCTTGGCGGGTGACTCCACTATTACCAAATTCTTTTGCATATCTATTTTTTGCTGGTTAGAAATCGGGTGCAAACTTACACAAATAATTAACGTACGCAGTATATCGATCACTAAAAAAGCGTTTTTTCCTATACATTATATATATAGTCATGCGTTTCTATTTACCTTCGCGGGACAAAATCAAAAAGCTATTCAAAAATATGGAAGAGATAAAGCGACTTATTTCAGAGAATAAACTAGAAGAAGCGATCCGGCTCTTGGACGCTTACCTCACGGAGCAACCGAGATCCGACGAGGCTTGGTTTCTCCTCGGAAAAGCTCATTATAAACTAGGCAACGTACGCCTAGCCCTCAACAGCTACCTGCAAGCGATAGAGATCAATCCGGAAAGCCCGGCACAAGCGGCCTACGATATGGCGATCAAGGTGCTGGATTTTTATAATAAGGATATGTACAACCATTAAGAAGACAGAGCACCCGCACCCAAATAAATTCTAGAAGTACAAGTAACTCGACTTTATGCATTTATGAAGTTAGTTGTTATTGATATAGCGTTTATTTGTATAATGCTCATTTACAACCTATAACGTAAGCTCGTCATAATAGGCATCGTTAAAGGCTTACAATGGGCATTATAAAGTGCTTATAATGGGCATTCTTAGCACCTAACATTGCCCATCGTAATTTGTAGAGACGGGGCGTGCCCCGTCTCTACAAGTTATACAATGAATTTATGTTTCTTTAGATTTCAATCTTCCATGAGAGTAATCGTATAGTCATGCAGACAGAAGAATTCCTCTGTCAACATAGTAGGTGGAATCTTTCCCTCTTCCAAGGAATAGCCCACTCCACTGAAACGAACATTCAGCCCCTCCTGCTGATAAGCCATCGGCATATCCTCCACATAGTAATTACCCACGAAATCGATTGGTTTGGAACAAACTATGGCCCATAGATTCACCCGATCGTCCCAACGAATACGACCAAACTCATCAACTAGATCCGTCCTTCGCCCATGCTCATGCTTATCCTCATGCTCATCATCACCGCAAGCGGTAAAGCCTAGCATGGTAATAGTACACAGGCAAAATGATAAAAATACAGAAAATGCTTTTTTCATATAAGTAAACTTTAAGAAATTACCTTTATCCAGATGATTATCCTTTATAAGTCAGCGCCAACATCGTAATATCATCGCTCTGCGTAGCGCCGTTCACGAATGATTGGACGGATTCGGATATACCTTCGATCATGGATTTGGGGGATTGGTTCTTTACGGAGCTACAAGCCTCTACCAAACGGATATCTCCATATTGCTCATTCCGCAGGTTCATCGCCTCACTGATTCCATCCGTATAGAGGAACAAGCTGTCTCCCGCTTCCAGTTTCAAGGATTGTTCTTTATAAGCTAATCCCGGCACGACTCCCAAGGCCATCCCACCAGTCATCGGCAAAAGAGATACCTTATCGTTCTTACGAATCCAAACCGGACGATTATGCCCCCCATTGCAATAAACCACGTCGCCCGTATGGATATTCAAGATCGCATAAAAAGTAGTGACAAACATCCCATTGACACTCTCACGGCACAATAGATCATTCGATTCCTTCATGCAGACCGCCGGGGAAAGCTGCCTAAGCGCCGTAGCACGGATCACCGTACGGCTGATCGCCATGAAAATAGCGGCGGGAATACCCTTATCCGACACGTCAGCGATCGTAAAACCCAGATGATTATCGTCCACCAAGAAGAAATCATAGAAATCACCCCCCACGGCCTTCGCCGCGCTCATGGTCGCGTAGAGATCGAATTGCTTATATTGCGGGAACGGAGGGAACTGCTTCGGCAAGATCGATTGCTGTATCTCACGTGCCACGTTCAAGTCGTATTGTATCTCCTCTAGCTGATGATGTTCCTTTTGGGCCTCCTTGATAAAAGAAATCTGCTCGACCGCCTTCTCGATCGTACGTTCCAGATCCTCCATATCGATCGGCTTGGTAGCGAAGTCGAAAGCACCATGGTTCATGGCGGTACGAATATTCTCCATATCCCCGTAAGCCGATACGATGATACATTTCAAGGCCGGGTTACGCATCTCGTTAATCTTCGTCAGCAATGTCAAGCCATCCATCTCCGGCATATTGATATCGCTCAATATGATATCAAAGTCCGGATGGTCCAACATCATCCTCAACGCCTCCAAGCCATTATGGGCAAAGGAGAACTCATACTCTCCCTTACGGATCTTCCGACGGAAATATTGGGTTAGCAACGCTTCCAGATCCTGTTCGTCGTCTACGCTTAATATCTTGATCGCCATAATTCTTCTGTTTATTTCGTTAATGGAATAAGGAATATGAAACGGGTAAACTCACCTTCTTTCGATTCCACCTCTATCTTCCCGTCATGCTTCTCCTCTATAATGGATCGAGTGATAGATAGCCCCAAGCCAGTTCCCTCTCCCACCGGTTTCGTGGTGAAAAACGCGGAGAATATCTGCTCCCGGATATCCTCCGGCATACCGATACCATTATCCTCGATACTTAATCTTAAAGAATCTCCCTCCTTCCGTAGATCCACGGATATAACCGGCTCATACCCGATCGGCGAGAGCTTGGATTTACTATAGACCGCATAGCAAGCGTTATTCATGACATTCAATACCGCACGGCTCAAATCCTGTGGGATCACTTTCAGCATCGGAAGCCCTTCCTCGTAATGCTCCCGGATCGCGATATTGAAACCTTTATAGTTCGCTCGCATCGAATGATAAGCCAGCCAAACATATTCCTTCACCAGATTCTTGATATCCGTAGGGATGTACTCGTCATCCTTCCCTCTGGAATAAAGCAAGATACCCCGGATGATACTTGTCGCCCGGTTTCCATGTTCCTCGATCTTCTTCAAGTTACCATGCAAATCGTTAACGATCTCGCTAAACTCCTCATGCAAGGCGGTCAGCTTCTCCCAAGATTCCGGAGGCAAGACATCTTTCTCTTCTTCTAATATATCTTCCAAGTCATCCACTAACTTAGAGGACAGCTTACTGAAATTGATGACAAAGTTGAGCGGATTCTGAATCTCATGCGCGATCCCGGCACTCAACATACCTAAAGAAGATAATTTCTCTAAGTTCTTCACTTGCAAACGTAGCCGTTCTATTTCCTTACTCTGGTCTTCCATATCTATTCCTCCTCTTTAGGCGGTGTAATTGTTTTCGGTTGATATACAGGGATCGTAATTAGAAACTGGGTATATTCTCCTTTCTTACTCTCCACCTCGATAGTTCCCCGATGGTTTTGCACGATCTCACGGCATAGGTAAAGCCCTACGCCGGCCGCTTCCCCCGTTGTCTTTGTCGTGAAGAAAGGAGCGAATATCTTATCTTTTATATTCTCGTCGATACCGGACCCGTTATCCCGGATCGTTATTTCCAGCATATCCTTATTGACTTTCAATCCAAGGAATATCTCCGGACTAAAAGTCACGGTCTCCGATTTCTTCAACAGGGCATACATGGAATTTTTCAATATCCCGGCCAGAACCTTACTGAACTGCTCCACGTTTACCTCCATCATCAAAGACAGCGTCAAATTATCGAAAACAATCCGGATATTCTTCTCTTGAATATCCTGCTCATACGTTTTCTTCAATTTATCCAAGGCGATCCGGCATAATCCGTTTATGTTGGTAAGCGTAAGATTACCTCTTCGGTCTTTCAGCAATTCCTCCATCGCCTTAACGATACGGACCGTATTGAAACCATGCTCGGAGATCTTCTCCAAATTACTGGTCATCATATTCAGCAAATCTACCGAGTCGTCATACACATCCGGTTTCAGATGCTCTTTCTGACTATCCAGATTTTTCCCGGAGATCCTTGGCCAACCCCGATGTCAGATTCGCGAAGTTATTGATATAATTCAGTGGGTTCAAGATACGGTCCACCAAACCTTGGGTCAATTGCCCTACGGTAGCCATCCGTTCCTTACGG
>ENA-OQJN01000813-OQJN01000813.1-human-gut-metagenome-genome-assembly--contig:-NODE-813-length-10891-cov-4.616314_pt1 | contig 10891 bp, 10 predicted proteins | sample MGYA00242610_ERZ504777 | MGnify/ENA primary metagenome ERZ504777 (study PRJEB26092, sample SAMD00036350) | human gut metagenome | host: Homo sapiens | study: EMG produced TPA metagenomics assembly of...
TCTTTAACAGTTGTGGCAGAAAGCTAACAAACTCTGGCATATCTTATATCTTGAATAATTATATTAATCACGCCCGAATACAAGATCCGGAACTTATACCGGAAAAAATAAGCCCGCATACTTTACGGCATAGTAAAGCTATGCACTTGTTACAAGCTGGTGTAAATTTGGTCTATATTCGTGATATTTTAGGACATGTATCTATACAAACGACTGAAATATATGCTCGGGCTGATTCTAAACAGAAAAGAGAGGCCTTGGAATCAGCTTATGTTAATATGATACCAAACGATATAACAGAATGTTCGTGGGAAAAAGACCAAGAACTTAAGATCTGGTTAAAAAATCTCTCCAAGTAGAAGTTTTGCATACTTATTGAAATCAACATATGTCGTAAAGAATGTTATCTACACTTATTGGTTTGATAAAATCATTTAAGTTGCATAGATAACATTCTTTTTTAACAATATTATTTTCTTCTGAATATCCTATTAGTTTGTTCTATTAACATTTGTTGATGTTGGAATAAATCTATCAATCTACGCATATTCATGTAAAAATCTTCGTCAACAAATTTCTTTTCATTCCTATATATCTCCAATAAATCTCGTATTTGCATTATCCGATGCTTCAACTCCATAGTAATACGACGTTGCTCTTCAACTAAATTTCGGTCTTTTTCGGATATCTCCTTATCAATTCGCTCTCTTATAATAAATTCTATATACTCTGGAGGAAAAAGAACTTCAGGAGAACGTAACAATTTTTGATTCGTCCTTGATAGCTCTAAAATTTCTTCTAACATTTCATTCCTAAAACTTTTGTCTGTTGAAGGTTTTTCCTCCTCTGAAGATTCCCCTTTTATTGCATCTAAAGAATCTTTCAAATTGGGCCACCACACATCAAAAGTCTTTGATAATAAATCTTCTTTTAATCCAGAATCCCCACAAGCTTTATTTAATGTAAGTAACAACTTTTTTACATCATCTTTGTCGAAAATTGTAGATTGAAATTGCAATATTGGCCCCTTTACTTCGGCTCTTTTCAAATCAAAAATAAAAGGACAAACAGAAGATTTGTCCATCATCTTAGATAATGCACCAGCTTCAAATAGTAACCAAGGTGCTTCTAAATTATCTTTAGTCACACATAAAATACCAAAAGTGCTATCTTCTAATTCTTTAGCAATATCAGTACTCCATCTCGCCCCTTTATCTATATCTTCTGATGAAACATAAGGAGTGAGAGATTGTATTACTGATGGTAACCAATCCCTTAACACCAACGCTACTTGATGGCTTTTGTGTCCCGACCAACTTAAAAATACTTTCATAAGGTTTTTATTTACATTTTAATAGCGAATTTATATAATACCTGCAAATATATGCTTTTTTATTTTCATAGTTGGTATGAAACCATTTTTCTGAAACAGAAATCAATCGTTATCATATAAATATCTTGTGTCATATTACCATAAGCTATAACATAAAGTTGAAAAGCAAAGCGATTGAGTATCAATTAAAATAAATCATGGCTTAGGATAATAATTTGCTTGTGATAAGAAAAACCAAGTGTGGCAAGGGACATTGCCCGCATTTTAGGAGCGAGTGAAAAACAGGATGGCTACCTTTCAGGTAACGGGTATCTCGTTACCTGGGCGTTCGGCCATCTTGTAGGTTTGGCAATGCCGGAAGCATACGGCATACAGAGTTTCCGTCGGGAAAGTCTGCCTATCATTCCGGATAGTTTTCAACTTACACCCCGACAAGTAAAAGCGGAAAAAGGGTACAAGGCAGACCCCGGCGCATTGAAACAGCTAAAGGTAATCAAAGAGGTATTCGACCAGTCGGACAAGATTATAGTCGCCACCGATGCAGGAAGAGAGGGAGAACTTATATTCAGGTAGTGCGCCCATAAGGCTGCATAATAAATATCTCTTTAGCAAGAGATTAGGTTCGTGTTCTTCGAGATAATAACCTACTACCAACCGACTTATTCGGCGGGGAAACCCAATGGGGAGTGTAGCATGTCGGTAAAGGCATAAGTCCACAAATTGCCATGTGGCGACTGAATGACAAGGTAGAAAGACAAACATAAGGATGAAGCCTGAATTGGCAGAACGATAGTCCAGTGGCTGTTAAATGAGCCGTGACGGAAGGCAATTACAAACGTCACGCTGTGGTACTCTTCCGGTGTAGCGGACGGATTGAGCAAAAGAACAAACCGCAGCACAACCGCAATATGCGGAGAAAAGGTCGAACGTCGCATCCGACAGTTTGTCGCGCTAATAGTTATTATGCAAGCTAAATGGGGATTGCCTAAGTTGGGACGCCGTAAGGCTATGAGGTTTAGCCTCTGAAAACCCAATATGGCAACGGAGCTTCCGTAGTAGTCCGAGCAGGGGAAAGCCCTGTACATGGCGAAGGGAAGCAGTTGGTAACTTTAATACAAACAAAGAAAGACGTGTGAGACGTATGAGAAATTCAGAGAATGTATTAAACATTTTAAGTGAACACAGCAATGTTTCGGGCTACAAGTTCGAAAGGCTGTACCGCATTCTGTTCAATGAACAAATGTTCTATGCCGCCTATCAGCGCATTTACGCTAAACAAGGCAATATGACATCTGGCATGGATGGTAAAACAATCGACCAGATGAGTGTTCTGAGAATAGATAACCTTATTGTAAGTCTCAGAGATGAGTCCTACAAGCCGCATCCAGCAAGGAGGGTGTATATTCCCAAGAAGAACGGTAATAAACGACCGCTTGGAATACCCTCTTTCGAGGATAAACTAGTGCAAGAAGTAGTTCGAATGATTCTGGGAGCCATCTATGAAGGATATTTCGAATATTCATCACATGGTTTCAGACCAAACAAGAGCTGCCATACTGCACTGACCCACATACAAAAGACGTTCAGCGGAACAAAGTGGTTTATCGAGGGAGACATCAAAGGATTCTTCGATAATATCAACCACGAAGTTCTGATAAACGCTCTGAGAGAACGGATAGCCGATGAAAGGTTTATACGTCTTATCAGAAAATTTCTGAATGCCGGGTATGTCGAAGACTGGAAATTCCATAAGACGTACAGCGGAACACCGCAGGGAGGTCTAATTAGCCCGATTTTGGCTAACATCTACCTTGACAAGTTCGATAAGTACATAAAGGAATACGCTAAATCTTTCGACAAAGGCAGAGAAAGGCAAAGCAGTACAGAATACAAACGACTTGAAAACAAAAGAAGCAGGCTGGTAATTAAGGCTAAATCCGTCGAAGATGAATCGGTCAGAGCAAATCTGATTGATGAGATACGGAAAGTCGAGAGCGAAATTGTTAGTACGCCTTATGGTTTAAATATGGATGAGACGTTCAAAAGACTAAAGTATGTGAGGTATGCTGACGATTTCCTAATTGGGGTTATCGGCAGCAAAGCAGAATGTGTCGAGATTAAAGCGAACATTGCTCGGTTTATGAGTGAGGAGCTCAATTTAGAGCTATCTGACGAGAAAACGCTTATAACTCATGCACAACATGCTGCTAAATTTCTCGGATACGAAGTCTCTATACGCAAATCCCAAGCCCTAAGGCATAACAGAAATGGAGTTTTAAGAAGACCGTTCAATGGTCGAATCGTCCTACGAGTGGCAAACGAGGTGGTTAAAAAGAAGTTGCTGGACTATGATGCAATATCCGTTGGGCAAGTCAACGGCAAAGAAGTCTGGAAACCGAAATCTCGTTCCTACATGATAGGTATGAAACCAGAGGACATTATGGCGCAGTACAATGTGGAAATAAGGGGATTCTATAACTACTATTCTATCGCTAACAACATTTCATATCTCGGCAACTCATTCGGGTTTAATATGGAATACAGTATGTTCAAAACTATTGCCCAAAAGCAAAACAGCACACTTGCACAGACAATTAAGAAACTCCGCAAGGGTAAAAACTTTATTGTCAGCTACGTGGACGGCAAAGGGCAAAAGAGGACCAGAGTATTCTATAATGAAGGTTTTAAAAGAAAAACAGCCAAAGGCCACACCCAATACGACAACCTTCCGAACACAAACATCAGCCCTTATCCAAGTCTTATTGAGAGATTAAAGACTGAAGTGTGTGAGTTATGTGGAGCAGAGGGTAAAACGGTAATGCATCATGTGCGTACTCTCAAAGACCTCAAGGGGAATAACGAGTGGGAACAACAGATGTTTAAAAGACACCGTAAAACTTTGGCTGTTTGTGAAACCTGTAATGCTAAAATTCATGTTCGTTAAAATGAGGAAAACCAACGGAGAGCCGTATACAGGGAGACTTGTACGTACGGTTCGGGGGCAGGCTCTCGGAAACCTACCGTCGCAAGACGACAAGGCGCCGAGTGCCGAGCCTACTATCTATAACTATTTAGGTTGTACCAAGCCCTTTGTACGCCTGTGGATAAGCAGCCTTACCGACAGGGCAATCCGTGAGGGGCTGGATAACTTGCAGCCGGGAGAGCGTTACGATAACCTCTACCTTTCTGCCAAATCCCGCAGCGAAGCCGACTGGCTGATAGGGATAAACGCCACCCAAGCGTTGAGCGTGGCAGCCGGGCAGGGCGTGTTCTCGCTGGGCAGGGTGCAGACACCCACGCTCGTGATGATATGCAGCCGCTATTTGGAAAACAAGAACTTTGTCCCGACCAAGTTTTGGCAACTCAAAGCCGATACCGCCAGCGGTAGAATCAGTTTCACCGCCCAATCTACCGCCAAGTGGGAGCAACAGCCCGAAGCCATAGCCGCCCTGCAACGGGTAAAGGATGCCGGGCAGCTTGCGGTGAAGTCCGTTGAAAGGAAAGAAACCAGCCAAGAACCGCCCCTTTTGTATGACCTTACCACGCTACAAAAGGAAGCGAACACGAAGCTGAACTTTTCGGCGGACAAGACCCTTTCCATAGCGCAAAGCCTGTATGAAAAGAAAGTGATGTCATACCCCCGAACCGGGAGCCGTTATATCCCGGAGGACGTTTTCGATGAAATGCCGGAGCGTATCGCCATGCTGGGGCAGTACCCCCGCTTTGCCGGATATGCTACCGGGCTGAAAGAAGTAACGCTGAACCGCCGTAGCGTGAATGACGGCAAAGTGACCGACCACCACGCCTTAATCGTGACTGAAAACCTGCCCGGTGAACTCTCCAAAGACGAACGGGCGGTTTACGAACTGGTAGCCGGGCGTATGCTGGAAGCCTTTTCGGGCAGGTGCGTGAAAGACGTAACCACCGCTGTGCTGTCTGCCGGAGATACCGACTTCACGGTGAAAGGGTCTGTGATGAAAGAAGCCGGGTGGCGTGCCGTATTCAGCGAGCAGGAAACGGGAGAGGATGAAGAAACCGCCAGCCTGCCGCCACTCCAAAAGGGCGAAAGCCTGCCTATTTCCAACGTGGAACTGTTGGAGAAACAGACCAAGCCGAAACCGCTGCACACGGAAAGCAGCCTGCTTGCCGCAATGGAAAACGCAGGCAAGGAACTGGAGGATGCCGAACTGAAAGCCAGCTTGAAAGATGCCGGGATAGGTACACCCGCCACCCGTGCGGCGATTATCGAAACGCTGTTCACCCGCCAATACATCGTGCGTGATAAGAAGAACCTTGTACCCACCGACAAGGGGCTTGCCGTTTACAGGATTGTCAAGGACAAGAAGATTGCCGATGTCGAAATGACGGGTATGTGGGAAACCGCCCTTTCCAAGATAGAAGCGGGAAACATGGATGCCGACACGTTCCGAAAGGGTATCGAGGTGTACGCCGCCCAAATCACGGCGGAACTGCTTTCGGTACAATTATCTGTTGCAGGCAGTGAAACCTGTCCCTGCCCCAAATGCAATAACGGGCGCATCCTGTTCTACCCGAAAGTGGCGAAGTGTTCCAACGTGGACTGTACGCTTACCATATTCCGCAACAAGTGCGACAAGCAGCTTTCCGACAAACAGATTGTCGAGCTGGTGACGAAACGCAAGACCGGGCTAATCAAGGGCTTCAAGGGCAAGAACGGCAAGGTTTTCGATGCTTCGCTGGTGCTGGACGGGCAGTTCAATGTCGGTTTTTCATTCCCCGAAAAGAAAGCGAAACCGAAGAAATAGCCTATCTTTGTCACTGAAATTTCATTGTGATAGGTTTTGCCACTTATGATAATTGAAATTTTAGTGGTTGCGCCCGGCAGGAACCGGGCGCATTTTCAAAAAACTTTTCAATTTTTTTCTGTTATAACTTCCTAATATACAAAAAGAGTTACCTTTTTGTAACTATCTTACTGTCTTGTAACTTCTTTTTTATACTAAGTATATTTATATCTTTGCAATCGAAAAAGATACTTAATATATTATGTTTACCGCATTGGTATATTTGTTTGGTGTCTTAACAATACATTATTAACTAATAAAAAAGAATTATGCACTACACTGGAACTATTTGGCGACCGCCTTACGAAGCATACTCAATGCTCATTCAAGTAACAGCTGGATGTACTCACCATTCCTGCAAATTTTGTACTTTATACGAAGATTTACCTTTCAAATTTAGGCTATCACCAATTGAAGAGGTAAAATCGGATTTAAAGGAAGCAAGTTATTATTATAGACACGCACAAAGGGTGTTTTTCACAGGTGCAAACCCATTTGTGCTTAGTGTGAATAAGCTTAAAACACTTGCGAAAATGGTACATCAATACTTCCCTGCTTGTCAGAGTATAGGGTGTTTTGCACGAATTACGGACATTACCCCTAAATCTGTTACAGAATTAAAGAATTGCGAGAACTCGGATATGATGGAATTACAATCGGAGTTGAAACCGGATATGATGAATCTTTGATTTTCATGAGAAAGGGATTTCTATCAAAGGACATCATTGAGCAATGTAAGAAATTGGAAGAAGCAAATATTACCTATAACTTCTTTATTTGACAGGAATTTATGGTAGTGGAAAAGGCAAGATGGGAGCAAAGGTAACAGCAGAAATTTTCAATCAGCTTCATCCGCAAATAATTGAATCCTCAATGCTAACAATTTATCCGACTTCGGAACTGTATAAGGAAATACAGGCTGGTAACTGGAAAGAAGAAACTGAAATTGAGAAGTTGGAGGAAATGAAGACTTTGATTGAAAATCTTAAAATTGATGCTCGATTTGTAACGGATGGGGCGTCCAACTTAATTCAGGTTAGAGGCAATTTGAAAACAGATAAACAAAAAATGATTGCTTTTCTAAAACAACAAATAGCAGAGCAAGACGAAACTTATTTGAGAAGCTATCGTGAAAATCTGCCACATTTATAAAATCTATCTAATGAAAGCGGATATTAGAGTTATAGTAAAAGGTGTTCAACAATATGCTGATTATATTGATGAGATAGTGACTAATGCTATGGGAAAATATTCTATTGTTAATGGTCTGCATATTGTTGAATATCGAGAACTATGTAAAGGTGGACATATCATTGAAACAAATTGGTAATCAGTAATAAATACTGTTTGTTTATACCGAAGTGGGAGTTTGTTCTCTGAAATGTCTTTCATAGAGGGAGAATGTACGGAATCTGATTATATTAATACAGATGGAGAACTCAATGTAAAAATCAAAACATTGTCTTACCATCCTATAATTGGTGATAACAATATTCATATTGAATTGAATTATGACTTATTCATAAATAACCAGTTCCTCTCGAATAACTCCCTTACTATATTTATTAATGAAATGGCATTGTAAACTATAATATTATGACTTTATGAAAATAAGAATAATTGATTTGTTGAAAACAACTACCTATAATATTAATGTAAGCGTAAACGGCTGGGTACGAACGCATAGACAAAGTAAAAACATTAGTTTCATTGCAATAAATGATGGTTCAACTGTTCATAATCTGCAAATTGTGGCTGAACATGAAAAGATAAAAAAAGATTTTTCTTAAATTGGTAACTACCGGAAGTGCCATTCGGGTAGATGGTATGTTTGTACTATCTACTGGAAATCAGCAGCATGGAGAAATAATAGCCCAAAATATAGTTTTATATGGCACTGCCGACCCACAGGAATATCCTTTACAAAAGAAAGAACACTCGTTAGATTTTTTGCGGAATATTGCTCATTTGCGGATGCGAACAAATATTTTTGGAGCGATATTTAGAGTTCGTCATAATTTAGCTTTTGCTATACATAAATACTTTCATGAAAAAAGGTTTTTTCTATTTTAATACTCCCATAATAACAACATCTGATGCAGAAGGAGCAGGAAAATTGTTTGAAGTAACAACGGGTGATAATCAAGATTTTTTTGGTGTCCCGGCGAATCTAACTGTATCAGGGCAATTGGAGGGTGAACTGGGGGCTTTGGGATTAGGGGCTATTTACACATTCGGACCAACTTTTAGGGCTGAAAACTCGAATACTTATCGACATTTAGCTGAATTTTGGATGGTGGAACCCGAAATGGCGTTTATTGACATCAACGATAACATGGATTTAGCGGAGGACTTCTTGAAATATGTAATTCGCTATGCTATTGAAGCGTGTGAAAGTGATTTGATTTTTTGAATAATACAGTAAATAGTGGTTTAATCGAAAGGTTACATTCAGTAGTAAATAACAAATTTGTTCGATTGCCATATTCACAAGCAATAGAAATATTGAAACAATCAAACAGTGAATTTGAAATTCCAATAGTGCAAGGCATGGATTTAAGCTCTGAACATGAACGTTTTTTAGTTGAAGAATATTTTTGTTGCCCTATCATTGTTACGGACTATCCTAAAGAAATAAAAGCTTTTTATATGAAGTTGAATGAAGACGGTAAAACTGTACGAGCAATGGATATTTTATTTCCACAGATAGGAGAGATAATAGGAGGTTCCGAGCGTGAATCAGATTACCTGAAATTACGCCAGCGAATGGAAGAATTGGGTATGAATATGAAACAATTATGGTGGTATCTTGAAACACGAAAGTTCGGAACTGTTCCTCATGCAGGATTTGGGTTAGGATTTGAAAGATTAGTGTTATTTGTTACAGGAATGTCAAATATTCGTGATGTGATACCATTTCCACGTACACCGAAAAATGCCAATTTTTAAATCTTTTAAGTTTGAACGGTGCAAAAATACATCAATGAAATATTACTTCGCATTAATGAAGAAATGGAATTGCGTGGTATTGATGAGAATGTCAATACAGAAGATGCATTATATATGATAGACGTTATACGTCCATTGTTTGAAAAATTGCGAGAAATGACTATCGCATACGAATTTCAGAGTGAACAAGAAGAAATTCACTTTTTCAAAGAAATAAAGCCAGATATTCTTGGTAGGTACATATTCTTTCATAAAGTTGTTAGAATTGAAATGAAACGTCCTATTGGCAGTGATGATGTACAGAGAGAATATCTTCATAGTCAATTAAATAGTCTGAAATATTTTTTTGACCAAAATCTTGATTTTTACCAGTATTACCGTTCAAGAGCAACGCATTTAGATACTTATTACTTTGTTCGATATAAAAGTAACTTTCGGTTATGTTTAGATTGCAATTTTTTGGATAAAGACCCTGCTTTTTCAACCGGGTTTGACTATAAAGTGGCAAAAATATTATCTAATGAAATGTTGCGCATATATTTAAATCGCCAGTTACAGTTATTAGATAGAAAAACGCAGATTGCGGAAATACGAACTTCGCTTTCAGATTTTAGTTTAAAATGGACTGGCTCGAAATCTGAAGCAATAGAATGGGGATATGGATTGTTTGCAGCAAAATCCTTGAATTATGGAAATGCTACGATAAAAGAAATTATGGCGTTTATCGAAGCTGCATTTGGCATTGAACTGGGAGATTACTACCGAACCTATTTAAGCCTTAAAAATCGAAAGAAAGACAGAACTGCTTTTTTCACATTCATGGTAGAGCAACTGCAAAAGCGTATGGATGATGATAATCTGTAGATAAGATATTTAGCTAATTAGAAAACTACCATGTTATTACCAACTTGGTAGTTTTCCTTTTTATACAAATTAGCAATATGAATAGGACTAAAATATGTAATTTCCCTCTAAAATTCACTCCAAAAGACATTGAAAAAATTTCAACCAAGTTGATATAATCTTGTATTTTTTATCTTAAAGAAATATGCAATTTTGCGGCAAATCAATTAGTTATCATTTATGGAAATAATAACATTCGAGTCCAAAGCCTATAAAGAACTGGACAATAAGATTACCGCTATTGCCGATTACATCTTCAACCATGCGGAAACGGCAAAGCAAAGTGAAGAAGATATGTGGGTGGACAGCTATGAGGTCTGCACGTTCCTGAAAATAAGCGAAAAGACCCTGCAACGCCTGCGGGGGTCGGGAACTATCGCCTATTCCAACATCAGGGGACGCTACTTCTACAAGGTCAGTGAGATACGCCGGATGCTGGAAGAACGCCTGATAAGGAGCAACAAGGAGAACATCGACAACTTGATAACCAACCACCAGTTGTATGCTAAGGAAAGAGGAAATCTTAGAAAGAACAAGTAACGGGCTGGCGGTGTTCAAACACTACCTGCCCGGAAACTGGCGCATAGGTCGCAACTTCCTTAACCCGCTGTACGAGGACAGCAAGGCTTCCTGCAACATCTACTTCGACCGCCGGGGCGGTATCTACAAGATGAAAGACTTCGGCAACGACAGTTATAGCGGCGACTGTTTCTTCCTCGTGGGGCAGTTAAAGGGGCTGGACTGCAACCGGGCGGCTGACTTCGTGGAGATACTGGAAAATCATCGACCGGGACTTGGGTTTGGGGCTGGCTTCCGGGCACTCCGGTTTCCGTTCCCCCCGGCAACCGTCCGCCGGGCCAGTGCCGGACAAACCCGAACTACG
>ENA-OQJN01000814-OQJN01000814.1-human-gut-metagenome-genome-assembly--contig:-NODE-814-length-10854-cov-2.049408_pt1 | contig 10854 bp, 9 predicted proteins | sample MGYA00242610_ERZ504777 | MGnify/ENA primary metagenome ERZ504777 (study PRJEB26092, sample SAMD00036350) | human gut metagenome | host: Homo sapiens | study: EMG produced TPA metagenomics assembly of...
CCAACGAACAATGTCCTGCTTACATTCTTTCATATTCCGAAAGATAGTACGCAAATGCAACAACACCGGGATAAAACCCATATAAGCCAGTTCTTTGTAATGCTTCACCCGCGTTCCACCAACAGCCGTCATCAAGTCCCCGCCAAAGAAACGGAATTCTGCTTCCGGATCTTCCTGTATCAAGGCACACATCAAATTAGATGCGTGCAAATCGCCTGATGCCTCGCCTACTATCAAATAGTATTTCATACTTCCAGATTCCAGTTTTTCAACTCATTCATCATCCCATAAGCGGTCACATCAATTTGGGTAGGAGTTACCGCCACATACCCATGCCCTAATGCCCAGTGGTCCGAATCTTCCGCTTCCGGTTCATAGTTATCAAACTCTCCGGTCAGCCAGAAATACTCTCCACCCCGAGGATGCAGACTACGCTTCCATTCATTAATCCAAGCCCCATTCGTCTGACGGCAGATGCGTACCCTTTCAAAGAAGCCGTATCCGGAAAGTTCACATTCAAGCAAATACCCAAAGGCAAGCCATGCTCCAGGACCTGCTCAGTAATACGGCGTATATAAGGCAGCGATGAAGAGAAATCAGCATCCGCAAAATGATTACATAATGAATATCCGATAGAAGAAATCCCCTTCAGGCACCCTTCAATCACTACCCCCATCGTACCGGAATAATGCACATTCACTGAAGAATTATCACCGTGGTTTATTCCACCTATCACCACATCGGGACGACGGGGAACAACTGTATGCAATGCCAGTTTCACACAATCTACCGGTGTACCCGTACATTTATACACAGTCAAGTCCTCCTCTTCACGTACCTTGTAATACCGCACAGGATGTTCGGAAGTGATCGCCCCCGAAGCTCCCGAACGAGGACCATCCGGCGCCATTACGATCATTTCACCCACTCCACGCAACCCACGTATCAACTCATTCAATCCCTTAGCTTCCACGCCGTCATCATTTGACAGCAATATCAACGGTTTTTCTCTCTTCATATTTTTCCACTCTTTTTCTCGGAGCGTAAAGATACAACTCTTTGCCGGAACTACCCCTCGCCAGAAAAGAAAATTATCTTAATGTTCTACAACCCAGTGCTAAAAATAGAATAGAATTGAATGAAAATTTCTATCTTTGCCGCCGTTGAGTTATTAACAAAACCAATGAGTTATCAACAGTTTTGCTAATGTCTGCCGTTTTTTATAGGTACAATCACCTATTATTTGTTACTTCGCAGCGAGAAAAACTGATTAATATGGGAAAAAATTATTGCTTTAGCCAATCAAAAAGGTGGCGTAGGTAAAACTACCACAACGATTAACCTCGCAGCTTCTCTGGCAACGCTGGAGAAAAAAGTGCTGGTTATTGATGCAGACCCTCAGGCCAACGCATCATCAGGATTGGGGTGTGAACATCAAAGAGGTAGAATGCTCTATCTATGAATGTATTATCAACGAAGCCGATATACGGGAAGCAATTTATACCACCGACATTGACGGACTCGACATTGTATCTTCACACATCGACCTGGTTGGCGCAGAAATAGAAATGTTGAACCTGGAAGACCGCGAGAAGATCATGAAAAAGTATTAGCCCCCATGCGGGACGAATATGACTATATCCTGATAGACTGCTCCCCGTCATTAGGCTTGATAACGATCAATGCGCTGACAGCAGCCGATTCAGTAATTATCCCTGTTCAATGCGAATATTTTGCATTAGAGGGCATCAGCAAATTGCTGAATACCATTAAGATTATTAAATCGAAACTGAATCCTTCACTGGAAATAGAAGGCTTCCTGCTGACAATGTTCGATTCACGTCTGCGTCTGGCCAACCAGATTTATGATGAAGTGAAACGCCATTTTCAAGAATTGGTATTCAAGACAATTGTACAGCGTAACGTCAAACTGAGCGAAGCTCCCAGCCACGGCATTCCTGCAATATTGTATGATGCCGACTCTACCGGAGCCAAGAATCATTTGGCATTGGCACAAGAATTATAACACGTAACAGTAAGTAAACAATGGCAGTACAGAAAAATTTGCTTTAGGACGCGGGCTTGACGCACTGATCTCGACCGAAGAAGTAAAGACAGCCGGCTCATCTTCTATCAATGAGATAGAACTGAGCAAAATATCCGTCAACCCTAACCAACCGCGCCGTGAATTTGATCCGGTGGCGTTACAGGAGTTGGCTGACTCTATTGCCGAAATTGGTATCATCCAACCCATTACGTTGCGTCAACTGAGTGAAGACTCTTACCAGATCATAGCCGGAGAACGTCGTTACCGCGCCTCCATACAGGCAGGACTTAAATCTATTCCGGCATACATCCGCACAGCCGATGACGAGAATGTAATGGAAATGGCGTTGATTGAAAATATTCAGCGTGAAGATTTGAATTCATTGGAGATTGCACTGGCTTATCAACATTTATTGGAACAATATGCATTGACACAGGAACGGCTGAGCGAACGTGTCGGAAAAAAACGTACCACTATCGCCAATTATCTGCGTCTGCTGAAACTTCCGGCTCAGATTCAAGTAGCATTGAAAAACCGCGAAATAGACATGGGACACGCCCGTGCCTTATTGTCCTTAGATGATCCTAAGACCCAAATACGTATCTTTAATGAAATACAGTCACAAGGCTATTCTGTCCGCAAAGTGGAAGAAATTGTCAAGGCACTGAGCAGTGGCGAGACAGTGGACAGCGGTGGGAAGAAGATCAAACCAAAAGGTTCCAAACTATCCGAGGAATACACTTTGCTGCAAAGCCATCTCTGCGGATTCTTCGGTTCAAAAGTACAGCTTTCATGCACAGCCAAAGGAAAAGGCAAGATCAGTATTCCGTTCAACAACGAAGAGGACTTGGAACGAATCATGGAAATACTGGATTCACTGAAAAAGAAAGAATAAAGCGTTATTACTACATTGAAAAGAAAAACATCCACATATAAAGTGTTTACATTCATGCTTTTATGCCTTATGATGGCTGGAAGCCTGAATGTTCACGCCCAAAAGGCACGCAACCGCCGTATGGGTATAAAGGCAGATTCTATCATACAAGTCAAAGATTCACTTGTCATTGACAGCCTAAAATTGTTGGAAGAACGACAAAAGATAGAAAATATGGAAGCACCTGTTGATACTGCCGCTTTAGTCCGTAAAAATGATTCCATACAGAAAGCAATGGCTGCCGAAACAAAACCCCGATTTATTCCGAACTCCAACCGTGCCATCTGGCTGGCGTTGGTAATTCCCGGCGGAGGACAGATATACAACCGTAAATATTGGAAACTGCCGATAGTATATGGAGGATTTGTGGGATGTGCATATGCGCTGACCTGGAACAACAGAATGTACAAGGACTATTCGCAAGCCTATCTGGATATTATGGACGATGACCCTAATACCAAAAGCTACGAAGACTTCCTGCCTCATGGCGTGAGTGCGGAAGGTATGGAGGATACCTTTAAAAAACGAAAAGATTTTTATCGCCGATATCGGGATTTAAGCATATTCTGTTTTATCGGTGTATATATACTATCTGTCATAGACGCATACGTGGATGCTGAACTATCTGATTTTGATATATCCAAAGACTTAGGTCTTCAAATACAACCTGTTATTTTTAATGATGGCCGGAGCAGGATACCTAATACAATAGGCCTGCAATGCAGCTTCAAATTTTAATCGCATGAAAAACTTTTTAATTGGTTTATTTACATTTATAGGAACAACGGGAATCAACGCACAAACCCAAAGTATTACCGTTCACTCGCAAACTACAGGAAAAGAAGAAATTATTGATGTTCCTGAAAGTATGCAGTCAGAAATGGACAGTCTTTACTGGGACTGGCAATCTAAGAATTACATCACATTGGGAGAGAACTGCACAATGGCCTCTACCAACCCTGTTGTAAGTGATTCCATCTATATGGATCGTCTGTCACGTATCCCCTCTATCATAGAAATGCCTTACAACGAGGCTGTACGCAAATTCATTGATATGTATGCCGTCCGTCTGCGCAATAAAGTATCCTTTATGCTTGCGGCAACCAATTTTTATATGCCTATCTTTGAAGAAGCACTTGATTTATACGACCTTCCTCAAGAACTGAAATATCTGCCGGTTATAGAATCTGCCTTAAATCCTGTTGCAGTTTCCCGCCAGGGAGCTACCGGTTTGTGGCAGTTTATGCTGGGTACAGGAAAAATATACGGGCTGAAAAGCAATAGTCTGATAGACGAAAGGCGGGACCCGGTCAAATCAACTTGGGCGGCGGCACGTTATCTGAAAGACTTATATGACATCTATCAAGACTGGAACCTGGTATTGGCAGCTTACAACTGCGGGCCAGGCACTATCAACAAAGCCATACGCCGTGCCGGAGGAGCCACAGATTATTGGACAATCTACAACTACCTGCCCAAAGAAACCCGTGGGTACGTTCCTGCTTTCATTGCAGCAAACTACATCATGACTTATTATTGCGAACATGACATCTGTCCCATGGAAACACAGCTCCCCAACGCTACAGACACCATTCACATAAACAAAGACCTCCACTTACAACAAGTGGCAGAAGTATGCAACATCAACCTCGACCAGCTTCGCAGCCTGAATCCCCAATACAAAAAGGATATTATTCCCGGTAACAGCGAGTTGTGTGTACTTCGTTTGCCCAATAACTTTGTCAGTACTTTCATTGACCGCCAAGACAGTGTATTCGCTTATAAACCCAATGAATATCTGACCAAAAGAAAAACGGTAGCTATCAAAGAAACAACCAGTAGCAGAAACCGCTCATCCAAGGGAACTCTTTATCATAAAATCAAACAAGGAGACACATTGGGAGGAATTGCCGCCAAATACCACGTATCCATCAGTCAATTACGTAATCTAAACGGTATAAAGGGCAATAATATCAGAGCCGGAAAAAGTTTGCGGATCAGATGATTGATAAAAAAATACAGATTTAACACTATACATTTTCTGAAAATACTTGCTTGAATATGTTTTTTGTATATTTTTGCAGTATAGATTATAGGAGGCAAAGATATGACGGATGAAAAGCAGACTCAGGAACAGGCGGATGAGGAAATGATAAACCAAGGGTTTCAGGAACTTTTGGACAGTTATCTAGCGACCAAACACCGTAAAAAAGTAGAAATCATCACAAAGGCATTCAATTTTGCCAAACAAGCACACAAAGGAGTAAAACGACGCTCGGGTGAACCATACATCATGCATCCCATAGCCGTTGCTAAAATTGTATGTACCGAAATAGGACTGGGATCAACTTCCATTTGTTCGGCTTTACTGCATGATGTAGTTGAAGATACAGACTACACTGTGGAAGACATCGAAAATTTGTTTGGTCCTAAAATTGCACAGATTGTAGATGGCCTGACTAAAATATCCGGCGGTATATTCGGAGACCGGGCTTCCGCACAAGCCGAGAATTTCAAGAAATTGCTACTGACCATGAGTGATGATATCCGGGTTATCCTCATCAAAATAGCCGACCGTCTGCATAATATGCGTACGCTTGGCTCCATGCTTCCCAACAAGCAATACAAAATTGCCGGAGAAACCTTATACATCTATGCGCCATTGGCTAACCGCTTGGGGTTAAACAAAATAAAGACAGAACTGGAAGATCTCAGTTTCAAATATGAGCATCCGGAAGAATATGCACAGATAGAATCCAAGCTACAAGAAACACAAGCGGAACGCGAAGAAGTATTCCGTGAATTTACAGCACCTATCCGCGCACAACTGGACAAAATGGGTATCAGTTATCAATTGATAGCACGAGTAAAATCCCCTTATTCCATTTGGAACAAGATGCAGACCAAGCATATCACATTTGAAGAAATATATGATATCCTGGCTGTCCGTATCATTTTCTGTCCCAAAAATCCGGAAGAAGAACTTAATGAGTGCTTTAACATATACGTATCCATATCTAAGATTTATAAACCGCACCCAGACCGCTTGCGCGACTGGGTAAGCCACCCTAAAGCCAACGGCTATCAGGCACTTCACGTAACCCTGATGAGTAACAAAGGCCAATGGATAGAAGTGCAGATACGCAGTGAGCGGATGAATGACGTAGCCGAACAAGGCTTTGCCGCACACTGGAAATATAAAGAAGGCGGAGGCAGTGAGGACGAGGGTGAACTGGAAAAATGGCTGCGTACCATCAAGGAGATTCTGGACGATCCGCAACCGGATGCCATGGACTTTCTGGATACCATCAAACTGAACCTGTTCGCTTCTGAAATATTTGTCTTCACTCCGAAAGGTGAAATCAAAACAATGCCGCAAAACTGTACGGCACTGGATTTTGCATTCTCCATCCATACATTCTTGGGCAGCCATTGCATCGGAGCTAAAGTCAACCACAAGCTGGTGCCCTTGAGCCACAAACTGCAAAGTGGCGACCAGGTGGAGATTCTTACTTCCAAATCACAGCATGTACAGCCTTCGTGGATAAACTTTGCCACCACCGCAAAGGCCAAAGCCAAGATTTTGGCCATACTGAAACGCGAACAGCGAGGCATGCAGCAGGCCGGTGAGGAAATGTTACGGGAATTCTTTTCCAGAGAAGGAGTAGAGTACACTCCCGAAAATATACGAAAGATCTGTAATCTGCATACCATCAAAACACAGGAAGAATTGTTTGCCGCCATCGGATTAAAAACAATCATTCTAGGAGAAAACGACAAGAACGAACTGAAAGACAAACCGACTTCCAGTAACTGGAAAAAGTATATCTCTTTCGCCTTCGGAGGCAGCAAGACAAACAAGGAAAAACCGACAGAAGAGAAGGAACCCTTACAAAAGATAGACAGCAAGAAAATATTGAAACTGACTCCCGAAGCTATCCAAAAGAACTATGTGATAGCTGAATGCTGCAAGCCTATTCCGGGAGATGACGTTTTGGGATATATAGGCGACAATAATCGTATCATCATCCACAAACGCCAATGCCCGTTGGCTACCAAACTGAAGAGCAGTTACGGCAACCGCCTGTTGGCTGTCCAATGGGAGACTGGAAAATCCTTGTACTTTCCTGTAAATATCTACATAAAAGGTATTGACCACATCGGTCTGTTAAATAAGGTAACAGAAGTCATTTCACAACAATTGAATGTAAATATCCACAAGTTGAATATTGAAAGTAACGACGGTATCTTTGAAGGAAGAATACAGCTATTTGTACACGATGTGGATGATGTAAAATCCATCACTACCAATCTAAGAAAGATAGATGAGATAAAAACCGTCACCCGTATCGAGAAGTTCGAAGACCAGCCGAATTAACCAATACCAATTTCACCGCAGACTACACTGATTGTTCATAACGATTATCCGCAACTCGTTTTTAATCCGTGCAATCTGTGGTGAATATTCTTAAGTCAGATAATCCAGTTCTTTACGCATACTAACCAATTCCTCACGTATCAGTTTCAATCTGTCCAAAATCTCCGCAGTACGGATAGTGGTTTCTCTGTTCATCTTCAGTTTCTGCTTGGCCCCCTGTAAAGTCATCCCTTTCTCTTTCACCAGATGATAGACCAGCCGGATATTCTCAATATCCTCTTTACGATACTGACGGACATTCCCTCCCGCCTTCTTGGGAGAAATAATAGGAAAATTCCTTTTCCCAATAACGCAACAAGGATTCATTTACATCAAACATCTTTGCCACTTCCCCTATGGAATAGTAAAGTTTCAGTTCTTTATTAGGATTATAGGCCATGGTAAATTAAAATTGAGAATTAAAAATTCACGGCTAGTCAAATACTTTACCGTGGTTGGCTGCAATCTGTATCATCTTATCATAATCTTCCGCGCTCAAATCCATGAAATAATAATTCACAGGATTCTGCACTTTTCCTTTCACGTGCACTTCATAGTGCAAGTGAGGTCCGGTACTTTTACCTGTACTTCCCACAGCTCCAATCACTTCACCCCTGACCACCTTCTGTCCCGGTCTTACCTTGTAAGCACTCAGATGTGCATAGCGCGTAAGATAACCAAAGCCATGATTCACTTCGATGGTATTCCCATAACCTGTCTCCCATCCGGCCTTCACCACAACACCATCACCGGTGGCATACACCGGCGTGCCCGGACTAGCAGAAAAGTCCATCCCCGCATGAAACTTGGTTGTCTTATAAATAGGATCTATACGGACACCGTAACCGGAAGCCGTCTTCTTCAAATCCTTATTGGAAACAGGCTGGATGGCCGGAATACATTTCAGCATCTCGTCATGGCTCTTACACAAATCCACCACCTCGTCAAAAGACTTGGACTGGATATAAAGCTGCCGGTTCAACATATCCAGTTTCTGAGTGGTATTGATAACCAGATCGGCATTCGCCATATCCCGTAACTGTTCATAGCGGTTTGTCCCCCCATAACCGGCCTTACGGACAGCATCCGAAACAGGATCGGCCTGCAACACCACCCGATACAAATTATCATCACGCTGCTGGATATCCTGCATCACCCCCATAGCCTCATCCAGACGATGAGACAACACATTATACTGGGCCAGTAAGCGAGCATTCTCTATACGGAGCTCTTTCTCGGACGGAGAACCAAAGATCAATAATAAAATAATGAAACTGCCTGCCCCCAAGCCCATTCCTACAAACAAACGGCGCAAGATGCTTAAGGCGCGCTGCCTCACTGTGGGGTAAATGCGGTCATAAGTTCGGGTCTTAGGATTATAAATATAGTAGACTTTACGCATCTAATTCTGCTTTTTGAAGTTTTTAATGCACAACACATCAATATTTTGCACAATTCTTGTCGACAAAAATAATAAAACCAATTATCTTTGCAAATCCTTTTTGAGAATATTAACTAGAAGACAATATATTAAGCGACATGATGACAGCTAAAGAAATTAGAGATTCTTTCAAAAGCTTTTTCGAGTCGAAAGGACACCAGATTGTCCCATCGGCTCCGATGGTCATTAAAGATGACCCCACATTGATGTTCACCAATGCAGGAATGAACCAGTTCAAAGACATTATTCTGGGCAATCACCCGGCCAAATACAAAAGAGTTGCGGACTCACAAAAATGTTTGCGTGTAAGCGGCAAGCACAATGACCTGGAAGAAGTGGGACATGATACCTACCACCATACTATGTTCGAGATGCTGGGCAACTGGTCTTTCGGAGATTACTTCAAGAAAGAAGCTATCGGCTGGGCATGGGAATATCTGGTAGATGTACTGAAAATAGATCCGAAAGATCTGTATGCCACCGTATTCGAAGGAAGTCCCGAAGAAGGACTGGAACGGGACAATGAAGCCGCCTCTTACTGGGAACAGTTCCTGCCGAAAGACCATATCCTCAATGGCAACAAACATGACAATTTCTGGGAAATGGGTGATACAGGTCCCTGCGGCCCGTGTTCTGAAATCCATATCGACTCACGTTCGGAAGAAGAAAAAGCTCAAATCCCCGGCAACCAACTGGTAAATAAGGATCATCCGCAGGTAATCGAGATCTGGAATCTTGTATTCATGCAGTTCAACCGCAAAGCAGACGGTTCACTGGAAGGTCTTCCCGCCAAAGTAATCGATACCGGTATGGGATTCGAACGTTTGGTGCGCACACTGCAAGGCAAGACATCCAACTATGACACTGACGTGTTCCAACCGATGCTGAAAGCCATCGCCGAAATGGCAGGAACCACCTATGGCCAAGACAACCAGAAAGATATCGCCATGCGCGTTATAGCCGACCATATCCGTACCATCGCATTCTCAATCACCGACGGTCAGTTGCCCAGTAACGCAAAAGCCGGCTATGTAATCCGCCGTATCCTCCGCCGTGCCGTCCGTTACGGATATACTTTCCTGGGACAGAAACAAGCATTCATGTACAAGCTGCTGCCTGTATTAATTGAGAATATGGGCGAGGCCTATCCAGAGTTGAACGCACAAAAAATACTGATCGAGAAAGTGATCAAAGAAGAAGAAGAATCTTTCCTGCGCACACTGGAAACAGGTATCCGTCTGTTGGACAAGACTATGAACGATGCCAAAGCTGCCGGGAAAAAAGAGATCAGCGGTGTGGATGCCTTTACATTATATGACACTTTCGGTTTCCCCCTCGACCTGACAGAACTGATTCTCCGCGAAAACGGCATGACTGTAAACGAAGAAGAGTTCAACGCCGAAATGCAGAAACAAAAAGAACGCGCCCGTAACGCGGCAGCCGTTGAAACTGGCGACTGGATCACCATAAAGGAAGGTGACACCCCACTTTGTAGGTTATGACTTTACCGAATATGAAACCAGCATCCTGCGCTATCGCCAGATCAAGCAGAAAAACCAGACACTGTATCAAATTGTACTGAGCGATACTCCTTTCTATGCCGAAAGTGGTGGTCAGGTAGGTGATACAGGGGTGATCGTAAGCGAATTCGAAACCATCGAAATCATTGATACCAAGAAGGAAAACAACCTTCCTATCCATATCACCAAAAAACTGCCCGAACACCTTGACGTTCCGATGATGGCTTGTGTAGATACAGAAAAACGTGCCGCCTGTGCCGCCAACCACTCTTGTACTCACTTGCTGGACGAAGCGTTGCGCCAGGTATTAGGAACTCACGTAGAACAAAAAGGTTCTTTGGTGACTCCTGAGTCATTACGTTTCGATTTCTCTCACTTCCAGAAAGTGACAGACGAAGAACTCCGCAAAGTAGAGCATCTGGTAAACGCCAAGATACGCGCCAATGTTCCATTACAGGAACACCGCAACATCCCTATCGAAGAAGCGAAAGAACT
>ENA-OQJN01000815-OQJN01000815.1-human-gut-metagenome-genome-assembly--contig:-NODE-815-length-10847-cov-3.749813_pt1 | contig 10847 bp, 8 predicted proteins | sample MGYA00242610_ERZ504777 | MGnify/ENA primary metagenome ERZ504777 (study PRJEB26092, sample SAMD00036350) | human gut metagenome | host: Homo sapiens | study: EMG produced TPA metagenomics assembly of...
GTCCTGCAAAACGGTGGAGTGCAGTGTCCAGTAGCCCTCTTTTTCCGATTCATCGCAGAGGGCCGTCAGCAGGCGGGAGCCGAGGCCCCGGCCACGGAACTTCTCGCCGACGTAGATGCTCACCTCGGCCACGCCCCGGTAGCACCAGCGGGGGTCTATCCGCCGCAGTGCGGCCCAACCGGCCAGCTCGCCGCCGTCCAGGATGACGAGGCGGCATTCTTTGATGTGAAAGGCGTCCCACGCCGTGTAGGGCGGGCAGGCGGTCTGGAAGGTGGCGTGCTCCGTGGCGATGCCCTCTGAATAGATCTCGGACACAGCGTCCCAGTCTTCCGGCTCCATGGGCCGGATAGTGATATTGCTCATGATATTCTTCCCCGGCAGAGCGTCCCAATGCGCCCTGCATCATTCCTCTTATCTCAGTATAGCAGATGCAGCCCGCCCGCGCAATGACCGCTTATTCCAGCCCCGGCAGGGTGTCCAGCACCGGGATGCCCAGGCTGTGCAGGAAGGCTTTCTTTTCCTCGATGGCGGGGACGACGTCCAGCTCCGAGGGGGCGTGGGCGTCGCAGCCCATGATGGCCTTGACGGGGTACTCCGCCGCGATGCGCCAGAACTCGTCCCGGGTGTAGCCTAAAGAGCCGTCGGGGCGGCCTTGCAAAGTCAGACCGGCCATGTTGTACTCGAGGGGGATGTCCAGCCGCGCCGCTGCGACACAGATGTCCCGGCAGGCCTTCTCGGCGTCGGCGTCGAAGGCCGTCACCCGGTTCAAAAAGAGGTCGGGGTGGGCCAGATACCGGTAAAGCCCCGTTTCCAGCGCTTCCACCACCTGTTCGGCATACCGTCTGCCGTGGGCGGTGGAGGTGCTGCCGCCGAAGCGGCTGGCTCTGGCGTCCTGCTCATCGGTGGTGTCGTAGTGACAGCCGAGGATGAGATATTCGATGTCCAGCCGCTCCGTCTCTTCCCTGAGCCAGCCCAGATAGGCCGGGAAATACTCTGCCTCGAGGCCGATGCGGATGTGGAGCTTGTCGGCATATTTCTCCCGCAGCCCGCGCAGGGTCAGGACGTAATCGTCCAGCTGGGAGGGCAGCATCCGGATGCGGCTGACGAAGCCCGGCGTCGCGTAGGCCCAGGGGGTGTGGTCAGAAAACCCCAGCACCTTGTAGCCGCAGCGCAGGGCCGTGAGGATGTATTCCTCCTCGGTGCCTTCGGCGTGGCCGCAGCGGGTGGTGTGGGTGTGGTAATTGGTCAGCATGACAAGGCTCCCTCCCGGGCAGAAATTTTTTGACAATCATCACCGTTGTGATACAATAGGGTATAGCAGCTTGCGTTTTTAATGCACAAGCAACATCCGCAAACTGCATATCGCAAATATGCCATTTTAATAGGCGCTATTTTTGAAAATTGCGATAAATACCCGTTCAGGGCAGGGACTATTATAGACCTCTTTGCCGAAAAATGCAATGAAGGCTGCTCTGAAAAAGGAGAAATGAAGATGGATTGGAAACGAATCGCTGCCTCTGTGCTGATGCTCGGTGTCCTCGCCGTCCCGGCCTCAGCAGCCAGCATCACCCCCCAGACCACCATGAAGGAGATACGCGACGACCCCGACATCAAGGCCAGCGGCCTCTATACATATACCTACGTGTGGGAGCGGGACTGCGAAAGGCTCTCCACCAGCCGCGACGACGAGACGCTGGCCGAGGTGGTCGGCAAGACCTCCGCCGAAGCCTGCGCAGCGGGCCTCAACTATCTGGCTCAGGTTTACCACGACGGCACCCGGGTGACCTATCCGCTCTATTCGGAAGAGGAGATCGCCGCCGTGCCTGCCCGCGCTCATGCGGAGCTGTATTACTGCCCGGCCAAGCAGCCGGGGGCTAAGTTTGCCATCGTGCTGTCGGGCAACGCGCTCTACTACAGCGGCGAGCTGCGGGGCGGCGTGGCCACGGCGTGGGAGCTGCACGAGCGGGGCTATGCCGTCTTCTCGCTGCGCTACCGCATCGGATGGGAGGCCGGGGACGACGCTCCGCTGGAAGACCTGGCCCGGGCCATCCGCTTCGTGATGGACAATGCCGACACCTTCGGCGTCTCCACGGAAGACTACGCCCTGCTGGGCTACTCCTCCGGCGGACAGCTCGCAGGCGTCTTTGGCAATGAGGAAAAGGGCTGGGGCCGCTACGGTGTGCCGAAGCCCGGCGTATTGCTGCTGGTCTACCCCATCAACAACTTCCTTGGGGCAAAGCCTGCCTACCATCTTCTGATGGATACCGACCGGCTGGAAAGACGCTACTATTCCTACACCGTCTCGAAGCTCGTGACGCCGGACTATCCGCCCACCTTCCTGTGGTACGGCAGGAATGACACCATGCTGAAAGCCTTCGTCTACCCCCTGCAGGGGCCGACCCTTGCAAAGGCACTGGAAGCCAGCGGCGTCCCCAACCGGGTGGAAGTTTACGACAACGCCAGACATGGCATCGGCATCGGCGTGGGGACGGACGCCGAGGGCTGGGTGGAACGTGCTGCCGAGTTCTGGCAGAGCGTTTCGGAATAACAGGAGGAAAAGAATATGTACGACTGGAATGAAGCTGTCCGCAGCCTGAATGTGGGCCTGCCCGACGACATCGCCCGGCTGAAGGCGGCCGGATATTATCAGGAGGCCATCGCCCGCATCGACCGGCTGCTGGCCGAGGACTGGACAAAGACCCAGAACGGCCCGGCGTCCAACGGCATCGCCCCGCCGGAGGGGTATGTCCCGCCCGAGAACCCCACGCCCCACGGTGTGGACGCCCTGCGGGAGGCCCTGACTGTCCAGAAGGAGATCATGCGCCGGCTGCCCGGGGAATACTGCTGGACGGAAGCCGAGGCCGTCGCCCGGATGCAGAAGCGGGTCAGGGACTTCACGGCAGAGGAATTTAAGAAGCTCGACTGGGAGGGCCGGATGGACTGGCGGTTCGTGGAAGGGGAGAAGCGGTATCAGGCCCGGTTCGCCGAGACGCTGCTGGCCACCCACGCCGACCTCGCCGCCCGGAAGCTGACGCCGGACGCCCCCAACAACAAGAACGAAGAGCGCCACCGCCTCCATGAGAAGATGGAGCGGGAGGGGAGCGCCAGCGCCGACATCACCCTCCGCACCAGCATCCGGATGTCCGACGAAGCCTTCGCCGCCGCGCTGGAAAGGGCGAAAGCCGAGGGCAGAGACGCCGTCCACGTCCGGGCATGGCTGGCCCTGCCTGCCGCCTGCCCGTCCCAGAGCCATATCACGCTGGACCGCTTCACCGAGACGCCCGGCCATATCGCCGCCGAGGACGCGCCCCAGCGCACCGTCTGCTGGGAGGCCGACCTGACCGAGAACCGCACCTTCGGGGCCGAGTACAGCTACCGGGAGACGGCGGTCTATGCCGACCCGCTTTCCTTCACGCCCGACGCGGAGCAGCCGGACTTCTACACCGGCGAGGAAGCGCCCCACATCGTCTTTACGCCCTACCTGCGGGCGCTGGCGGCTCAGCTCACCGAGGGCATCATCAGCCCGGCGGAGAAGGCGAAGCGCATCTACGATTATGTCACCCTGAACGTCCGGTATCACTTCCAGCCGTCCTATTTCGTCCATGAGTCCATCGCCGAGAACTGCGCCCGCAGCCGCCGGGGAGACTGCGGCATCATGGCGCTGACCTTCATCACCCTCTGCCGCATCGTGGGCATCCCGGCCCGGTGGGAGAGCGGCTTTGCAGTGGCTCCGGGGGACGCGGGCTGTCACGACTGGGCGCGGTTCTACGTCGCCCCCAGGGGCTGGATGTATGCCGACTGCTCCTACGGTGCCTCCATGGCCCGCCGGGGCGATGAAGTGCTCCGCCGCCACTATTTCGGCAGTCTGGATACGGGCCGCATGGTGGCAAACAGCGCCTTTGAAGCGCCCTTCGACCCGCCGATGCTGGGCTTCCGCAGCGACCCCTACGACAACCAGAGCGGCGAGATGGAGGCCGACGGCGTGGGCCTGTACGGTGACGATACCGTGACCACCAAAGAAGTTTTGAAGTTTGAGGAAGTAGAATAAATGGAATTTCTCGCAATGCTGTATACCGTCCTGCTGGTGGCCATCTGCCTGATGATGGCGCTGCTGCTCTTCCGCAGCGGACGCCCCGCCGGCGGGCTGGACGAAGCCGACTGCGAAGAGCTGAAAGACTGGCTCGAAGAGCAGCTGGCCGCTCAGGCCAGAGAGTTCAACGCCCGTCAGGACGCCATCGCCCAGCAGAACTACGCCGCCATCCGCAGCGTCAGCGAGACGCTGCAGACGGCTGTGCAGAGCATGAGCACCACCCTCGGCCAGGGGCAGGACAGCCAGCAGCGCATCCTGGAGCGGCGTCTGCAGAGCCTCGAGCAGGCCAACAACCAGCAGATGGAGCAGCTGCGCCGCGCCATGGTCGAGAGCATGACGGCATTGCAGGCTGAGAACACCCGCAAGCTGGACGAGATACGCCACACGGTGGACGAGCAGCTTCAGGACGCTTTGCAGAAGCGGGTGACGGAAAGCTTCAAGGCCGTCAACCAGCAGCTCGAGCAGGTGTACAAGGGCCTTGGCGAGATGCAGTCCCTCGCCGCCGATGTGGGCGGCCTCAAGCAGGTGCTCTCGGGCGTCAAGACCCGCGGCATCCTCGGCGAGATCCAGCTGGGCGCGATCCTGGAAGAGATCCTCGCCCCGGAGCAGTATGACACCAACGTCGCCACCATCCCGGGCAGCACCCAGCGGGTGGAATACGCCATCCGGATGCCGGGCGCCGACGGCGGCAGCGTCTGGCTTCCCATCGACTCCAAGTTCCCCGGCGACACCTACGCCCACTTACAGGACGCCTACGCTTCCGGCGACGCGCAGGCCGTGGAGGATGCCCGCCACGCCCTCGAGCTGGTGCTCCGCAGCGAGGCCAGAGACATCCGGGAAAAGTACGTCGAGCCGCCCTATACCACGGCGTTCGGCATCCTGTTCCTGCCCTTTGAGGGCCTGTATGCCGAGGTGGTGAACGCGGGGCTGCTGGAGGTCCTGCAGCGGGACTATCAGGTCAACGTGGCAGGCCCCAGCACCATGGCGGCCCTGCTGAACAGCCTGCAGATGGGCTTCAAGACCCTCGCCATCCAGAAGCGCTCCGGCGAGGTCTGGCAGCTTCTGGGCGCGGTGAAGACGGAGTTCGACAAGTTCGGGCAGGGCCTCGCCAAGATGCAGCAGCGTCTGCGCCAGACCGACGAAGAGCTGGACCAGCTCATCGGCGTCCGCAGCCGGGCCATCAGCCGGAAGCTGCGCAGCGTCCAGAGCCTCGACGAGGCCAGCGCCAGCGCCCTCTTGGAGATAGACGACATGAACGAGCTGCCGAAAGCACTCTCTGAGACCAGCACGTTATCTGATAAAGTTCCTGAATAATGACGTATCAGCGCGACAAAACAAACCTTATCAAGGTGACAAACTTCGGGTGAGCTGATAAAGTTCGAACTTTATCAACAGGGGGAACTTCATCAAGCTGATAAAGTTTGATTTATAACGTATCTAAGATATATATTTGGAACTTTATCATAGAACTTACCGCAGTAGAACGTCATTCGGCCATCCGGCCTGATAAATAGTTGACGAAGGCGGCAGACTGTGCTATACTGAGAACGTTTCCTGAAATAATTGCCAGTCATGGCAGACCATACACAAGATAACAGAGAGGAAATGTGCTTATGAGCGTAAAGAACATCAGCAGCGCCATTCTGGGCGTGGGCGTGGACGATACCACCATCGATTTGTTTGAGAGCCAGTACCCGGTCCCCACCGGCATCAGCTACAACTCCTACGTCATCCGGGACGATAAGACCGCCATCCTCGACACCGTGGACGACCGCGCTACCGACGAGTGGCTGGCAAACGTCACCGAGGCACTGGCAGGGGAGAAGCCCGCCTACCTCGTCGTCCACCACATGGAGCCTGACCACAGCGCGAATATGGCCCGCCTCGCCGCCCTCTACCCCGAGATGCAGGTGGTGGGCAACGCCAAGACCTTCCAGTATATGGAGCAGTTCTTCGGCGCAGAGGCCATCGCCAAGGAGCGCCGCGTCGTCGTGAAGGACGGCGAGAGCCTTTCGCTGGGCACCCACACCCCTGACCTTCGTGTTCGCGCCCATGGTCCACTGGCCCGAGGTCATGGTGAGCTATGAGTCCACCGAAAAAGTCCTCTTCTCCGCCGACGGCTTTGGCCGCTTCGGCGCGGTGGCAAAGTTCGACGAGAAGGCCGACTGGGCCAGCGAGGCCCGCCGCTACTACCTGAACATCGTGGGCAAGTACGGCCCGCAGGTGCAGGCTCTGCTGAAAAAGGCCGCTGCGCTGGACATCAAGACCATCTGCCCGCTCCACGGCCCCGTCCTCACCGGCGACCTTGGCAAGTACCTGAACTACTACGATCTGTGGTCCAGCTACAAGGCCGAAGAGCCGGAGAAGGTGCTGGTCGCCAGCGCCTCCATCCACGGCCACACCCGCGCCGCCGCCCACATTCTGGCCGAAAAGCTCCGCGCCAAGGGTGCTAAGGTGGTGGAGATGGACTTGACCCGCACCGACGTCTCCTACGCCGTCACCGAAGCCTTCCGCTGCGGCAGGACCGTTCTGGCCTGCGCCACCTATGACGGCTTCCTCTTCCCGCCGATGGAGAATCTGCTGACCCACCTCAAGACCAAGGCCTTCCAGAGCCGCACCATCGCCCTGATGGAGAACGGCACCTGGGCGCCCATGGCCGCAAAGCTCATGCGCGCCGAGCTGGACGGCATGAAGAATATCACCGTCTGCGACACCGTCGTCACCCTCCGCTCTGCTTCCAACGCCGCCGCTGAGGCGCAGATGGACGCGATGGGTGGAGGAGCTGCTGAGTAAGTAAAAACGAGCAGAACAGAAAATCCCCCACTTTCGTGGGGGATTTTCTTGTTTTCTATCAGCGTTTATGATACACTGATACTGCCGCCGCAAGGCGGTAAGGCACTGTACATACGGCAGGCGGTTTGGTCTCTCACTTCCGAAAGGAGGTGAGAAGATGCCGATTACTTTGACGTTTCACTTGTTTGGACTCACGTTCACACTGCGAATCAAAAAGTAAAACCGCCACCTCTGCCAAGGTGATGGTTTTCAAAAAGCCAAATCCTTAGAAAGAGGCCAAACCGCTTGTCACAGTGCCTTTTCTATCGTTATTATAGCGCATTGCCGGACATCTGTCAAGAAACCCGGCAGTGCGTTTTTTGCTCAGGAGGCGTGCGTCTTTCGGCCAAGCGCCGCCGCGCCGGTCAGAGCCACGAGGACGCCCAGCACGGCAAGGCCCGCACCGGCCTGCCCGAAGGCGTCGCCCACCGCGCCCACGAGGGGGCTGGCGGGTATCATGAGCAGGCTGTAGACCATGCCGTCCACGCTGATGAGGGTGGCCCGCTGGTCGCTGGGGATGACATCGTTGAGCTTCTGGTCCTCGTGCAGGAGGTAGGCGTCGATGACGCCCTGTACCAGCATACAGCCGAAGAGGCAGCCCAGCACCGGGGCGGCACCCACCAGCGCGCAGCCCCCGCCGCAGAGCAGGGCGCAGACGGCGTAAAACCGCCGCAGGCTCTTCGGATGGAGCCGCCGGGCCGCTTCAACGCCCAGCATGGAGGCAAACCCGCTCAGCAGCATCGGCACGAACAGCAGCGCTGTGGGCCAGCCCAGCTCGACGAGCCGCTGCTGGACGAACATCTTGGTCAGGTAGCTGGGGATGCAGAGGACGGCGGCGGAGACGATGAGCTTTGCCGCCAGCGGGGTGGCGCGAAGAGCGGTGATGCTGTCCCGTGCCAGCCGCGCGAGCTGGCCGGGCAGGTCGCGGAAGGTCTGCTTCTCCCGGCGGGCCTGCGTTTCGGTGACGATGGGCTCGGTCATCAGGGCGGTGGCGGCAGCGGCAGTGCCTTCAAAGGCGGCGCTCAGCAGGTAGAAACCGGAAAAGCGGAGAAACCGTTCCAGCGTGCTGGCGAGGGACCCCACAGCCGTGGCCAGCATGGAGAGCTGGGAGCAGTTGGCGGAGACCCGGAGGTAGTCGTCTGTCCGTCCGCACTGCTTGAGGCTGTCGTAAGTGAGGGCCGAGGCGGTGCCGGAGAACATAGCGTTGGCCAGTGCGCTCAGCGCCATCGCCAGGCAGATGAAAAAGAGGTCCGGCGCAATGGCCATCGGAAGGTTGGAGAGCACCATGCAGACCCCGCCGGCCACGAGGGTCTTTTTGCGGCCCAGCAGGTCAGCCGCCATGCCGCTCGGCACCTCGAAGGTGAGGCTGACCATGTGGAAGACGCTCTCGGCAACGCCGATCTCCCACAGCGAGAAGCCCCGCGCGGCCAGCAGCGCCACCCACACGGCGTCGGTGATGCGCAGGCCGGAGAAAAAGTTGTTGGTATAGATGCAGGCAAGCTGCTTTTTCAGGTTCATGGGGAACACCCTTTCATGAGTAAACCTCTCCGTCATCGCTGCGCGATGCCACTGCCCGAGTTGCGGCTCCCAGCATCTGCTTCGGCCCTTGGTGCGGGCCTCGCATCCTGCTGGCCGCGGCCCCAACAGCGACTCCCTGTTTCCGCCGCTGGCGGCGGTCGTCGTTGTTGCTCCTACCGAGGGGAGGCTTTGGCATGACGGGAAACTTTATCTCTTCGCCAGAGGCTCCCCTACAAGGGGAGCTGTCGAGCGCATGCGAGACTGAGAGGTTGTACGAAGGACAGCCTATTCTGGTAGCAGAAAGCTGTCGATGAATGGCGCACCCTTTTATAAATTTTTCAGGGCAAAACAAAGCGCCCCATAGCAAAGCTGCGGGGCGCATAGATCATGCTCCACGCTCTGCTGAAAGGACCTGCCTTGCCACAGCGAGGCCCGGCTGCTGGCGATATAAAATGCCTCAAGCAGTCAGCTCAGACCTGCCCGGCACGCCAGAGGCTCTCCCCTTGGGAGAGCTGGCTGCGAAGCAGACTGAGAGGGCTATAAAAGGGTACACTTCGAGCCGGAAAAGCTTAGGGGTTCCTTTTTTGAAGAAAACGCAGCCGTTCCAACCCATCGCAGATGTACCCTCCTTTCCGTAAAGCGTTGAGCTCAGCATACCATAATAACTGCTGAAAAGCAAGAAAAATGCGGATATTCCTTAAAATCTGCCCGCTGTGCTTGCAAACCGCCCCAAAATGTGATAAGATGATTCTCGGTTATCAAAATGACCACGACCTGAATACTCCAAACGCAGCGACGGAGAGAGTAGGCAGGCGCACCGCAGCAAAGAGAGAAGCTTCACCGGCTGAGAGGGCTTCCGCGCGGGCGCAGGCTGAAGTTCGCTCCCGAGCGGCCGGCCTGAACGACAGTAGGGCCGGACGGTGCGCCCCGTTACGGCGTTTTGAGCGCCGCGCGGCTTGCGAAAGAGCCGGGCGGAAACCGGGTGGTACCGCGGAGCTGTGAATTTTATGAGCTTCGTCCCTTTTGCCGGGCCTTTCAGGAGGTCGGGGCAGGGGACGGAGCTTTTTTGCTGTCCGCTGAACAACACGAATGAGAAGGAGAGAACATCCATGCAAGCAATGATCGACGAGCTGGCAAAGCAGGCCGAAGAGAGCCTGGGCCAGGTCTCTTCCAAAGAAACGCTGGCAACTTTCTGGCAGGAATATCTGAGCAAGAACGGCAAGATCCCCGCCCTGATGAAGGAGCTGCGCTCGGTCGCCCCCGACCAGCGCCCGGCCATGGGCAAGATCATCAACGAACTGAAGGCCAGGGTCCAGGCCGAGTATGACGCCGCTGCCGACCAGGTGAAGCAGGCTGAGCTTGCTGCCCGCAACGCCGCCGAGACGGTGGACATCACCCTGCCCGCCAAGACCCGCGCCGTGGGCGGTCTGCACCCCCTGACCCTCGTCACCAACCAGATCATCGACGTCTTCTCGGGCATGGGCTTTGCTGTGGCAGAGTCCCCCGAGATCGAGGACGACGACCACAACTTCACCCGCCTGAACGTCCCGAAGGACCATCCCGCCCGCGATATGCAGGACACCTTCTACCTGTCCGATGAGTTCCTGCTCCGCACCCAGACCTCCGGCGGCCAGATCCGCACCATGGACAGCCAGAAGCCTCCCATCAAGGTGCTCATCCCGGGCCGCGTCTTCCGCTCTGACTCCGACGCTACCCACAGCCCCATGTTCCACCAGATGGAAGGTCTGGTCGTGGATAAGGGCATCACGCTGGGCGATTTGCAGGGCGCTCTGAACACCTTCGTGCAGAAGCTGTTCGGTGCCGACACCCGCACCCGCCTGCGTCCCTCCTACTTCCCCTTCACGGAGCCCAGCGTCGAGGTGGACGTGAGCTGCTTCGAGTGCCACGGCAAGGGCTGCCCCCTGTGCAAGCACACCGGCTGGATCGAGGTGCTGGGCGGCGGCGTCGTCAACCGCAAAGTCCTCGAGAACTGCAGCATCGACCCGGATGAGTACTCCGGCTTCGCCTTCGGCATCGGCATCGAGCGCATCGCCATGCTGAAGTACGGCATCAACAACATCGGCCTGATGTTTGAGAACAACCTGCAGTTCCTCAAGCAGTTCCACGAATAAGAGGGGAGAGAGCATACAATGAAAGTACCTTTCAGTTGGTTAAAAGAACTCGTCGATATTGACGTTACCGCACAGGAGCTTGAAGAAAAGCTTTTCTCCTGCGGCTTTGAAGTCGAGGAACTCATCCCGCTGGACGCCGGCATCAGCAAGGTCGTCGTGGGCAGGATCGTGGAGATGGAGCCTCAGGAAGGCACCCATCTGACCAAGTGCGTCGTGGACTGCGGCGAGTATGGCCACGACATCCGCATCAGCACCGGTGCGGCGAACATGAAGCT
>ENA-OQJN01000817-OQJN01000817.1-human-gut-metagenome-genome-assembly--contig:-NODE-817-length-10779-cov-2.229722_pt1 | contig 10779 bp, 8 predicted proteins | sample MGYA00242610_ERZ504777 | MGnify/ENA primary metagenome ERZ504777 (study PRJEB26092, sample SAMD00036350) | human gut metagenome | host: Homo sapiens | study: EMG produced TPA metagenomics assembly of...
AGACTCCGGAGAGTAACCCCGGCGGCGGAAACCGCAGATGGTCGGCATACGGGGGTCATCCCAGCCGTTTACCAAGTTCTCTTTTACCAATGTAAGCAGGTTACGCTTGCTCATCAGTGTGTAGCTTAGGTTCAATTTGTTGAACTCAGTCTGTCGGGGGCGGTTGTCGTTCAAGTCCTCGCCTTCCTTCAGCCAGTCGATAAACAAATCATACAGAGGACGGTGTACGACAAACTCCAAGGTACACAAAGAATGCGTCACGCCCTCGAAGAAATCGCTCTGTCCGTGGGCGAAGTCGTACATCGGATACGCTTTCCACGTCGTACCCGTACGATGGTGCGGATGGTTAACCACCCGATAGATGATCGGATCGCGGAAGTGCATGTTCGGGTTTGCCATGTCGATCTTCGCGCGAAGTACCATGGCTCCTTCCGCTATCTCGCCCGTGTTCATCTTCTTGAAGAGAGCTAGGCTTTCCTCGATCGGGCGGTCGCGATACGGGCTCTCGATGCCCGGTTGTGTAGGCGTGCCCTTTTGCTGGGCTATTTGTTCGGATGTCTGCTCGTCAATATATGCTTTACCTTCCTCGATGAGGCGGATCGCGAAATCCCACAATTGCTGGAAGTAGTCGGACGCGTAATAAATATTTCCCCACTGATATCCCAGCCATTGGATATCCTCCTTGATCGCCTCCACGTATTCCTCATCCTCCTTCGTCGGGTTCGTGTCGTCGAAACGGAGGTTGCAGATACCGCCATGGCGTTCAGCGATGCCGAAATCTAGGCAAATGGCCTTCGCGTGGCCGATGTGAAGGTATCCGTTGGGCTCGGGCGGGAAACGGGTTTGTACACGTCCTCCGTTCTTGCCTTCCGCTAAATCTTTCTCTACGGCTGCCTCAATGAAATTCAGGTTCTTCTTGCCTTCTTCTTCGTTTGTATTGATATCGCTCATACTTAAAAATTGATAGTTTTTCTTCGAATGGGGCAAAGGTAGCGATTTCTTTTTAAAATAGGCTGATGAGCAGGGCTATATTTAGGACGGTTACCATCGTTCCCAACAGCAAGAGGAGGATGGTCGTAGAGCGGCTGTTCGCGTAGGCACCCATGACCTTCTTGCTGGAGGTCAGGTACACTTGCGTGAAGACCGTGATCGGCAATTGCACGCTCAACAACATCTGCGACAGGATCAATCCCTTGAACGGATCGCCGATCAGGAATATGATGGCCAAGGCGGGGACGAACGATAGCAGGACTCCCAGCTTTGAGTGCAGGTCGGTATGATTGTACGCCTCGCCATAGAATCCGGCGAAGATGGAAGCCCCGGCGATACCGGATGTGATGGTCGAGGAGATACCCGCCAGTAATAGGGCGGCGGCGAAAATCACCCCGGCGTTATTTCCTACGAGGGGTACCAATAACTGTTGCGCTTGGTCCAGCTCGTCTACGGCGATGTTTTGCTTGAAGAAGGTAGAGGCGGCCAAGATGATCATCGCCGAGTTGATCGCCCAGCCGATCACCATGGACAGGAGCGTGTCGTAGAACTCGTACTTCAGTTGTTTCTTGATGACCGACTCGTTCTCTAGGTTCCATTCCCGGCTCTGTATCACCTCCGAGTGCAGGAACAGGTTGTGAGGCATCACGACGGCTCCCAGTACGCTCATGATGATCAGCATGGAGTTCTCGGGGAAGGTGGGTTTCACCCAGCCTACCACGGCCTGCCCCCAGTCTACGTCGACCAACGCCAGCTCGTATAGGAACGAGAGCCCGATAATGGACACGAACGTGATGATCCAGCGTTCGGTCTTGCTGTATGTATTACTGAATAGCATGGCGAGGCATACGATGGTGACGATCACCGCTCCCGCCTTGATCGGCATACCGAACAGCATCCGGAGGGCGATGGCTCCACCGAGTATCTCGGCGAGGGAGGTGGATATGCTGGCGAGCATGGCCGATCCTAGGATCGGGCGGCTTAGCACGCGCGGCATGTATTTGTTGGTCGCCTCCGAGAGGCAGAGGCCGGTCACGATACCGAGGTGGGCCACGTTGTGCTGGATAATGATCAGCATGACGGACGAGAAGGTGACGACCCACAGGAGGGCGTAGCCGAACTCGGAGCCTGCCGCGAGATTCGTCGCCCAGTTTCCGGGATCGATAAAGCCTACGGTGACGAGTAATCCGGGGCCGATATATTTTAGCAAATCCAATGCCCCGGAGCGGGGGCGGTGGTTGATCTTCAGTTTGTCTAGTAAGTTCATGTTTGTATGGATACTTTTAAATTAAAAAAACAGCGTAAAGATACGAATAGTTTTGTTGTTACCTAACGGTGGCCGGAAATACGTTCGGACGGCCGATGGCGGGTATCCGTACGGCTGTCCTCTTGTAGCTGCCCGGCTGTCCGTCCGTATCCGTACGGCTGCAAAGATGTAGCTACTCGGATACAAAGATGTAGCTGCCCGGATACAAAGATGTAGCTACTCGGATACGGATGGGCAGCTGTACGGATACGCGGTCGTACCCGTACGGTCGCGCCCGTGTATCCGGGCTTGTGTGTCCGCGTATCCGCCCGGCCGCGTGTCCGCGTTTATGCGGATATGGTAAACGAGCTACGGGAATGTCAACACGAAGGTAGTCTGCCGTTGGGCCGGGTTGCTTCTCAACGCGATGCTGCCGCCGGACAAGCGCATGATCTGTCGTGAGATGGACAGCCCGATACCGCTTCCGCCTTCTTTCGTGGTGAAGAACGGCACGAATATATGCTCGGCTTCCTCGGGGGGGATGATGGGGCCGTTGTTCGTCACTTCTAGGATAACGGCCTCGTTGGGGTCGCAATACGCCTTGAACAAGATAAGCCCGTTTTCTTGCTCGTGCCCGATCGCTTGCATGGCGTTCTTCAAGAGGTTCAAGACTACTTGCGTGATCAGGTTCTCGTCGGCGTAGACGATCAAGTCCTCCGGTTCCACGTCGATACGAATGGTTATGTTCGGGTAGTTATTGTGATGACGGGCCAACCGCGTGAGCCGTTCGGCGAACTTATTGACGTAGAATAAAGAGGGCTGAGGAGTCGGTATATGCGTAAACTTACGGTACGACTCGACGAACGCGATCAAGCTCTTCCCGGTAGAGCTGATTACCTCCAAGCCGCCCCGTATCTCCTCGTCGACATTCTGGTGGAGGGAAAGCAAGGTGTCGCTCAAGGAGGTGATAGGGGTGACGGAGTTCATGATCTCATGGGTCAAGACCCGTGTCAGCCGTATCCATGACTCGATCTCCTTATCGTCCAGCTCGCTGTTGATATCATTGATCGCGATGATGCGGACGTGTTTCTCTTGGAGCGTCATCTCGGAGACACGGACCGAGAGATGTACCGTGCCCCGCTCGTTGATAAAGGAGATCTGATGTTTCTCGCCGGGACGAACGTCGCTGATGAGGCGCTCTAGATTCTCGTCGATACGTCCGAGCTGGCGGGCATGGGTAAAGACCGTCAATCCCAGCAGTCGCAAGGCCTCGTTGTTGGTCTGGAAAATATTGCCCTTATCATCTTCTACGATGATACCCGTATTCACTTGGTTCATGATCAACTCGTAATATTTCTCTTTCTGGATCGCCTCGGCTTTCGCTTGAAAAAGTATCTGGGTGATGCGGTTTAAGGACTCGCTAACCAGCTTGTCGTTGGAGGAACGCCCCCGGGTAGCGTATTTGAAGGCGTAATCGCTATTGTCGATCGCGTCGAACATGAAGGCTACCTTTTGTGCGTTCCGCTTGACAAAAGGCTGATGCCCCGCAAGGCAGCCATCCATCCGATGCCTAAGAACAGGAACCATCCCCATTCTTCCACCAAGGCCAAGTAGGTGAGTGCCGCCGTCAGCCCGATAGCGAGGGCGAGGCGGAAGGTGAGGCTGTAATAAATGCCTTTAAAGTTCATACCGCTTGATCTTATTGTAAAGCGTTTGCCGTGAGATTCCCAACTGGTTCGCCACGAGCGAGAGATTGCCGCCGAATTTATCCATGGCGGCCTTGATCATTGTATACTCCATTTCCTCGAGCGTAGTGATGTCATTCTTGACGGGCACCTCCCGCTTACGGGGAAAATCGAAATTGCTGCCATCTAAAGTATCACCGTCGGCGATGATAATCGCTTTCTCCACGGTATGTTCCAGTTCGCGGATATTACCCAGCCAAGGTTGGGCTTTCAGTTTTTCCTTGGCGTCGTCGGTGAGAGCCATGGGCTTTTTACCATAGATGTTGGTATATTTCGTGATGAATATTTCGGTAAGCGGTACGATATCCTCCGGCCGCTCCCTCAAGGGCGGGATCTCTACGTGTATCGTATTGATACGATACAGCAAGTCCTCGCGGAATTGCTCTTTCTGTACCATCTCCTGCAAGTCCCGGTTCGTGGCGCAGATCAGGCGGATATTGATGGGGATCGGGGTATTGCTACCTACCCGTACGATGCTCCGGCGTTGCAAGGCGGTCAATAATTTGGCTTGCAAATGATAAGACAGGTTCCCGATCTCGTCGAGGAACAAGCTTCCGTTGTTCGCTACCTCGAACTTACCGGGGCGATCCGTCCGGGCGTCGGTGAAGGCCCCTTTTACGTGTCCGAACAGCTCGCTCTCGAACAGCGTCTCCGTGATAGCGCCCATATCCACCGGTACCATGGCCTCATCCTTGCGGGGGGATAGCAGGTGTATTTCCCGGGCCAGCATTTCCTTACCGGTTCCGTTCTCTCCCGTGATTAATATATTGGCGTCTGTCTTGGCTACTTTCTCTATCAGCATCCGTAGTTGCTGCATGGCGTTGCTGTCTCCCCAGAACATACCGCTTTCCTTGGATACCAACTGCTTGTTGCCGACACCGCCTTTATGATTGGCCGAGCGGATTTGGTAAGCGGCTTGCAAGGTTTCCAATAATTTAGCGTTGTCCCAAGGCTTTACCACGAAATCGGTAGCCCCTTCCTTGATTCCTCGTACCGCCAGATCGATGTCGGCGTAGGCGGTAAAGAGAACGACTTGTATCGAGGGATAAGCCTTCTTGATCTCGGAGAGCCAGAACAACCCCTCGTTGCCGCTGTTTATACCGGCGCTGAAATTCATGTCGAGCAATACGACATCCACGTTCTCGTCGTGCAGCGTGTTTTTTATCTTGTTCGGGGTAGAGATGGTGATAACCTTCTCGAAGCAAGTTCCTAACAGCATTTGTACGGCGGTCAGGATACCTTTATTATCATCCACAACTAGTATAGTGCCTTGTTTTGCCATGTCATGTCCATTTATACGGGCAAAGATACTCGATCTGGTCGATACTTCCTAAACCAGATACATCCTATTTCTGTTTCATATACCGTATGGATAAAGAAATAACGAATATAAATGGTCAGACGGGAGGGAATATCCCGGATGGCTTGCCAATCCCTAGCCGTTATTGGGCGATCCTAGCGATTGGGCTTGGTGTTACCGTGTCGGTGTTGGATGGGGCGATCGCAAACGTGGCTTTACCTACGATTGCCGGCGATCTCCATACGAGTCCGTCTGCTTCTATATGGGTGGTGAACACTTATCAGTTGGCGATCACGATTTCTTTGCTGTCGTTATCGTCGATGGGAGAGATCTGGGGGTATCGGAAGGTGTATACGATCGGGTTGCTGTTATTTAGCTGTACCTCTTTGGCCTGCGCTTTATCCGATTCCTTGTTTACGCTGATTATCGCCCGTACGCTACAAGGTTTTGGCGCCGCTGCCATAGCGAGCGTGAATACGGCCTTGATCCGTATTATTTATCCCAAACGTTTTCTGGGGCGAGGTATGGGGATTAATGCCTTGGTGGTATCCGTATCGGCCGCCGCTGGTCCTACGATAGCCGCTGGTATATTGTCCGTGGGGAACTGGCCTTGGTTGTTCGCTATAAATATCCCGATAGGTATTACCGCTTTGATATTGAGCTTTAAGTTCTTGCCGCAAAATCCGGTGAAGGCTGTCGGACGTAAGTTTGATGTTACGGCGGCACTCATGAACGCATTGACATTCGGTTTGGTGATAGCGATTATCGAGGCGTTCACGCATGATGTACATATCTCATTGATAATAGCGGCGATTGTTATCGTATTGTTCTGTGGGTATTTCTATATCCGGAGAGAGGAACGGCAGGCATATCCATTATTGCCGATAGACTTGCTGCGTATTCCTCTTTTTACCCTTTCTATCATTACGTCTGTGTTTTCTTTCATCGCTCAGATGCTGGCTATGGTCTCTTTCCCGTTTTTCTTGCAGCGGGTACTGGGACGCGATGAGGTGGCGACCGGCTTATTATTGACTCCTTGGCCTTTGGCGACAATGGTGTGCGCCCCTTTGGCCGGGATCTTGTCGGAGAAAATGAATGCCGGGGTCTTGAGTGGTATCGGGTTGATTATCTTCTCGGGAGGGTTGTTCTCGTTGGCGGAATTACCGGCGCATCCTTCCGATCTGGATATTATCTGGCGCATGGCGCTTTGCGGTTGTGGCTTCGGGTTGTTCCAGACTCCTAACAATAGCCTCATGATCGGGGCCGCTCCGGAAAGTAGGAGTGGAGGGGCTAGTGGCATGTTGGGTACGGCCCGTTTGCTGGGACAAACTTGCGGGGCTTCGCTGGTAGCCTTGATGTTTAAGTTATTTCCCGGCCATAGCATGCCCGCGGCGTTATGGCTGGGAAGTGTGTTGGCCTTGATCGGGGCGGTTATTAGTTTCTCCCGGATCAATCGTAAGGCTTGATCGGATTAGGCGAGATGCGATTTTACCTGCATTTTCGCCCGGTATCCCAGCAGGCATACAGAGCATAAGAAGCCTAATGGGTAAGCCATCCAAATCCCGGCGATACCCCAATGGAATGTGAATCCCAATAGATATCCGGCAGGTATGGCTATGATGAAATAAGCGAGAAACGAGATCCACATAATCGCTTTCACGTCGGCTAGCCCTCGTAAGGAGTTCGCTAAAATGATTTGTGCGCTGTCTCCTATTTGATAGAGCATCAATATGGGGAGTAGTGTCTTCACGATTGCGTTGACATGAAGATTATCCGTAAATATTAATCCAAGCCAGGATTGGGTCATGAATAAGGTGGTGCAGACAATACAAACGACAATAAGCCCTAGATGAAGCCCGGCAATGGTGATCTTACGCACCATATACCAGTCGTTCGCCCCTTTATAATAACTGGTACGAATCGCTACGGCGGCTCCAAGACCTAAATAGATGGTAAAACTGATCGTTGATATGGTAATGGCTATTTGATGGGCGGCAAGCTCAAGGCTACCCAGCCAACCCACCATGATGGCGGTGACGCAGAATGTTCCCGCTTCCAAGCCTTGTTGCAGACTGATCGGCCAGCCTATGGAATTCAGCCTTCTCCAACTTTGCTTATTGATACGAATATGGGTGAAACCTTTCCGGTAAGGCTTATAGTCGGTTCGCAGCATGAATACGGCGATGAAAAGCAATAGCATGATGATACGCGAGATAAAGGTGCTTATACCTGCCCCGAGTAGTCCGAGTTCCGGCATTCCGCATTTTCCGTAAATGAGGATATAGTTGCCGATAATATTCAGCAGATTCCCTGTCAATAGGACCCACATGGATATGGATGGGTTGGCTATGCCTTCCACGAATTGACGGAATGAATTATAAAGCATTACGAATAGGATCGAGACTAATGAGACCGCGAAATAAGGTCTTATCAATGGCAAGAGTTCTTCGGGTTGGCCTAAAGAGTCTAGGTTTAGGTAAATCCCCAGTAAGACGGCTATCAATAATAAGGTGGTAGTCATATTGGCAACCAGACTGTTTTTGAGCCAGCCTCCGATCACGATCTTTTTATTCATCGCTAAATTCTGTCCGATCAGCGGGGTAAGATTATAGGAGAATCCGGTTCCCATTATGATAAATGCGTTTATTACATTATTGACGAACGATGCCGCCGCTAGTTCCTCCGTACTGTGTTGTCCCACCATGATGGTGTCTGCCAATCCGGTGATGATAGCCCCCAATTGTCCAATGATGATAGGTACCCCTAGCATTACTAAGGATTTATAATATTGTTTGTAACCCGCTATTCTATTGTACATATGTATTGTTCTGTTATTAATGATGGTGTAAAAATCCTTGATCGTATATGCCGGATATACGATAGAGTTGTTTTAAATGAAAATGTAAAGATAAATTAGAAGGAATAGGGTGCGGATACGGTAGAACCTCTCGTAGTCCAATGGACGAACAAGATGCTTTTAGTCGTAAAAAAATAATATTCGAATTTACAGCTCATACCTCTTCTTTGATTTAGCGGCGCAAAATTACGTAAAATCACTGGAATCCGCAAACCTTCAAAATTACCTTTGTTTTTGGGATCGCACTTTTTTTATATCTTTACGGATATAAGATAAATGAATGATTATGGATCAGTTCGTAGAACAATTAAGGCAGGTGTCTCCTTTATCAGATGAGATCGTGGGACAGCTGTTGGAAGAAATGAAAGAGGTTTCTTTTGCTAAGGGAGAATTATCGATTCGGGAGGGAGAAAGAGATCCGTTCGTTTGGTTCGTGAAAACCGGATTGGTCCGGGCTTTCGTGGAGCGTGAGGGGAAAGATATCTCGTTATGGTTCGCCTCAGATAGCGAGGTGATCAATTTTGTTTATCGGAATATCTCCGCCTATAATGTTCAAATGGTGGAGAATACGACATTATTGAGAATACCGAAAACGAAATTGGATTACCTATGCCGGAGCTCCCTTGAGTTGGCCAATTGGGGGTTGAAAATACAAGATTACTATCTTCGGGAATATGAGAACTATTTTATAAACGATAGTTGGATGGAAGCTCGTGAACAATATGAGTCATTGCTGAAAACCCGTCCGGACTTGATCTTGAAACTACCCTTGAAACATATCGCCTCCTATTTACAGATAACCCCACAGTCATTGAGCCGTATCCGTGCTTACCGTAAAAAAATAGGGAAAAGTCATTATTTATCATAGGGTAATTTTTCTTGTTTTCAATAGCCATATCTTTGCGTCGTTAAAAACGTGAAGTGGATAATATGAAAATGAGTGGAGAAAAGGCGATCCATCGCCAAGAGTTGGAGCGTGGTTTACTAACCCAAAAGATTTCAAGACTATTTCTGAAATATACGATACCGGGAGTAGCCGGCCTATTATTCCTCGGGATTCAGTCGGTGATTGATGGTGTGATATTAGGGCGGTTTGTCGGGGCGAACGCTTTGGCCAGCGTGAATCTGATCTTACCTTGCTATAGTTTGATGACGGCTTTGTCTATCGTGATAGGAGTAGGGTGCCAGACCTTGATCGGTATAAACCTCGGACGTTTGGATCGGCAAGAGGCGAATAACGCTATAACTACCTCGTTCTTGTTTCTTGGAGGAATATCCGTTTTGATTAGCGGGTTGATTTATATATTCGCCGGAGATATCGCCCGTATGTTAGGTGCGAATGACGTATTGGTTACGGGAGCCGTGGACTATATTCGTTCCCTTGTCCCGTTTTTCCCTTTATTATCATTGATGTTCTTAGGAGATTATATGATTAAGGCGATGGGGCATCCGCTTTATGCCATGATCGTAATGGGAAGTACGGTGTTGATTAATATCGGTCTGGATCTTTTGTTTATCCCGGTAATGGGTTTAGGGATTAAGGGGGCGGGATTGGCTACAGGTTTGGCCTTTACCTTGGGAGCGCTGTTCAATATTCCCCGGATGTTCCAGCGAGGGCAAGTCGTAGCGGTACAAAGAGGACGTTTCCGTTGGCCTTTGGTCTGGAATGCGTTATACAATGGCTCTTCGGAAGGAATATCCGAGCTATCTGCCGGAATCACGATTTTTTTGTTCAATATAACGATGATGCGATATTTAGGAGAGGATGGAGTCGCCGCCTTTACGGCGATTAACTATATCTTGTTTATCGCCACCACGGTATTCTTAGGGATATCCGATGGAATTATACCGATTATCAGTTATAATTTCGGGGCGGGAAGATTGGACCGGATCGAGAAAGTGCTGAGATTAGCAGGGGCGTGTTAATTTTATGATAGGTATAACGTTATTCGCCATCTTATTCTTTTTCGGGCAACAGATCACGTCCTTTTTCTTTAAGGGTAGGAGAGGCTTTGGACGCTTTGGCGATCGCTAATTACGGCATAACGATTTATTGCTTCACCTTCTTGATGAGTGGGCTGAATATATTGGCCTCCAGTTATTTCACGGCTATCGGCAACGCTAAGCTGTCGGTTGTTATCTCTATGCTGCGTAGCTTGGTATTCGTAACCTTTGGTATTATCGTTTATCCTTCTTTATTCGGCATCCAAAGTATTTGGTATAATGTACCGGTGGCGGAATTGTGTACGTTATTTATCTCCTTTATGTTGGTAAGGAGAGAACTTTTAAAAGAGGCCGTGCTGAAAAATTAATCAGCACAACCTTCTTAATTTCTTATTCGATATTCTTCCGTATCTTGGTCAGATACTCTTTCATCTTCTCGGAATCCTTTATCCTTGATGATTTCTTGCAGGATATGCAATTCCTCTTGTATCCGCTCGATTTGGCGAGGGGTACGGGGGTTGAAAAAGGATCTCGGTCAATAGAAAATCGTCCTCGGACAAAAGGCCGCGGGCGATTTTCATATGGCGTTTGAAAGTGGTACCCCGGGGCATCCTGATGCTTCATCGTAGCGGCAAATACCATAGTGGAGGCGAATGGGATACCTAGTGAGTAGGCTACCACTTTATCGTGCTCCTCG
>ENA-OQJN01000825-OQJN01000825.1-human-gut-metagenome-genome-assembly--contig:-NODE-825-length-10724-cov-2.639804_pt1 | contig 10724 bp, 9 predicted proteins | sample MGYA00242610_ERZ504777 | MGnify/ENA primary metagenome ERZ504777 (study PRJEB26092, sample SAMD00036350) | human gut metagenome | host: Homo sapiens | study: EMG produced TPA metagenomics assembly of...
GCTTTCCTTGCTCCTTCACGCTTTTTTCCGTTCCCAACGGGAAAGTCACGAACCACGCATGACATTCCATTCCCCGTTTATGGCATTCATCAACGACAAAAGCGAGCGGATCATATCCCGGTAATTCTCCATACTTACCGGAGAATGTCTTACTGACTGGTTCGATAGCCGAACGATACATCACGTCTCCCCTCAAGCGAGCCTGAATGAAGACCATATTAAAATTCGCTTCTTGAAGCCGGTCCAAGATATCAAGCAATGCCTGTTGCTGGGCTTTTCGTCCCGCCTCGGTAGTAGCCGGTTTATGAGGCCAATCCAGACCATAAACCGTAGTCAACCAAACCGCACGAATTTCCTTTTTTGGAGGCTCCACCGCTTGTAACAGACAAAAAACGGGTAAAGCCAGCGACAGGATAAGCAACAGACAAAACTTTCTCATCTTTATAATGCCTTATTGAGCCCGCGAATGTAGTATTTTTTGAGTCTCTTCCGGTAAATCAGTCGTAATAAAATCGACTCCCATATCGATCATCTCTTCCATTAATTTAGGGTCATCTACGGTCCAGACATTCGAAGTCATGCCTAGGACTTTACAATCCTTCACCCAATCCGGATGAGATTGCAAGACTTTATAATGGTAGTCTAATCCTGTAAAACCAAGCTCTTTCAATTCCATCGGGGATAATTCTCCATTCAGATAAGAAACCTCAGATTTCGGACATAGACGGATAAATTCTTTACAAGCATCCATATTAAAAGATATGTAATCCGTACGTTTCGCTAATTTCATACGCTTTACCATTTGCACAGATAACCTTGCCGCATCTCGATTACGTTCCGGGGTATCATGGGATTTCAATTCAAATATTAACCGGATATTCTTCAATTTCTTCGCACGTTTCAAATATTGTTCCAAAGTAGGGAGCTTTTCGCCGTTACTCAATTGTAGATCCTTCAATTCATCGTATGTACAAGATTGGATATGTTTTCCTTGGATATCATTATCGTGGTAGACAACCAACACATTGTCTGCTGTAAGATGCACGTCGAATTCCGAGCCATAGGCACCAATTTCGCTAGCACGTTCCAAAGAGCGGATAGAGTTCTGGGCAGAGCCCTCCGTTTTCCAATACCCCCGATGGGCTATCACTTTCGTATTATCCTTTGCCGCTACCATTCCTGCCATCATCAGGCAAAGTAGCAAAAGAAGAGTAGATTTTAAATTCATGGTAAACTTGTATTTCAAGGCAAGAGGACAGTGTGTCATAATTTATGATATGGCACACCCTCCTCCCACGGATTATTTTCCGATCTCTGATAAATAACGTTCGGCCTCAATAGCTGCCTTACAACCACTTCCCGCAGCGGTAATAGCTTGACGATAATGGGGATCAGCGACATCTCCGGCGGCAAATACACCCGGAACTTTCGTGCGGGGAGTTCCCGGAACCGTCACGATATAACCAACCTCATCCGTATCTACCCATGGCTTGAAGATGTCCGAATTGGGTTTATGACCAATCGCCAAGAAGAAACCATCGATGGCGATATCCACTTTCTCCTCATCCGGCTCTCCCATACGTTTTACCAAATGAGCACCCTCCACGCCATTCTCTCCAAACAAACCTAAGGTATTATGCTCGAAAAGTACCGTGATATTCGGAGTTTTGAAGACACGTTCTTGCATTACTTTTGAAGCACGCAAATAGGGTTTACGCACGATCAAGTAAACCTGCTTCGCCAAACCAGCCAAGTAAATCGCTTCCTCACAGGCCGTATCTCCACCACCCACTACCGCTACCGTCTTTTTACGATAGAAGAAACCATCGCAAGTAGCACAAGCGGATACACCCATACCCGCATACTTATGTTCATCCGGAAGACCCAGATACTTCGCGGAAGCACCCGTAGCGATAATCAAAGTCTCCGTCTCGATCACTTTCTCGCCATCAATCGTAATTTTATAAGGAGCCTCACCCAAATCAGCGGCGGTAGCGATACCGAAACGGATATCCGCACCAAAACGGACGGCTTGTTTTTTTAAATCTTCCATTAACTCAGGACCGGTTATACCGTCCGGATATCCCGGGAAATTCTCCACCTCCGTAGTTGTCGTTAATTGTCCCCCCGGCTGTATTCCTTCATAAAGCACCGGAGATAAATTTGCACGGGAAGCATAAATCGCTGCCGTATAACCTGCTGGACCCGAGCCTATAATAAGGCAACGTACTTTCTCATTCACTGAATCGCTCATAGTATCTAAGTATTAATTATCAATTTTCAATTCTCTATTATCGAAGGTCTATCACCTCTACGTCCGGATAATCCCCTTCGTTAAAACAAAAAAACGATCTGGTTGGTTTATACCTGTTTTCAATTGGCTGATCTGGATCGTACTGCTAACGCCGTTTTTAGAAGTAACCGTGATACGAGCCGGGAAATTTGAATATTTCTCGATTTGCAACTCCACTTTCACGATATCCCCTTTTTTCTTCGGTGTCAATTCCACATCGTAAGTGGCTTTTCCGTTCGGTGCCGTACTCTCGCCTTTATATGTTGCCGTGAATCCTTTCTTATAACTATTTAATAAAAGAGCTGGATTCGTAAATTGTAACTCCTCTCCCGTAGGATTCGTCACGTTCACCTCTTCGTTCCGTTCCACATACGTCCATTGCGTCGTACCATTAAACCAAGTAAGCGCATCCGGCGTAACTAATGTAAACTTATCACCTTTCATCTGGATGGTTCCCTCAAAACTCTCTCCCGCATTCTGACCGGCAGAACGGGTAAACATCGTAAAAGAAGCACTTATCCCATTTGAATTCTCATAAGCAGCGGCCGCCTTCCCCAAGATATCATTCGCATTCTGGGCATACGCCCCCACTCCTAGTCCCTGCAGGAAACACAAGAATAATCCGACAAACGCAATACACCGCCACACTCTTACTTTATATTCTCTTCTCATATTTATTTCAAAGCATTTAATACTTGCTCCAACGAATACTCATCTTGCACCAATACTTGACGGGCCTTACTTCCCTCAAACGGGCCAACAATACCGGCAGCCTCCAATTGATCCATCAAACGTCCGGCACGATTATAACCGATAGCGAATTTACGCTGGATCAAAGAAGTAGAACCTTGTTGCTGAATCACGATCAAGCGAGCCGCCTCATCAAATAAGGGGTCTCGATCTGATAAATCGACAGCTCCCGAAGTCGATGCCTCTCCCCCTTCCGGTACATAGTCCGGAAGCAGATAAGCGGTTTGGAAGCCAGCCTGCTCACCGATATAATCCACGATATCCTCCACCTCGGGCGTATCTACAAAAGCGCATTGCACACGAACCGGCTCTTGTCCCGCTACAACAATCAACATATCACCCCGTCCGATCAAACGGTTAGCACCCGGAGCATCCAGAATCGTACGTGAATCGATCATAGAAGCAACCTTAAAGGCAATACGGCTCGGAAAGTTACTCTTGATCGTACCGGTAATCACCTTTGTATCCGGGCGTTGCGTAGCCAAGATCATATGGATACCTACCGCACGGGCCTTCGCCGCAATACGAGAGATAGGCAACTCGATCTCACGTCCGGCCACTGCGATCAAGTCGGCAAACTCATCCACCACTGCCACGATATAGGGTAAGAAGCGATGTCCCTTCTGCGGGTTCAACCGCCGTTCGATAAACTTAGCGTTGTATTCCTTTATATTACGAACATTCGCATTCACCAGTAAACGGTACCGGTCTTCCATCTCGATCACCAACGAGTTCAATGTAGCGACAGCGTCAGCTGGCTCCGTAACGATCGGCTTCTCCGCATTCGGAAGTTTCGCCAGATAATGACGTTCTATCTTGGAATAGATACTAAACTCAACCATTTTCGGGTCTACCATCACGAATTTCAACTCCGATGGATGCTTCTTATATAATAAGGAAGTGATGATCGCATTTAGACCGACAGACTTACCTTGCCCCGTAGCACCGGCTACCAATAGATGCGGTGTCTTACAAAGATCGAACATGAACACCTCGTTCGTAATCGTCTTACCCATCGCCACAGGCAACTCATACTTACCCTCAACGAATCGGCGTGAAGCGATAACAGATTGCATCGATACCGTCTGAGGATTCTTATTCGGCACCTCGATACCGATCGTTCCCTTTCCGGGCATCGGAGCGATAATACGGATCTGCAAAGCGGATAAACTCAAGGCGATATCATCCTCCAAGTTCTTGATCTTAGAAATACGGACACCCGCCTCGGGTACAATCTCATAAAGCGTAACCGTAGGTCCGACTGTTGCCTTGATCGAGGCGATCTTGATATTGAAATCTTCCAAGGCTTGCTTGATCAAGCGTTGGTTTCTGCCAATTCGTCCCGATTGATCTCCATGCTCCCACTATCATACGCTTTCAGTAAGTCCAAGGTAGGAAATACATAACGGGAAAGATCCAAAACGGGGATCATACGTACCCAAGGCCGAAGCATCGTAGGTTTCATCATTACCGGCGGCAACCTCCACCGTGAATCCAGCATCCTCCCCATCCTCTGATTCCGGGGTATTTATCTCATCTGTCTTTTCGCATATAGGATCGTCGTCACCTTTAGCGATCGTAACTACTAAATCATCACCAGCGACCTCTTCCTCCTGATATTCCGGTTCTGTTTTACGGTTTTCTTTCCCTTCGGCCTCCAACAATTCAGCCTCCGTATCAAACTCTTCGTAATCATTCATTTCCGGTTGTTCATCCGGTTGCTCTACGACAGGCTTAGAGCGAGGAATTACAATATCCTCTTTTTCCGTCTGATCCACTTCAACCTCATCTTCTCGGCCTTCACGTTTCAAACGATTTTTCACCCAACCTAAAGAGAACATACGCTGCAAGAACGGAATAGTCTTCTTACTGGTAAAAATAGCGATGATTAAGAATGAGCCTAATAAAAGCAAGATCGTTCCGGGAATTCCGATATTGGTAATAAACATCTCCGAGATGTAATATCCGTGTTGACCGCCTAGATAAATAAACGTATCCTCATATCCCTTGATAAATATGAAAGCAAAAAACACAGATCCCCAGATCAACGCCGAAGCACTGAACAAGAAACGTCTCAACAAGGATACTTTATTTAAATTCATGAGTTTCGCCCCAACCGATCCCAAGAAAAAAAGGATCATAAAAGAAGAGATGCCAAACCAACGGTTCATCAATAGATCAGACAAATACGCCCCGCGTACGCCCGTCCAATTCTCTACCGATCCTCGATTGGTCAACAAATCCCCTAAAGGAACATTCTCTATTTTACTTTGATCGGCGGCTCCTGTAAAGAAAAACGAAATCAAGGCAAGCCCTACGTAAATGGTTAGTATAGAGATAATCAAACCTGTAATGAAACGGGTCCGTTCATTTGTAAAAAAAGTCTTCAAGGCTGCGAACCAGCTCGGCTCTGTATGATTTTGCTTTGTTGTTGTTGTCTTCTTTGCCATAAATAGTTTCTCAATAATTCTTTTATAACACGCAAATGTACATAGAAAAATCGAGTCTGACGAACCTTTGAAAAAAAGACGTACGTGTTTTCTGAAAAACATGTACATGTTTTCGCGGAAACACGTACATGTTTTTGGGATAGATTTTTAACGGCATTAAATAGATCTGTGCATCTCATGTCCTTCTACATAGATCGCACTATAAGGACGAGATGGACAAAGGTACTCGCAAGCACCACAACCAATACAAGTTTCCGTATTGATCACCGGGATCTTTAACGACTTCGGATCTGCAGGATCTTTCGCCACCATCTGGATCGATTTTGTCGGACAATGGCGTTCACAATTACCACAACTCATACCGTCCGTATTGACAATACAAAGATCTTTTACCCATACGGCATGACCGATCTGTATAGCAGATTTGTCTTCTTTCGTAATCGGTTTGATCGCTCCCGTCGGGCAAACCTCCGAACATTTCACACATTCCGGACGGCAATACCCTCTATCGAAAGCCATCTCCGGCTGCATCAGTTTCATCAGATCCGTAGACGGACGCAAGACATGATTCTCGCAGACAGATACACAAAGACTGGCACCCCGTCGCAATGTTGGGCCAGATTCCCAATAACTCAAGGCTCCGGGAGGAACCAATGGTGCCAAACGATTCGGCTCTTTACGTTCTTAATCGGCGCAAAGCCTCCGTCTTTCTTCATCTCCACATAATCCTCCAGCTTTTTCTGCTGAGCATGCAAAACAGAAGACATGGCTACCAATGCCGTAGCTGACAAGGCTCGACGGCGGGAAACATCCGTAGTATCCTTCGTTGAGGATTCTTTTACCGAAGTAGCTTTATCAGCCTTGTGTGCCCTCGTATACGAAATCGCGCCTTGACGGCAATTATCCAAACAGTCCATACAAGTCACGCAACGGCTATAATCGATCGCATGATTCTTAGAGTCGATGCAAGAAGCCTTGCATTTACGTGCGCATAATCCGCAACCATTACATTTATCGGTATCAATGCAAGGTTTAAGTAAAGCATACTTCGACAAAAAACCGAGAACCGTACCTACCGGACAGATCGTATTACAATATGTACGTCCATTTCTCCAAGCTAAAATCGCCAATATGACAAAGCTCAGAATAGCGATTCCCATCGTAGCCAGGCTACGCACCCATACGTCCACCGGATAGAATGCGTAACTATCCATACGTTCTGCGAAATAGGCCAATAGATTGTTGCCCTCTTGATAGATTGGCGCAAATAAATTAGAAGCGATACGCCCATAAGCGCTATAAGGCGAAATCAACGCTACCAAGGAACCGATACCAGCGATACAAGCCACTATAAAAACAACCAAGGCAGCATAACGTACCCACTTCAACGCGGGAGAATAGGAAAAGCGGTATTTCTTGCGTTTACTAGCAAACCACGAAATGATGTCTTGCAATACCCCTAAAGGGCAGATAACGGAGCAATACACACGCCCCAATAAAAGAGTTAAGATTACCAACCCTACCACAACACCGACATTCAAAGCCAACAACGCAGGCCAAAACTGTATCTTTGCCAACCATCCGAACCAAGCGTGAATCGTACCCGTGAAATCAAGAAATAACAGTGTTATCAGCACAAAGCAAAAGGTGGCGGCGAATATTCTTATTTTTCGTAACATAATTTTCCGTTTGTTTAAAGGTTAACCATTCACTTTCAACTCTTCCACGAATTTATCGATACGCTGCATCTCTTTGGGGATATCGATACCCTGCGGACAATGAGGATTACATTGCTCACACCCTGTACAATGGTTCGCTTGACGCAACTTTGGGACACTCCGGTCATAACCGACTAAGAAGGCACGACGAGCTTTCGCGTAATTTCGTCTTGTGCGCTTTTCGGAACATTTCCTTCGTTCACACATTTATTATAATGTAAGAGAATACCCGGAATATCCAACGCATATGGACAAGGCATACAATATTTGCAATCATTGCAAGGTATTGTCGGATATTTCATCATAAGCTGGGCCGTCTCTTCCAAAAAGTCTTTCTCCTCGTCCGTTACCGGGATAAGCGGGGAATAGGTACGGATATTATCTTGCAAATGCTCCATATAAGTCATGCCGCTTAGCACCGTCAAGACCCCATCCGGAGAGCCGGCGAAACGAAAAGCCCATGAAGCCACGCTATTCTCAGGCCGTTGCTGTTTCAAACGAGCAACGATATGATCCGGAACATTCGATAAGCGACCTCCTAATAGCGGTTCCATGATAATCGCCGGAACACCTCGCTTCTCTAATTCGCCATACAGATAATCAGCGTTTACGTTACGCCCCGAGGCATGTTTCCAGTCCAGATAATTCAGCTGTATCTGAACGAAATCCCATTTCACGCCCATATCCAACACATAATCAAACACTTTTACATCCCCATGAAAAGACCAACCTAGGTTACGGATACGTCCCGCTTCCCGTTCTTTCACCAAGAAATCAAGCATTCCATTATTTATATAGCGGTCATTGAAAAGCTCGATACCATTCCCCCCACCGATAGAGTGAAGCAAATAATAATCCAGATAATCGGTTTGCAAATCACGGAACGACTGCCGATACATCGCCAACGAGTTTTCTCTCGTATAGTTCTGGAAGTTTGACAGTTTAGTGGCCAAATAATAGGAGTTCCTAGGATGGCGTGCCAATGCGATACCGGTCGCTTTCTCGGACATACCTTGTACATAAACAGGAGAAGTATCAAAGTAATTCACCCCATGCTCTATCGCATAATCCACTAAACGATTCACGGCTTCTTGATCAATCTGGTCTTTACCGTCCGATCCTTGTTTCAAGGGCCAACGCATACAACCATATCCTAAAATAGAAACCTTATCGCCATTCGTAGGATGTTGGCGATAGGTCATTTTATCGGTAGGAACCTCACCTAACGCCACAGCCGCCCCCGGCTCATTCTTGGGAGCGCAACCGTAAAGCGCCGCCGAAGAGGCGACAGCCCCACCCCCAAATACCTTCAAGAATTTACGGCGATTCATCTCTTGAGGGTTCTCATTCTTTCCACATGAACTCATAACTCGATCGGTTTTTTATCCTATTAGTATATCCAACATTAGTCTATCATTAACATTCCTTCTATTATTTCGACAAAAATAGTAAAACAGGTAATAATAGAGAACAATCCCCGACTAAAAAGAATAATCGGGGATTTATCACGAATAAAGCAGGTATTTTAAATAAGACTATAAAGTCTCTTGCTTCAATTGCTCCACGTATTGATCGATCTTTCGCATTTGCTCCGGTATCTTAATGCCTTGCGGACATTTCGGTACGCATTTATCGCATCCTATACAGTGTCCGGCTTGACGAAGTTTAGGAACCTTACGATCATAACCGACTAAGAACGCCCGGCGAGCCTCCCGATAATTCGCATCCTGTGAACTCTTCGCAACCAGCTCGTCATTCACGCAACGGTTATAATGAGCGAACGTTCCCGGAATATCCAAGCCATACGGACAAGGCATACAAGTACTGACATTCCGTACAAGGTACGAAATCCGAATGTAGCATCCTCTCCGTCACCTCTTCCAAAGCCTTATTTTCTTGTTCCGTAATCGGTTCCAAAGGCGAGAAGGTTCGGATGTTCTCTTGTAAATGCTCCATATACACCATACCACTCAGCACGGTCAGTACTCCTTTTGGAGAGCCCGCATACCGAAAAGCCCACGAGGCCGGGCTGTCATCCGGACGCATCTGTTTCAATTTAGCCAACGAAAGGGCATTCAGCCGAGATAAACGCCCGCCTAAAAGAGGCTCCATGATAACGACGGGAATATTACGCTTCTCCAATTCCCCATACAAATACTCCGCATTCACGTTCCAACCAGAAGCATTTTTCCAATCCACGTAATTCAACTGGATCTGAACGAAGTCCCAAGGGATATCCAAGGATAACAAATAATCGAAGACCTTGACGTCTCCATGAAACGACCAGCCCAAATTGCGGATACGACCGGCTTTCCGCTCCTTTAACAAGAAATCCAAGACACCGTTATCGTAAAGGCGCTTCCTCAAATCGTCCATGCCCCCCAGACCTACGCCATGAATCAGATAATAATCGATATAATCCACTCGCAGATTCTTTAGCGACTGTTCGAACAAGCCCTTGGAGCCCTCAAGAGTACGCCATTCCGGTACAGGACGATGGGTTGAAAGCTTCGTGGCGATAAAATATTTATCCCGGGAATGGCGACTAAGAGCTAGCCCTGTTGCCTGTTCGGAAAGACCGCGCACGTAAACCGGTGCCACATCAAAGTAGTTCACGCCATGAGCAATCGCATAATCCACCAATGCATTCACCGCTTCTTGATCGATCTCTTCCCCCGATCCATCCGCTTTCTGACGCAACGGCCAGCGCATACATCCATATCCTAACAAGGAGACCTTATCGCCCGTATGCGGATTCGTCCGGTATGTCATCTTATCTGTCGGGACTTCACCCAAATAGCTTCCGGTCTGCGACACACCTTGCCGCTTAGGATCTCCACCACATCCATATAAAAGCCCTGTCGAGGCAGCGGCCGTACCGGTGCTCAATACTTTTAAGAAATTCCTGCGATCTATATTATTATTACTCATTACCATACATTTTTTGAGATTATTAAACCGTACGATGTCTCTCATGTCCCTCAACATAGATTGCGCTTAACGGACGAGACGGACAATAATATTCACATGCGCCACAACCGATACAAAGTTCCGTATCGATAACCGGTACTTTCAATGATTTAGGATCATTGGGGTCTTTCGCCACCATCTGAATAGCTTTCGTCGGACAATGCCGCTCACAGTTGCCACAATTTACCTCATCGGTATTCACCACACAATTTTCCTTGATCCATACCGCATGTCCAATCTGCGTGGCGGATTTGTCCGCTTTCGTAATCAATTGGATCGCACCGGTCGGACAAACCTCGGAGCATTTCGTACATTCCGGACGACAATATCCTCGCTCATACGACATTTCCGGTTGCATAAACTTCTTTAGATCTGTAGAAGGACGCAAAAACTTGATTCGAACATACCGAGACACAGAGTTGACAAGCCGTACAATGTCCGGTGAAGTTTCGTAAACTCAAAGCCCCGGGCGGAACTATCGGGGTCATTACGATCCGGGGTTAACTTATCCGCAATATCCGCCAACCCTCCATCCGCATTTAC
>ENA-OQJN01000826-OQJN01000826.1-human-gut-metagenome-genome-assembly--contig:-NODE-826-length-10723-cov-2.219517_pt1 | contig 10723 bp, 13 predicted proteins | sample MGYA00242610_ERZ504777 | MGnify/ENA primary metagenome ERZ504777 (study PRJEB26092, sample SAMD00036350) | human gut metagenome | host: Homo sapiens | study: EMG produced TPA metagenomics assembly of...
ATAATAATACAGACTAAGTTAATTTGAGTCAGTCTTTACCTTTAATATAATGAAAGGGTTGACATTCAAGACCACAGGTAACTTGGTTTTATTTGATGACAGCAGAGAGTTCTCAAAGGGGACTATATTGTAGCTACAGGACCGGTGTATGACACTAATCATAGTACTTCCAACAAGCATGAACGACTTTTGGACCAGACTTACAATGGAATCTTGAATTATCAGACTACATTCCGGCAAGATCATTCTATAGATGCGATGGCAGGCGTAGAATATTATGACTCATACAAGAAAGGTTTTTCGGCGTCCGGTTATGGATCTCCATTATCTGATTTTCAGGATTTGAATTATACTTCGACTGCTGCCGGAGTGCGGCAAATAGATTCCTGGCATTACAGACAACGCATTCTTTCATTCTTTGGTAGAGTGAATTATGATTATAAGTCCAAGTATTTGCTGAGCCTTGTTTTACGTCGCGATGGATACTCCAAGCTGCCAAAAGATAACCGTTGGGGAACCTTTCCCGGTATATCAGCCGGTTGGGTATTGAGTAGAGAGAATTTTTATGGAGTCTTGTAGCAATGTACTTTCTTATGCTAAAATTCGTGCTAGTTACGGTGCCAATGGAAATGTGTCTGGTGTACTGGATGCTAATGGTAATGTAGTGACAGGACTTGATTATTATACGGTTCAAGGCTCTTATGGTATTATAGAAAGATAAAGTATGGTAAAATAGTACCCAACTATAATGGCAAAGTCCTTTGATGATAAACGATTTGCCTAATCCCACCATGAGATGGGAAAAATCGTACACATTCGAGACAGGTTTCGATATTGGTTTTCTGAATAACAAATATATCTTGAACTTCACCTATTATAATAGACGTACACAGGATAAATTTGCAGAAATCACCCTGCCTTCCCATAGCGGAGTTTCTTCTTTCCTTTCTAACAATGGAGAAGTACAAAACCAAGGTATGGAGTTAGAACTGACTGCCAATGTTTTGCGTACCAAAGATTGGAAATTTACAGTTAGTATGAATACCGCTTATAATAAGAATAAGATTATCTCATTACCGTACAATGGATTGCCGAATAATATGCAGGATGCCTATCAGGTTTATACGGGACGCAAGCTGGCAGATGGTACCTATGAAAGACAATGGGTGGGTGGTTATCAGGAAGGACAGGAATATGGTGTGATTTACGCCTTTAAATCTCTTGGTATTTATAAGAGTGAGAGTGAGATTCCAGGTAATCTGATAGACAGATCCACTTATACGGAAAATGGAGCAGATGCCAAAGTGCTCTATGGACCTGAAGCTTGGGCTAAATTGTCGGATGCCGAAAAGGAGAAAGGACTGCCTATACAGGCTGGTGATGTGAAATGGCAGGATGTGAATGGGGATGGTGTAATTGATGATTATGACCGGGTGAAATTGGGTAATACGATACCTCATTGGACCGGAGGCTTTAACATTAATACTTCATGGAAAGGATTAACTTTGAACTGCCGTCTGGATTATGCTTTAGGCTATTGGGTGCATGATTGGAAAACTCCTTGGATTATGGGTAATATGCAGGGAACATTTAATACCATATCTTTGGTTAAAGATTCCTGGTCGGAAAGTAATCCGAATGGAAAATATCCGGTGTATGGATGGGCTGACTTTTTAGGCAAACGTAATTATGACAGAATATCGGACATTAATTGTTATCGTGGCGATTATTTGGCTTTTCGTGAAATAAGCCTGTCGTATTCCTTGCCTCAGAGTTGGATTCATAAATCCGGTTTGAGCAAGGTGGATGTTTCTGTAACAGCACAGAATTTGGGATATATTACAGCAGCCAAAAATATGGCGACCCCCGAATATGGTGTCAGTCAGAATGGAGGATATCCCCTCCCTAGAACAGTTGTTTTGGGTTTAAATGTTACATTCTAATAAATAGGAAGGATTATGAAGAAAATATTTTATAGCATATTGTTGAGTGGGATGATGGTATTGTCTGCTTGTGATGCGTTGGACCTGTCTCCTGAAGATTATTATGGCTCTAATGATTTTTGGAATCAGAAGTCTCAGGTAGAAATGTTTATGACTGGTATTCATGCCGATTTAAGAGATAAATATCAGATGCCTGTCACATTGGGAGAGTTCAGAAGTGAGATTCTGATAAGTGATGTTACTTCTATGGGTGAGGGGGTATATGGTCCGCCTATGACTAATAATCTGCTTACGAAAGATAATACCGGTGTCGATGATTGGTATGAGGTGTACCCAAATATCATGCATATAAATTTGTTTATCAGAAATGTAGATAAAGAAATTGATTATATGACTGGAATGGAGAAATCATTTTATTTGGGACAGGCTTATGGCTTGCGTGCATATTACTATTTCTATCTTTATCGAACATTTGGTGGTGTGCCGTTAGAGACGGAACCGAAAGTTACCGAGGGTAGCATTGATATTACGCAATTATATAAGGCTCGTTCTACTCCGGAGGAAACGTTAGAGTTTATCAAAGAAGATATTAATAAATCCGAAGCTTTCTTCAATGAGTCGGATAAGAAGATGTCCGACCAATATGAATGGTCTTATTATGCAACGGAACTTTTGAAGGCCAAGATATATATGTGGTCTGCCAAAGTCACTACAGGATTACCCGATGATGATATTGCAGGGGATCATATAGCTACTCTGACTGCCGTAGATCCTAATAACAGTGACTTGTTGACAGCAAAGAAGGCTTTATTGAATTTGGTGAACCAACAATTCGAACTGCTTCCAAACTTTGCGGATTTATGGACTCCGGAGGGGAAGAAGAATAAAGAGATTATTTTCGCTCTGTGTTTTAATAAGAATGAATTGACCAATTGGGGGGCGAACTGGTTCTATAATGTAGCCTTGTTTACCAATGCTACGGACTTGGATGGAAATAAATATGGTCCGGATCCGTTGAAGCTATTGACAGCCGGACCATTACGTTATGAGTATAAAGTGCCGTTTATCGAGATTTATGATAAGGAAGATACTCGTTTGGATGCTACTTTCTTTCAATATATGTTCGAAGGAAAGACTCGTGGCGCTTGTTGGAAAAAACTGATGGGACATACGGATGGAGGAACTCATTATTATGATTCAGATGTACCGGTATATAGATATGCTGATGTTTTGTTGATGCTGGCCGAGTGTGAAAACGGGTTGGGAGCTCCGGATAAATGTGCTGCATATATAAATGAGGTACGTAAGCGTGCTTATGGTGATAAATTTGAACAACATAAATATATCGCAGGAGATTATGCGGATAATGAGTGGGCTATTTTGCAGGAACGTGATAAAGAGTTTGTAGGTGAGGGAAGCCGCTGGTTTGATTTATTGCGTTTACGTGATTCCAACGGAAAACCTTTTGTCTTTTCTGTTAAAGCGCATTATGGAAGTTCATTGCCTATATTAACAGAGGATAAGGCGTATATGATGTTGTGGCCTGTTAATGTGGAAGTTTTGAATGGAGATCCGGAAATCAAGCAGACTCCGGGGTATGAATAATAGTGAGATAATATGATGATAATGAAAAGATTGCTCTTTTTAGTATCTGTATGCAGCTTATGTATGGTTGGTAATTCTCAGAATTACCAACCTGAGAAGCATGCAGTTGTGAAATCAGATCGTGGGGATGGACGGTTACTAAGTACTTATGCCATTGTGCATGAGATGTTGAAAGATACACATCCCCAATATGCTTACCGTTCCGGTATGTCCGCACAGGATTTTACGCAATGGCAGGATGGAGTGCGTGCTGCAATGGTGGAGATCATGAAGTTTCCCGAGATAAAGGGACAACCGTCTCCTGTCTGTGTGAAAACGGAAAAAAAAGAGGGATATATTTTTAGAGAAATGGGAGTTCTATCCTTTTCCAAAGTCAGTTTCCACTTTTCTGGTTTTGAAACCGGAACATTTGAAGGGTGCAGTACCCGGAGTCTTGTGCATTCCGGGTTCCGGAAGGACTAAAGAAGGATTGGCCGGTGAGCCCGGCATCTGTGATAAGTTAACTGAGGATTATAATAATCCCAAAGTAAGTATGGCTTTGAATATGGTTAAAGAAGGTTATGTGGCGGTAGCGGTGGATAATGCCGCTGCCGGAGAAGCCTCCGATTTGGAATGTTATGATAAAGGATGGAATTATGACTATGATGTTGTTTCCCGTTTTTGCTTGAACTGGGATGGAGTTGGCTAGGGTATACTTCTTATCTGGATATGCAAGTGCTGAATTGGATGAAAGACCAGTCTTATATCCGAAAAGGACAGGATTGTGATTAGCGGATTCTCATTAGGTACAGAACCGATGATGGTCTTGGGGGTGTTGGATAAGGACATTTATGCTTTTGTGTACAATGATTTTCTATGCCAGACTCAAGAACGTGCCGTTGTGATGACTAAACCTGACAAGGAAAACAGGCGTCCTTTTCCAAAATTCTATCCGTCATCTGATACCTGGTTATTGGAGGTATTTTAAATTTTCCTAGATGTTGTTGCGTCAATTAGCTCCTCGTCCTATCATTTTTACAGAGGGAGGGTTGGACCGTGATTTCCGTTGGTGTCAATCTGCTTATGCTGCTAGTGGAAAACCGGAAATAGCGGAGTTTCATCATTATCCGAAGTTTGCTGATAAGGCAGTTAGAAAAGATGTGGAGCACCTTGATGAAGGACTGGATTCAAAGACCTATTTCGAAACGGTCAATGTAGATCCCCCTTCTCATTATTTTAAAAACGAACTGGTTATTCCTTGGTTACGCAAAGTTTTAAAGTAGGTTCAGGTATTTTGATAGGCTGTGATTTTTTATATAATATGGGCTCCTTGTTTTTCATCTAGGTGAAAGCAAGGAGCTCTTTTTATTGATTGTGAAGAATTCTTGCAAAATTTAATCTTGTTTTAATGCAGATTGTAGTGTTTCCCAATTTTTATTGAAGTCGGGCATGGAATGAAAAAGTAAATTCGCTCCTTCATTCAGTAATACATTGTCGTGCAATGGTCCTGTATTCACGGCGATAGTAAAAATACCGGCGGCAACTCCCGCCTGTACACCTAGTGGTGCATTTTCTATTACTAACGCTTCATTGGGTTTGAAGCCGCCTTTCTTTAGGGCTATCAGATACGGTTCCGGATTTGGTTTCCCATATTTCACATCAAAGGCGGTAACCATTAAGTCTGCTTGGAAGATGCCCGGAAAATTATGATTTAACCGGTCTAATAACGAAGTTTGTCCCGAACCGGTCACTACCATCGGAGTCAGTCCTTCGCTCTTTATTTTAGTCAATACTTCCAGTGCGCCGGGCATTCGTTCTGCTTTGGGGCATTTGTTGAATTCTTCAGTTTTGGCTTGGTAGATGGCTTTTATTCTTCTTCTGTAGCATCATGCCCACGCTCCCGGCGACTTACTATATTGATCGTAGATGCACCGGTACGCCCTTCGTGCATATAAGCTTCTTCTCGGCTGAGGCCGAAACCGAAGCGTTTCATTATTTTATGCCATGCTTCAGCATGGTTGGGCATGGAGTCGAACAGCACTCCGTCCATATCGAATAATACGGCTTTCAGGTCGATGGATTCGTATCCATGAGCATGAAGATAGTTATTTATCGCTTCTTTAAACATAGAATAAATGTATAATTATTACTTCCAACGGTTGTGACCGTTGGATTGGAACAAAGTGAAGAATCTGCAAGCACTTGGTGGATGCTTTCAGATTCTTCACTGTCATTCAGAATGACATTGATAAATGGCATTCTTTATAGGTTCTTGACGATTATAATCTAGCTTGGATGGCTTTAGACTCTTCTTCGTATCCCGGTTTGTTCAACAAAGCAAACATATTTTCTTGTATGCTTCCACGCCCGGTTGGTTGAACGGATTTACTCCCAGCAAATAACCGCTGATACCACAAGCTTTTTCAAAGAAATAGATGATTTCTCCCAGATAGTATTCATTCAGCTCGGGCACAATCAGTCGCATATTGGGTACACCACCGTCAACGTGTGCCAGCTGAGTTCCCAGTTCTGCCATCTTGTTCACTTCGTCCACACGCTTTCCTGCCAGGAAATTCAAGCCATCCAAAATTTTCGCTGTCCGAAGGAACTTGAAGTGTATGTTCCGGCTTTTCGATAGAGATAACTGTTTCGAAGATAGTACGTTCACCTTCCTGAATCCACTGTCCCATAGAATGGAGGTCGGTAGAGAAGTCGACGGCAGACGGATAAATACCTTTACCGTCCTTGCCTTCGGATTCACCGTACAATTGTTTCCACCATTCGTTCATATAGTGCAGTTTGGGATTGAAGTTTACCAAAATCTCAATCTTCTTGCCGTTTTTATACAATTCATTGCGGGTAGCGGCATAAACGGCAGCAGGGTTTTCGGCAAACGGAGTAGCCGGCCCACATACTGTTTCCATTGTGCGTGCGCCTTCCACTAATTTTTCGATGTCGAAACCTGCCACTGCGATAGGCAACAAACCTACCGGAGTCAAGACAGAGAAACGGCCACCTACATTATCGGGGATAATGAAAGTCTGATATCCTTCTTTATCTGCTGTAACACGTGCAGCACCTTTCTTGGCATCTGTAACGGCAACAATCACTTTCTTCGCCATTTCCTTTCCAAGCTGGTCTTCACACTGTTTTTTTCAGCAAACGGAAAGCCAAAGCGGTTTCCGTAGTAGTACCAGATTTGGAAATATTAATTACACCGAACTTTTTACCTTTCAGGTATTCAGTTAATTCGAACAAATAATCTTCGCCGATATTGTGGCCTGCAAATACGATGACGGGTCCGTTTTGTTTTGCTTTTCAACCATTGGAAACTATTGGATAAAGCTTCGATTACGGCCCGTGCTCCCAGATAGCTTCCACCGATACCTGCTACTACTACTACTTCACAGTTGTCGCGCAGAACCTGGGCAGTAGCTTTCAAGTCAGCCAAATGTTCGGCTGTTATAGACGATGGCAAGTGCAACCAACCCAAGAAGTCATTACCTTTACCTGTACCGTTTTCCAATGTTTCCATGCAGGCTTTCACCTGAGGTTCGTAAGCAGCGATTGTTTCCTTAGAAGCAAAACCGGCTACTTTGTCGATGTTTAAACTAATATTCTTCATTGTATCTGATATTTTATCTGAATGAATCAGTTAATAATTTAATCTCAATCATGGGCGAGATGCGCTCATATAAAATATTATATACGGCATCTACGATAGGCATGTTCACGTGCAAGTGCTTGTTTAACTCCTTGATACATTTCGTTCCGTAGTATCCTTCGGCAATCATTTCCATTTCTATCTGTGCGCTTTTTACGGAATAACCTTTACCAATCATGGTTCCGAATACGCGGTTCCGGCTGAAATTGGAATAAGACGTTACCAACAGGTCACCCAGATAGGCGGAATCGTCAATAGAACGTTCTACGGGATGTACGGTATTCAGGAAGCGGTTCATTTCCTGAATGGCATTCGATATTAATACGGCCTGGAAGTTGTCTCCATATTTCAGACCGCTGCAAATTCCGGCGGCGATGGCATAAATATTCTTCAACACAGAAGCATATTCTATACCTGCCACATCCGGGCTTACAGAAGTTTTTATATAATGTCCGGCCAGTTGGCGGGCAAATATTTTCGCCTTGTCAATGTCTTTACATCCGATAGTAAGGTAAGAAAGACGCTCCAAGGCTACTTCCTCTGCATGGCACGGACCGGCGATGACGGCTATATTCTCTTCGGGAACACCGTATACCTGGTGAAAATAATCGGAAACAATCAGGTTCTCGTCAGGGACAATACCTTTGATAGCAGTGACAATGAACTTGTCCTTTATTTTGGTTTTCAGCTTTTTCAGGTGGCTTTTCAGATAAGGAGAGGGGTAACAAATATCAGAGTATCCGATTCCTTTACCACCTTGTTAATATCTGATGAAAAGTTGATGTTCTTTATTTCAAAGCGCACACTTGTCAGATAAGCCGGATTATGTCCCAAACGCTTGAATTCTTCAATTCGGTCATCGCGGCGCATATACCAGTTGATTGATTCAGCCTGAGCCAAGACTATTTTTGCAATAGCCGTGGCCCAGCTACCACCACCCATTATCGCTATTTTACCGGGCAATTTCATGCTTATTATTTATGATGGATAATTGACAATTGGAATAATTCTCAATCTTTAAATTCTCAATTCTCAATTTTCGCAATCCATCCGGCAACTTCGTCCACCGTAGGATTGGTCAGTTCCAATTTATATTTTTTGTTGATTCCGCAAATGTCCATATGCAACTTCTGCGGATTCACTTCTTTCATATCGCTCACCAGGTTATAGCCTGCTTTCTGAATGACAGGAACCCAGTCTTCTGAAATTCCCAATTCCATAAATTTGGCAGGAGTGTCTTTCGGAGTAACCTTTTCGGGACGCATCTGGGGGAAGAACAATACTTCCTGAATGGTAGACTGCCCGGTCATCAGCATCGTCAGACGGTCCATACCGATACCCATCCCCGAAGTGGGGGGCATACCATATTCCAACGCACGGACAAAGTCCTTGTCAATAATCATCGCTTCGTCATCTCCCTTTTCGGCTCAGTCTCATTTGTTCTTCGAAGCGTTCCAACTGATCAATAGGGTCATTCAGTTCAGAGTATGCGTTACACAGTTCCTTGCCGTTTACCATCAGTTCGAAGCGCTCTGTCAAATCCGGATTGCTGCGGTGTATTTTTGTCAGCGGAGACATTTCTTTCGGATAGTCGGTGATGAAAGTAGGCTGGATGTAAGTACCTTCACAGAATTCTCCGAAGATTTCATCAATCAGCTTGCCTTTACCCATTGTATCGTCAATTTCCATGTTCAGTTTCTGCAAACTTCGCGTATCTGTTCTTCGTTCATGCCTGTCAGGTCATAGCCGGTGTGTTCCTTGATGGAATCCAGCATAGTGACACGCTTGTACGGGGCTTTGAAATCAATAATGTTGTCGCCTACCTTTACCTGAGTGGTTCCATTTACATCCAGACTAGATTTTTTCAATCATCTTTTCTGTAAACTCCATCATCCAGTTATAGTCCTTGTAGGCAACATATATTTCCATGCAGGTGAATTCCGGATTGTGTGTGCGGTCCATTCCTTCGTTACGGAAGTTCTTGCCTATTTCATACACACCTTCGAAACCACCTACGATAAGTCTTTTCAAGTACAATTCGCTGGCGATGCGCATATACAGCGGCATGTCCAGTGCGTTGTGATGAGTAATGAACGGACGTGCGGCTGCTCCGCCGGCAATGGATTGCAGAATCGGAGTTTCTACTTCCATATAACCTTTTGAGTTGAAATATTCACGCATAGAGCTGAATACCTTGCTGCGTTTGATGAAGATGTCTTTTACCTCCTCGTTTACGGCTAAATCCACATAACGCTGGCGGTAACGCAGTTCGGGATCTTCAAACTTATCGTAAGCGACTCCATCCTTATATTTTACAATAGGAAGTGGTTTGATAGACTTGGACAGTACGGTCAGTTTTTTAGCGTGGATACTGATTTCACCCATCTGGGTTCTGAATACGAATCCTTCTATACCGACGAAGTCACCAAGGTCCAGCAGACGTTTGAACACTGTGTTGTACAATTCTTTATTTTCATCCGGACAGATGTCGTCACGAGTGATATATACCTGGATACGGCCTTTTGAGTCTTGTAATTCGATGAATGAAGCTTTACCCATCACACGGCGGCTCATCATACGTCCGGCTACCGATACTTTGCGAGGTTCCTCATCATCTTTGAACTCAGCTTTTATATCTGTAGAAAATGCATTGGTTACATACTCAGCTGCGGGGTATGGCTCGATGCCCATAGCGCGCAATTCATTCAGACTGTTTCGTCTGATAATCTCCTGTTCACTTAGTTCTAATACGTTCATCCTGTTAAAACATTAACTCAATTTGTTGGCAAAAAATACGAAAGATTTTGCAAAGTACCTCATTAAGACGTGTTTTTATTTCGATAAAGCCTGTTCTTGAGCCAGTTCGCATACCATAGATATCATGAACAGTACACCGATTGCACCGCAAGCAATAATTAAGGCGAGATTAATCATACGGGCACGGAAAAGGGTAGAAGTATGCAGATGGGAAGCTGTGTATTCTTTAAAGAACAGATAAAGTCCTGGTACAGCCGAACTTGCCAGCAGAAAATCTTCGGGAATATGGAAAAAGTAAGTTTTGGTGAAACCGATCAGCGCCCAGTGGCAGAGAAACATGACGAGAAAGATATTGACTCGTTTGGAAAATGCCAGCAGCAGTCCGATGGTGAAAACCGCTACCGAACAAGGCATTACAGGTGAGGTCATCATGGGAAAGCTCATCCCCCTTATAATGGAGAAGAGTGGATAGGCCAGTGGCAACATACAAAGCAGGACGGCTAGTGCGGTATGTTTGTGAGTCCGATCAAAAGGGGTGTAGTTTACTTTCAGGTCATAAATCCAGAAGATGGCCATGATTCCCCAAAATCCTGCCAAAGCACTGTTATAACTTCTTGGTTCACAATAAATCATGTAATACACGGCAGCTATCCATACATTCAAGAATATAAGGTATAACTTCATTGTCTACCTTTATTTTTTTTGTTAGGTTTTTTTGTAATTAGTAGAACTAGGTTAAAATAAGTTAGCCGGTAAGGGTAATAAGTAACTTGAT
>ENA-OQJN01000827-OQJN01000827.1-human-gut-metagenome-genome-assembly--contig:-NODE-827-length-10719-cov-2.456382_pt1 | contig 10719 bp, 8 predicted proteins | sample MGYA00242610_ERZ504777 | MGnify/ENA primary metagenome ERZ504777 (study PRJEB26092, sample SAMD00036350) | human gut metagenome | host: Homo sapiens | study: EMG produced TPA metagenomics assembly of...
CTGCTTTCTCTACATAGGTATAAGCATCTACCTTGTTAAAAACAATCATGGTAGGCTTTCCACCTGCCTCCAAATCAGCAATCGTTTTATCAACCACAGAAATTTGTTCCTCAAAATCCGGATGAGAAATATCCACCACATGAATCAGCAGATCCGCTTCACGTACTTCGTCCAAAGTTGATTTAAAGGAATCAACCAAATCCGTTGGTAATTTACGGATAAATCCTACGGTATCTGTAAGCAGAAATGGCAGATTCTCAATAATCACTTTGCGTACTGTGGTGTCCAATGTTGCAAAAAGTTTATTTTCAGCAAAGACCTCGCTTTTTGAAAGCAAATTCATTAAAGTAGATTTTCCTACATTAGTATACCCTACCAAAGCTACACGTATCATACGTCCGCGGTTTTTACGTTGAGTGGACTTCTGTTTATCAATTTCAGCCAACCGCTCTTTCAACAATGACATACGATTCAAAATAATACGACGGTCCATTTCCAACTGAGTTTCACCCGGACCACGTAATCCCACAGAGCCTTTACCTCCACCGGCACCAGATCCACCTCCCTGACGTTCCAAGTGAGTCCATAAACGTTGCAGACGAGGCAACATATACTTGTATTGGGCCAACTCCACTTGTGTTTTAGCATTTGCTGTTTGAGCCCGCATGGCAAAAATATCCAGAATCAGCGAAGTACGATCCAAGATCTTCACTTTCAGTTCAGCTTCTATATTACGTATCTGTTTAGCAGAAAGTTCATCATCAAAAATCACCATTCCGACTTCACGCTCATTTTCCTCTTCCTGATGAATATATTCCTTGATTTCTTCCAGCTTTCCTTTACCGACATAAGTCACGGAATTGGCAGCAGGCAGTTTCTGAGTAAACCTTTTCACCACTGTTGCCCCAGCCGTTTCGGCCAAGAACTCCAACTCATCCAAATACTCCTTGGTCTTACGCTCATCTTGTGTCTGAGTAATCAAACCAACTAAAATGGCAGTTTCAACCTGTGCTTCAGAAATTACAAATTCTTTCATTTATCTATCAATCTAAATAAGTTCGCGACAAATATAACAAAAAAAGAGGATGAACGTTGAACGTCATCCTCTTTTTTATTACAGTTATTCCCTATAGTTGTGGTTGTGGAGCCGCCGGATTGTTATCAGTATCACTGATTCCGGAATTGGTTTCCATTTCACATTGCGGAATCCGGTAGATCAGGATTTGTGCTTCTGCAGCTGAATTATATTGTACAGACGGGTCATAATTCGTATTCTTACGAATCACCGGCTTTTTCAAGCGCAGGATATCGAACAGTGAGAAACCTTCTCCCCAAAGCTCCATACGACGCTGCAACCAAACCTCATCCTGAAAATCCTGTGCCGAATTAGCTTTACTTGTAAAGGAAGGATCCCGATATGTTCGTACAAAATTTTCCAATGTACTCTTTCCGCCACTCAAATTACCACCCATGGCTTCTGCCTCAGCATTTATCAGATACATTTCTTCAACACGCATTAAAAGATTATCTATCGGTGCACCTACATTGGCGTCAATCATATTGCCTTCTTTCGGCTTGAATTTTTAAATGAACATATGCAGGCACCTTTTTAAAATTCTCATCGGTGAACAATGTATGATATTTAGTACCTGGAGCCTTTCCAGCATCTTCAGGAGCAATCCAAGTTTCTTTGCGCCAATCATCATCCGAGATTTGCTCAAATAAAACCTTACTGATCATTCTGTGTGCCCCATAGGAAATTCCTCCTACCCCAAATGTCTGTTCTGTACACAAGTGCCCTGCCAAATTAAGCCATACACTGTGAATATTCTCTTTATTCATGATTCCTCCCCACATCCATGCACTTGTCTGAATAGAGTTAAAGGCCGTAAAATAGTCTTTTCCACCATACCATTCCAATTCTGTCAATGGAGCAGCACCACTTTTAACTATAGCCTGTCTTGCACAATCGGCAGCTTTAATATAACAATCCTTATCCGAATCTATATCTAAATCCACATTCTGGATCAGTGCTGCCAAATCATTAGAATACTTTTCAAATCGCGTACCCAATTCTAGCCAAAAACGAGCTTTTTAATGCAAATATAATGGACAAATCAGGCATATTCTTAGTAGGCCTCAAGTAATCAGCTAATAGAACTTCTGCATTCTCCAAATCATCCAAGATATATCTGTAAATAGTATAAAAAGGAACCCGCGGATTATTACGTGCTTCTGCTTCCGTTATATTCTCACCAATGATAGGGACTGTTAATCCATATACCCCATTGGTAGCAGCCTCGTCATCCAGCTTAGAAAATCCAGTCTTCTTAAACTCAAACAGACGAGCCATATCCATGTAAATCATCGCACGAAAGGCTTTGGCTATTCCTACATATTGCCTATTTGTTTCTGTAGTATTATCAAGATCCACAATACGGATTAAATTATTGACATTATTCAAAAATTTATAGTAGTAATAATAAATAGAATTCACCTCTGAATTATCAGCCAAGCTACGGCACAATCCGAAAGAATTATAATAATCATAACCAGATTTATATATATAAAAATCCTCACACATAACTTCTCTTATAATACCGTATGAGGTATAGCCCAAGTCCCAAGTATAACCTTGTCCATAAGTATTATATGCATTAACAAAGCCTACCACGGCATTTAACATAGCATTCATAGCAGCTGGTGATTCTGCAATCTGCTCGGAAATAGCGGTAGAGCTTTTGGGAAAGGTCTGTTCGATACAACTGCTCATATTTATACCTGTACCGAAAAGCAGACAGGCAACTACCGCTGTTTGAAATAATATATTTTCTTTTCATCGTCTTAAAATTTTTGATTATAACTAAGTTAGAATTGAAGACTGATACCTCCGGAATAAGTACGGAACGGAGCTATCTTTCCTGATGTACCTACTCCTGAAATGGAACGGCGAGGATCCAAGCCTTTTCTTTTGACCAATAGTATACATTATCGCAAACAAAATATAAAACGTAAATTTTTAATTTCAAATGAGAAGTCCAACTATCAGGTAATGTATACCCCACTTGAATATTTTGTAGATTCAAATAGCTTCCATCAATCAGAAAGCGGTCTGACGAACCAGTCGTATTCAGATCATTGAAATACCAACGTGGAATGGTTGATGAGGGATTTTCTGGAGACCATGCCTTTAGCACATCTTTATGCCAACGGTTACCTACAGATGTTGCAGTTGGGTTACCCATCATACCTGCATAACCGTAATCATAAGTCAAACCACCAACCAAATAGGAAAATTGAGTAGAGAGATCAAAACCATGGAAAGTAATGGAAGTGCCAAAACCACCATACAAATCCGGATTAGGATCTCCACACAAATAAAAGTCGCCTGTAGAATAAGTGGTCGTTGTTTTTTCCTCATTGGTTTCTTTATCCGTATAATACCACAGTGAAAGTCCGTCCTCAGACAAACCGGCAAAACGTTTCATATACCATGTATTGATAGGCAGATCCTCACCATAATATCTGCTTCCATTCATATATCCTCCATGACCATCCATAACAGTAGTCTTTTTCTCATCTGGCAAATAAGTAATCTTATTCTTATAGTGTGTCAGATTCAGATTTATTTTCCATGTAAAATTCTTTTTATTAACAGGAATATAGTTCAGTTCCAGTTCAACACCCTTATTCGCCATATCGCCGATATTATCATAGTACCCAGGATAACCCAAAGAAAGAGGAACATTGAACCAATTTAACATATCAGTAGTCTTACGATAAAACAATTCAACAACCACCATTCAGTTTCCTTTAAGCAGTTCAAACTCAACTCCCAAATTCATGTTAGTATTCGTTTCCCAAGTTATATCTTTTTCCCCTTACTATTAAAAGACAATGAAAGTTCATCATTACTATTCACTATATTATATCTGTCTGTATAATTATATGAACCTATATTATCATTACCTTGCTGTCCTATGGAGAACTTTATTTTGAGCATATCAATCCATTTCACATCAAACCAGTCCTCTTTAGACATTAGATAAGCACCGCCTACAGAATAAAAATTACCCCACCAATGATCAGGATGAAAACGCGAAGAAGCATCACGACGATAAGAAGCCGAAAAATAATATTTTGCATCGTAATCATATAAAGCACGGAAAAAATATCCCTCCGTATTATAATCATTCGAATAAGAAGCAGCACTTGAACCATCTATAACAGCCCCATTCAATTCATGGTTTCCCCAATATGAAAACATATTTTTCTTGGATGCGGATAATTCTGCATAATTATATTTATAACTCTCATGTCCCAACATTACCGAAATATTATGTTTACCAAAATTATGGCTATAATTCAATATCTGCTGTAAGTTTAATGTAGTAGTACGATAATGATACATTGTCACTGTGCCATTCTGTTCTGACACCAAAACCATAATATGGATTTGTTGTAGTATAATATCTGATTTCATTAACTGTGGTTCCCACATTAAATGTAAACTTAAAATCTTTCAAAAAGTAATATCTACAAATGCATTACCATTAAATGTATTACCATTCCTATTTTCTTGGTTAAGCATAGATGACTGAATAGAAGAATTAGGATGGTTAGGACGTGCCAATCCCAGTTGTGCCGTCGCTGTTCCATAATCATATACTTTCCCATTTAAATCCGTCAGAATATTTCCATCAGCATTCCTCACATATACAGGATAGATTGGTGCCATGCCCTCTGTAAAGCTGGATAAATCCGTATCATACTTTTCTGTCAAGGAAGCACTATTACTATGTGTATAACTGATGTTAGCACCATATTTCATCCATTTTTTTGCTTGGTACAAGCCTTTAAAACGAGCGGAATATCGTTCATAATTTGAACTAGGAACAATTCCATCATCTTTTAAATAACCAAAAGAACCATATGATTGCATCTTATCGGTTCCTCCAGCAATATTCACATTATATTCTTGACGCAAGGCAGAACTATAAGCTTCATCAACCCAATCATCCGGATAAAGCATATATCCATTAACCACCCTGCCCAAAGTTGCATTGGGATTCAGCTTTCCGTTCATACCAATAAGATTTTCGTTTTCAGGATAACTATACACATTATAAGTCAAACCACCATTTTCCTTCGTATTACCCACCATATTTTTATTAGCTTGAGCATAAGCCTCTCCTTCTGAAAGCCCCTTTACATACCTCAATTGATTATATAATGCCTTATAATGTGCTTCATAATATTCACCCGGATCTTTGATATAGTCATAATCAATTGTACCACGAGTATTCACTCCCCATTTTGCACTAGCCGTAACAACAGCTTCACCAGCTTTTGCCTGCTTGGTAGTAATAATAATAACACCATTGGCACCACGTGCACCATATAACGCATTTGATGCTGCATCTTTTAAAACGGACACTGATTCAACATCAGATGGGTTGATATTGTTCCATCCTCCCTCATAGGGCATACCATCTACAATAATAAGTGGATCATTATCCGCATTGATAGAACCAATACCACGAATTATCAATGTTGGAGCATCTCCTCCCGGCTGCCCAGATCCACTTGTCATTTGTAAGCCTGCCACTTGTCCAGCAAGTGCCTGAACGACGTTCGTTGTCTGTCTTTTAGAAAGTTTCTCAGCATTTACAACTGAAGCCGATCCAGTAAATGCCGACCTTTTGGCTGTACCATAAGCAACAACCATCACTTCATCCATCATTTTAGACTCTGTAACCAATACTACCTTGACAAAAGATTTAACATCAACCACTTGGGTCTTCATACCAATAAATGAAACCATTACTTTCTTATCAGTTGGTTTAATATTATCCAACACAAATTTACCATCCACATCTGTTATCGTACCATGTGTAGTTCCCTGTATCAACACAGAAGCTCCTACTACCGGCAATCCATCATCCTTGGAAAGAACAATTCCCGACATTTTGGTTACTTGAGCCGATAAATGGCCTATTACAACTAATAAGCACATTAAAAACAGAACAATGCGTTTTCCCATACCATTTAGTATTTTTTTAATAGGTTTAATATGATGGAAACAAATATATTAAATATAATCGATGAATAAAAACTTTATTCACTTTTTTTCTTTATATTTTTTAAAACGATAAGTGTTTTTGTGCAAAAATTACATAATAAAAGAAAATATCAAGCCTAAATTATTTAATAAAAGAAGTATCACTTTTTTAACTTCAAGAATAATTCTAGTATGTAGAAATCGAAGTTTCCAAACTGAACCGAGATGTGGGAAGCGTTGTAGAATTTTCAAACTGAGCCGCAAATATGGTGCAATTTACTAAAATAAAAATCACAAATATCTAATAACTAGATATTTGTGATTTTATTTTGTACTCGAAGCGGGACTTGAACCCGCACAGCCGCAATGGCCAAGGGATTTTAAGTCCCTCGTGTCTACCGATTCCACCATTCGAGCATCCTCGACGAGAGAGAGCGGAAAACGAGACTCGAACTCGCGACCCTAACCTTGGCAAGGTTATGCTCTACCAACTGAGCTATTTCCGCCTTTTGTTTTAACGGATGCAAAGATAAGTCATTTTATAATACCAACCAAACTTTGCACCCATTTTTTTATTTACAATCGTAAAATTCCCTCTATTTCGGCCAATTCTTCATTAGTAAAGTTCAAATTATCCAATGCATGAAGATTATCTGCCAACTGTTTCACAGAACTTGTCCCCACAATAACAGAAGTCATTCGTTCGTCTTTCAAGACCCATGCCAATGCCATCTCAGCCAAAGTCTGGCCACGACGAGCGGCTATTTCATCCAACCGACGTGCTTTTCCTACTTTATCTTCTGTCACTTGATCTACTTTCAAAAATCCGGTAGAACGGGCCGCACGAGAATGTTCCGGAATACCATGCAGATATTTTTTAGTCAGCAAGCCTTGCGCCAAAGGCGAAAATGCAATAAAACCGGAGCCTTGTTCTGCAGCCAATGGCAATGATTTCTCCTCTACAGTACGGTCAAACATACTATAACGATATTGGCTAATGAGACACGGCACACCGGCAGCCCTCAACATTTCATAAGCTATTTTAGCTTGTGCTGGAGGGTATTTTGAAATACCCACATACAATGCCTTTCCTTGTTTCACTATATCAATCAATGCCTGCATTGTTTCCTCAACAGGAGTCACCCCATCATAACGGTGACTATAGAATATATCAAAGTAATCCAAACCGGTACGACGCAAACTTTGATCAATGCTGGCCATTAAATTCTTACGCGAACTGTTTCCTCCATAAGGTCCATCCCACATTTCATGCCCTGCTTTTGAGGAAATAATCAATTCATCACGATAACCTTGAAAATTTTCCTTTAAGATTTTACCAAAATTAATCTCAGCACTTCCCGGAATGGGGCCATAATTATTAGCCAAGTCAAAATGCGTAACCCCATTATCGAAAGCGTATTTAATCATATCGGTTGCCACACCGAAATCGTCCACACTGCCAAAATTATGCCACAAGCCTAAAGAGATACGAGGCAAAAGTAATCCGCTATTCCCACAGTATTTATACTGCATCTTGTCATAGCGCTCTGCTGAAGGTTGATATTTCATGATCATGCGATTTATAATTGTTTCTATCTACCCAAAAGGGATTGTTCTGCCTGCTCCATGACTGAGAAGTTAAAACCATCTACTACCTGTTGCATCAGATTTTCAATTCTGTCATTACACAAATTACCTATACTACCCTCATGAGTATGATGTACCTTCTTGTTGTGAGTAAATTTTCCGGCTTCTATATCCAAGCCCACCTTCTTATAAGCATCACGGAATGGCATGCCCTCAGAAGCCAGACGGTTAACCTCTTCCACACTAAATATATAAAGGTAACGATCATCATCCAGAATATGCTCGTTGATTTTAATCTTGTCCATAATATAGGCAGCCATTTGCAAACACTCCTTCAGCTCCTGAAAAGCAGGCAGGAATACTTCTTTTATAATCTGCAAATCACGGAAGTAACCCGAAGGCAGATTGTTCATTATCATCATAATTTGTTGGGGGAGAACCTGTATCTTGTTACACTTAGCCCGTGTCAGTTCGAACACATCGGGATTCTTCTTATGGGGCATAATACTGGAACCAGTTGTACACTCGTCCGGAAGTTTCACGAAGCCAAAATTCTGACTACTAAACATACAAGCATCAAAAGCCATCTTAGAAACGGTTCCGGCAATAGAAGCCAAGGCAAAAGCTACATTACGTTCCATTTTGCCACGTCCCATCTGCGCATATACCACATTATAGTTCATCGAATCAAAACCCAGCAGACTAGTAGTCATCTCACGGTTTAGCGGGAAAGAAGAACCATAACCGGCAGCAGACCCCAACGGATTACGGTTGCACATTTTGAATGCGGCCTGCAGAAACATCATATCGTCCACCAAACTCTCTGCATATGCACCAAACCACAAGCCAAATGAAGAAGGCATCGCTATCTGCAAATGGGTATATCCCGGCATCAGCACATCTTTATATTGATTGCTTTGAGAAATCAGCACATGGAAAAGCCGCTCTACTGCTTCGGCCACTTCTTTTAATTCCGCACGAGTAAACAGCTTCAAATCCACCAGCACCTGGTCATTGCGTGAACGTCCACTATGAATTTTCTTCCCGACATCTCCCAACTTACGCGTCAACATCAATTCTACTTGCGAGTGTACATCCTCTATACCATCCTCTATTACAAACTCTCCCTTTTCGGCAGAAGCATAGATATTCTTTAATTCCGCTAACAGCATTTCCAATTCTCCGGCCGTAAGCAAACCAATACTTTCCAACATGGTGATATGTGCCATTGAGCCCAATACATCGTGTTTAGCCAGATAAAGGTCCATTTCACGGTCACGTCCTACTGTAAAACGATCTATCTCCTCATTTACTCGGACATTTTTTTCCCAAAGTTTCTGTGCCATATTTTTCTTTATTTTTAATAAGGAATCATCGATAACATCTCAGCCAGTTTATCCACCCCATCCTGTAAAGGTTTAGTAACCATCGCCTTCATAAACATATTCACTTCTGCACGAATAGTTACTTTCAGTTTTGCCTGCCCAGCCTCTACAGGCAAAATCTGAATCCACAAATTCATAGGGACCGGAGATTTTTCACTTTCGAATTTAACACATTTACAAGGTTCACGTTCTATAATACGCAAAGTAATGCTTATGCCTTGTACCGTAAAACTTAAAGAATCACAGTCGAACTCCATACCTTGTACCTTGTCAGCCAATTTATCACGTACAGATTCCAAGTTACTTAAATCCGACAACTTATTAAACACCTGCTCCTGACTATAAGGAACATATTTCACACTACTCTCAAATTGTGCCATAATACCTGCTCTCTAAAAACACGAAAAGAACAATCCGGAAATCCATAAAAATTTCCGAACGGTTCTCTTCATATTATATTTGTTTTAAAACTATAACTTATTTGCCTGCCTCCCAATGAGCCGGATCCTTTCTCCAGTTATCTAAAACAGAAACATCCTCTTCATTAATATATCCGGTTTTCAAGGCCGAATCCAATACAGCTTCATAATTAGTCAGAGTAACCAAGTTCACTTTTGCTTCCTTGAACGCTTCAATTGCCACCGGGAAACCATAAGTAAATGCAGCGACCATACCAATCACTTCACATCCGTCACGACGGATAGCTTCAACAGCTTTCAAGCTACTGCCGCCAGTTGAAATCAAGTCCTCAATAACTACGACTTTCATACCAGGACGAAGTTCACCTTCAATCAAGTTTTCCAATCCGTGGTCTTTCGGGGTAGAACGAACATACACGAACGGCAGATTTAATGCATCAGCTACTAAAGCTCCCTGCGGAATAGCACCTGTAGCTACACCGGCAATCGCATCCACCTGTCCGAATCGTTCCAATATCAGACGTGTAATTTCAATCTTCACAAAATTACGAAGAGAAGGATACGAAAGAGTTTTGCGGTTATCACAATAAAAAGGCGACTTCCAACCGGATGCCCAAGTAAAAGGATTAGCCGGCTGCAACTTGATAGCCTTAATCTTCAGTAATTTCTCTGCGAATAATTTTTCTAAAGTCTTCAATAACTCAACTATATCTGATAAATATTGTGCAAAAATATAGAAATACATCGAGATAATGAAAAATCGGACAAGGTATTTTTCTAAAAAAATAGTTGTTGTTATCAAGATTCCCCTGCCAATGCCAAAGTAAGTACACTGATACGTAATCCGGGTATGCCACGAAAGGCATCAGCGCAAGAAACAACCGTAGCCCCTGTTGTCAGCACATCATCCACCAACAATAGATGCTTTCCTTCCAAGCCATCGGGGAAAATACAGGCAAACAAATTTCGCACGTTTTCCCATCTTGCATATTGTCCTTTATGCGTCTGCGTATCAGTATATCTGCTTCTTATCACAACTTTTAGTGTTCATAGGAATACCTGTCACCACCGAAACTCCCCGTGCCAAGCATTCACTCTGATTATACCCCCCTTAAACGTTTTTTACGTTTGATGTAACGGGACAGGAACAATCAAATCTATCCCATCAAAAAAATAGAGAACACATAAGTTCAGATGCCATCATCCGCCCCATCACTTCACCCACTTCTTGATTACCATGATATTCAGTTCATACAACAACTGTCGG
>ENA-OQJN01000829-OQJN01000829.1-human-gut-metagenome-genome-assembly--contig:-NODE-829-length-10705-cov-2.954434_pt1 | contig 10705 bp, 10 predicted proteins | sample MGYA00242610_ERZ504777 | MGnify/ENA primary metagenome ERZ504777 (study PRJEB26092, sample SAMD00036350) | human gut metagenome | host: Homo sapiens | study: EMG produced TPA metagenomics assembly of...
CAGTGTTAATCATAATACTTGCTCCTTCTTCTTAGACCAAGTGCTAGAAATATGGATTAAGACCCACATGCAGTTGCATGAGAGTATAGAGATAACTCCGTGGTTTTATCTCTTATTTTACTGAGAATCCGGGTATGGCATTCGGTATAGAGGTGATTGGGAAATTATTCCTTTCCGTATTCCGTATCGTGGCTGTATTGTTTATCGGATATTATTTGTATAAGCTGGTTAAAGAAAATTATAAATTCGGTTTTATTGCCTGTATATCTTTGGTTTTTGCGGGGGCGGTGGGTAATATAATCGACTCGATATTCTATGGCGTGATCTTCGACCATAGTTTCGGGCAACTCGCTACTTTTATGCCGGAGGGAGGTGGTTATGCCTCTTGGCTGCATGGTAAGGTGGTGGATATGTTCTATTTCCCATTGATAGAGACCGTATTCCCGGATTGGGTTCCGATCTGGGGTGGACAGGAGTTCGTTTTCTTCCGTCCGATCTTTAATTTGGCGGACTCGGCGATTTGCGTGGGAGTTTTCCTTTTGTTAATATTTTATCGGCATACTTTGTCGGCTAGCCTTTCGAAAGAAGAGAAATAAATGCGGAGAAAATTACGGATATATGGTATGGCTTTATTAGCCACGACGTTGCTGGCGGCATGTAGTAAGGTTCCGGATGGTATTCTGTCGGAGAAAAAGATGCAGGGTGTCTTGACGGATATGTTGCTGGCTGAGGCCATGGTAAATGTGGATTATAATACTTATAAATCCGATACCATGAAGCTTGCCTTGTATGAGTCTGTATTCCGTAAGCATGATATTACACAGGCGGTGTATGATAGCTCGTTGGTGTGGTACGGCCGTAACTTGGATATTTATATGGAGGTCTACAACCGGGTCTTGGCCGATCTTAATAAACGGATCAATAACTTAGGGGATGTGCAGGCGGACGCTGCGCCGGTATCGAACCGGGATTCTGTGGATATTTGGCCTCGCCGTTCTTATCTGGTCTTGTTCTCCTACCTCTGTATTTAATGGGGTGACTTTCGATATACGTCCGGAAACGAATTATTCCTCGGGCAGTAGTTTCGTGCTGGGCATGCGTGTCTGGGGATTGAATAACAAAATGGCTTATAAGCCGGAGGTACGTTTAAGCGCAGACCAAGGTGATACGACCTTGACGGTGAATAGTAAGATCACGAAAGATGGATATCACGAGACGATCTTGAAGACTATACCAACTAAGAAAGTAAAGCGTGTGTTTGGATATATCCGTATGGATAATATGGATACGACTTATTATAAGGTGTATATAGATAGCTTAAGCTTGATGAAATATAACTATGGTAAGGAGCTTGCCGAATTACCTAAGGATTCTATTAAGTAATCTCTCTATTTGTTTATTATACTTATGAGAAGAATTGCCGCTCATTACGTTTGGTGTAAGCAGGTTTATCGTATGCATTATATCGAACTGGATGATAATGGTGCGTTTCATGGTGTTTACCCGTTGAATGAGGAGATAGCTGGAACCGCTTTTTATGATGGAGTGCTGGTGCCGGTTCTTTCCTCGGAACCGGCGATTGGTTTTAAGCAGGTGATGGGATCTTGGCCGGCGTTAACCGAAAAGATTACGCCGGGTTGTTCAGTCCATATATATCGTTTAAGCGGGATTCCCTTGGCGTCTGCGAAACTCGGCACAGACCACAGCTGTAGCGATGGCCACATTGAGAGACTCTGAGGTGTCTCTTCCTTCCGGATAGTTCGGGATATATAATTTTCGTTTACAAAAGCCTCTATGGCGGGACGTATTCCATTTCCTTCATTACCCATTATCAAGATACCGTTTCCGGATAAGGTTTTCTCATATAAGTTTTCTCCGCCAAGGAAGGTGCCGTATAAAGGTATGGCTTGGGCTGATTGGGCCTGTAAGAACGTTTCCAGATCGGTGTAATGTATTTTTACGTGGGCGAGCGCACCCATAGTGGCTTGTACGGTTTTTGGACTGAAAACATCGGCGGTATCTTTGCTGCATACGATATGGGAAATACCGAACCAGTCCGCTAACCGGATGATCGTACCTAAGTTGCCCGGATCTTGGATTCCGTCTAATGCGAGAACAAGCTCCTTTTCCGGCGTTATTTCCGTTATATCCCAATTGGGGCGTTTAAAGATCGCGAGTACATCTTGGGGATTTTTCAGGAAGCTGGCTTTACGAATATCATCTTCTTCCGCTACCAATAACTCCTTGGCCGGAATATCGCCTTGTGTAGCCATCCAAGATGGCTTGGCTATTAATAACTCACATTCAAAGGCCGGTAACATATCGGCTACCAATTTTATTTCCTTCGGCTACAAAAACATTATTTTCATTCCGGTAATTTCTTTAATTCCAGAGAACGGATGTATTTGACTTTGGTCTTGCTTAGCATCTTTAGTTCTTTTTACAAAACAAAGTACGGTAAATTCTTTAAATTCCAGTACATTTCGCGATCGTAAAAAGCTTGGAATGATGAATTCGATCTCTACGTATATGCTATTTATCTGTATCGTACTACTACTAACCTCTTGTAGTACGACCAAGTTTGTGCCGGATGGGGAATATTTGCTGGATAAGGTGGAGATCGTGTCGGATAACAGGGACTATAAGTCTGCGGATTTAAAATCTTATCTTAGGCAGCAACCAAACTTCAAGGTGTTTGGTCTGATGAAGTGGCAGTTGTTTGTCTATGATTGGTCTGGTAAGAATGAGAAGAAATGGATCAATAAACAGTTACGTAGGATTGGTGAGCCTCCCGTGGTGCTGGATACGATGTTGGTGGAACAGTCCGCCATGGAACTAGAGCGTTTTTACATTAATAAAGGGTATGTCCATGCGGATGTATCAACGACGATTGATACGGCACGCCATAAGAAAGCGGTTGTAACTTACCATATAAAGGCGAACGATCCGTATAGGATACGCAATTACACGATGAAGTTCCCCGATCCGAAAATTGATAGTTTGGCACATCTGAAAGCGCCTCGCCGCTCTCCCTTAGCTTCTGCGTTCCGGTCCTCACAGGAAGAGTATAACCAATTAGTTAAGGAAGGAACTTTATTTGACCGGGATATATTGGACAAGGAGCGGGAGCGTATTACAACCTTACTTCGCTGGAACGGGTATTATGGTTTTAATCGGGATTATTTAGGATATATCGCTGATAGTTCTTTTAACCAAAATGTCGTGGATCTTGATATGTCCATGAAACCTTATCGGAAGGTGTTGCCCAATGGGTCGGTAGAGGATCAGCCGCATCGTCAGTATTATATTAAGGATGTAACGGTCTTAACCGATTATAATCCGATGGGGGTAGGAGAGGACGCTAGTTTCATGGCTACAGATACGATGCTCAGCGCAGGGGTGAATATCGTATATGGCCGAAACGGGAAGAGTATCCGTCCGAGCGTGCTTCGGAGGAGTACTTATATTCGTCCGGGGCAATTATTTAGTGAGAAGAATATAGAGCAGACCTATTCAGCGTTCGCTTCTCTAAGGGCTTTGAGGAACGTAAATATACGTTTTACGGAAGTAGAGGAGCGGGATACGATGAAGTTGGATTGTTACATTCTCACTTCTCCCGCGAAGATAAATACGGTGGGAGTGGATTTGGAAGGTACTAACTCGGCGGGTGATTATGGGTTTGCCTCCAGCTTGAATTATCAGCATAGGAATATCTTCCGAGGATCGGAGCTGTTCTCGGCGAGGGTGAGAGGGGCTTACGAGGCGTTATCCGGAAATAAGGCGAATGGCTTTGGTAATTACTGGGAGTTAGGTGCGGAAGGATCCTTGCTGTTTCCTCGTTTCTTGTTCCCGTTCTTGAGTTCGGATTTTCGTAGGCGGCTACGTGCGTCAACTGAAGCGAAAATAAGTTACAACCTGCAAAAACGTCCGGAGTATACGAGGGCGATTCTATCTGGTGGTTGGAGTTATATTTGGCAAGATCGGGGTAATACACAGGCACGCCATACCTTTAAGCTTGTAGACTTGAATTATGTGTATTTGCCGGATAAGAATATGGACTTTATCAATAGCTTGCCGGATTATATGGTGTTGTATAACTATACGAACCATTTTATCATGAGTTCGGGATATACTTATTCCTTCAGTAATTATTCTCCCCAGAATCGTTTGAGAAACACGCATTCCCTACGTGCGTCGGTCGAGGTCGCAGGGAATTTGTTGAGTGCCTTTTCGCATCTTACGGGGGCGAAGAAAAATGATGACGGTTATTATGAGTTGTTTGGTACGGAATATGCGCAATATGTGAAATTGGATTTCGATTTTAGTAAAGGAATCGTGCTTGACGGTCGTAACAAGTTAGCTTTCCATATAGGAGTGGGAGTGGGGATGGCTTATGGTAACTCAAACTATTTACCTTTTGAGCGTGCTTATTTCTCGGGGGGAGCGAATAGTGTCCGGGGATGGTCTGTACGAGAGTTAGGTCCGGGTAGTATGGAAGTTGACAGCACGACTTCTTTCGCTCTTCAATCGGGGGATATCCGCTTGGATTTGAACTTGGAATATCGAACGAAACTTTTTTGGAAGTTTGAATTGGCGGCTTACATAGATGCCGGAAACATATGGACCCGGAATGTATCTGATGAACGCTATAAGGCTGGAAACTTTGATTTCTCTCGTTTTTACAAGGAGATCGCTGTTTCCTATGGTTTGGGACTTCGTTTGGACTTTGATTTCTTTCTACTACGTTTAGATACAGGCTTCAAGGCTTATAATCCTCAGGAGAAAAAGTCTAGGCGTTGGGCGATAACCCGTCCTAATTTCAAGGATAATTTCGCCTTGCATTTTGCCGTTGGTTATCCATTCTAAATTCAATATGTAAAAAAGTGTACTAAAAGTTTGCAAGGAAAAGAAAAATCCTTACCTTTGCACCACGAAAATAAGGATGGTCAGGTAGCTCAGCTGGATAGAGCAACAGCCTTCTAAGCTGTGGGTCCTGGGTTCGAATCCCAGCCCGATCACGAGGGAGATTCTAAAAGAGTCTCCCTTTTTTTGTTATAATCAGATGACCAGTTTTTTTCTTTTGCTTGTTTTGATCGTTGTTTATTGATCTTTTATAGAAAACTTTTGAGTGTTATCTATCGGTTATTATATAGAAGATTTCGAGATAGAATTTCATAATTTGTTTTGATGGGATAAGGGCTATTAAGCAGGATTCCTGTATTTGAGATTAAACAGATTGTAAATATTAAAAAAGTAGATAAGATGGAAACATTTGACGATATCATTAAAGGGGATAAACCTGTATTGGTGGATTTTTTTGCGACATGGTGCGGCCCGTGTAAGGTGTTGAGTCCGACGGTCGAGGCATTGGGGAAGGAGCTGGCGGGACAAGTGCGTGTCCTTAAAATTGATGTAGATAAGAACGAGGCACTTGCCACACAGTTGAGGATCCAATCCGTACCCACTTTGATCATCTTTAAGAAAGGTGAGATCGTATGGCGCTCTTCCGGCGTGATGGATCACGGAAGCCTATTGCGGAAGGCGCAAAGCTATATCGATTAAAAGCCGTTCATCGGGATCAATACCGTTGGGATCAATAATAGGAATCCTAGGATCACTAGGACAAGGATGAATTTCCATGCCCATTTGAACCATTTATCATACGGAATACGGCTTACTCCTAGAACCGCTATCAGAACACCAGATGTGGGAGTTATCAGGTTCGTGAAGCCATCGCCAAACTGAAAAGCCATGACGGTGGCTTGCTTGGATAAACCGATCAACTCTGAGAATGGGGCCATGATAGGCATGGTGAGGGCCGCTTTGGCACTTCCGGAAGGAATAACTAAATTGATAAGCGTTTGAATAACGTACATCATCCCGACCGTAGCTACTTGTCCCAAACCTTCCATCCCTTTCGCTAGGTTAAAGAGAATCGTATCGATCACTTTACCGTCTTGCAGGATTACGATAATACCTCCAGCTAAGCCGACAACCAAGGCGGCGCTCATGATATCCTTGCAACCTTCCAAGAAAAGTTTCACAAGCTCATTCGGATTGCGTCCATTGGCGATTCCCGCCGCTATACCCAAGGCGAAGAACAAGGTCGCTATTTCCATAATGTACCACCCATAGCCCATTACGCCTGTTATCAAGAAAAAGATCGTGAAGAATAAAAGGTTCAATATATACAAATGTACGGTTTTCCGTAGGGTAAATATCGAGCTGATCACGAAAGCTACGCTAAGAATCGGGATTAAGGGTAGTCCCTTGATTACGCTATTTCCTATTTTTAAGGATGTCTGGGGGTAATAGATCGAAAAGATAACTAGTACGATTGCCAATAGGACGAAACTGATCCATGCGGCTTTCGGGGTTCTGTATACGATTTCTAAGGAATTGGTACTATGCAAATCTCTCCAATATTGATCATCCTCATAGACGGGCGATAGTTGAGGGTTCTTTTTTACCTTGGCGGCATAACGCAATATCCATGTGAAGCCTACCACATTGATAATACACCAACAAACGATACGATACTCGATGCCGGAAAAAAGAGGAATTCCTGCTAAGCCTTGCGCTATACCGATAGTGAAAGGGTTTAAAATCGCTCCGGCGAAACCTAATCCCGCCGCTATAAAAACCATACATACGCCGGTTATGGAATCGTATCCCATAGATATCGCCATCGGGACCAAGACCAGACAAAAAGCGATGGTCTCCTCACTCATCCCGAATACGGCCCCGAATATACTGAAAAGTAGCATGATGGCGGTCAATAAGAAATTATCTATGCCTATTTTACGAAGGATGGGGTTGTTCTCCATTTTGCGTGCTTTTCGTAGGAAACTGACTGTCCCGATATCAAATGCCTTACTGTCGTTCACGATCCAGAATGCACCACCGATGATGAGGATGAAGACGATGATATCCGCCTTGTCCACAAATCCTTTATAAAAGGCGGAGAGTACCTCCCATGTTTGAGGTACGCTTTCCACGGATTCATATACAACGGTCCGCTCTCCATCTGGGCTGATATTTTCCGTGTATTGCCCACCGGGGATAACCCATGTCAATGCGGCGCAAAATAAGATGATGTAAAAAATGATTACGTAAGTGTGGGGTATTTGTCTCTTTTTCATGATTCTGCTTTTTCGTCTTCTTCAGTTAATATTCCGATCTCGGGAAGGATAGCTCGGGCCTCACGGTCGCTAAGCGTATCTACGTCTTTGAGTTTACGTTGGATGGCACGGGTACGGGTACCTAAAACCTCTTCTATTTGCCCGCTGGCGGTTTGCAAGTTCTTTTGGGCTTTCTCGAGCATACCGCCTACTTTCTCGAATTCTTTTTTCACGGCCCCTAAGATCGTCCATACCTCCCCTGAGTGCTTTTGAATCGCCAATGTACGGAAGCCCATTTGTAAACTGTTTAGTATGGCCGCTAGGGTAGTGGGACCTGTTACGACTACCTTGTAGTTTCGTTGCAAGTCCTCCAATAAAGCGGAACGGCGTACGACCTCGGCGTAAATGCCCTCGAACGGCAGGAACATAATGCCGAAATCGGTCGTGGCGGGAGGTGCCAGATATTTGTCCGAAATATCTTTAGCCATCTTCTTGATCGTTGTCTCCAATAATTTTCCGGCTGTCTCGATCGCTTGGGAATCTGCGGCATCGTAAGCGTCTAGGAGCTGTTCGTATACATCTTTCGGGAATTTAGCGTCTATGGGAAGGTATACGAATTCTCGGGCATCATCCCGCCCGGGGAGCTTGACTGCGAATTCAACGACCGCATCCGAACCTTTCCGGGTATGTACATTCGCCTCGTATTGCTCTGGTGCCAATAACTGCTCCAATAACATACTGAGTTGGATCTCCCCGATATTTCCCCGGGTCTTAACATTACTAAGTACCCGTTTTAATCCTCCTACATCCTGTGCTAAGGTTTGCATCTCGCCCAGTCCTTTTTGTACACTTTCTAATTGTTCGGTGACTAAACGGAAAGATTGCCCGATACGGTCATTCAATGTCTTTTGAAGTTTCTCGTCTACGGTGACTCGGATCTCTTCCAGCCTTTTTTCCGTGTTATCCACTAATCTCTGTTGGCGTTCGTCCAAGGCGGCGAATTTCTCTTTCTGCAACCTGTTAAAAGAATCGATTCCACGTTCGAAGGCTTCCTTGAACTCATTCATGGAACGAGCCAGCTCTTCTCGGTTATCTTTTGCTACTAACCGGCTTTCTTCCCGGTTCAGGCGGAAGTCCTCCCTAAAGTTTTTCTCGATACGGTCGAACGAGCGTTGTATCTCGTTTAGTAACTTTTCTAGGTCTTCTTTGTTATTATTTAGCTGTTTAGGACGCAAAAGGATTTGCGTCACGATGATTATAAGAAGTCCGCCGATAATAATCCAATCCATCTGTTTTTAATTTTGACGTCAAAGATAGGTAATCTGTATTTTGCAACAGTAGTTAAATAGAGTTAAATGAAAAAACATTGTTTATTTTCGTTTGTTTTATCGACAGAAAGCTGCTTATATTTGCGCAGCCAACTTAAAGTAAGACTATTTAATTTACATACAAAGATGGCAAAAGTAACATTAAAAGGTAACGAGATTCATACGAACGGCGAGTTGCCAAAAGTTGGGACAGAGGCTCCGGACTTTAAGGGTGTAAAAAGTGATTTATCCGATTTGTCGCTAAGCGACTTGAAAGGAAAGAAAGTGGTGATAAATGTTTTTCCGAGCTTGGATACAAGTGTATGTGCGGCATCGGTAAGACGCTTCAATAAAGAAGCCGCTTCGCATCCGGATACGGTGGTATTAGCTGTTTCTAAAGATTTACCTTTTGCGCATGGGCGTTTCTGTACTACGGAAGGTATTGATAAAGTGATTACATTGTCAGTGTTCCGGTGTTCATGTTTTGAGGATAAGTATGGGATGCTTCTGGTAGACGGTCCGCTGAAAGGGTTATTAGCCCGTGGCGTGATAGTGGTCGATGGAGCTGGTAAGGTGGTTTATGAGGAACTTGTTCCCGAGATTACTACCGAACCGAATTACGATGCGGCTTTAGCTGCGTTGAAATAAATGTAGTAGATTATTGTTTTTCATTGGTTAAAGTTAAGGGTTAGTGTAGGAGGCCGTCGGATGTGAATCCCGCGGCCTTCGTTTTTTTTAATACAAACACGTTTATATGGATAACTGGAAGCGAGTATTTGCCATTATTTGGACGGGGCAGTTCTTATCTATACTGACAAGTTCGATTGTTAATTTCGCGATAGTCTTGTGGTTGAGTCTGGAGACAGGTTCCGCTGAGGTATTGGCATTTGCTACGATGGCCGCTTTGTTACCTCAATCTGTTTTGGGGCTTTTCACGGGGATCTTTATCGACCGGTGGAAAAGGAAGCGGGTGATGATTATGGCAGATAGCTTTATTGCTTTTTGTACGTTGATATTGGCGGTCTTGTTTTATTTTGATTTGGCTAAGATTAGTCATATATATGTGTTATTGGCCCTTCGTTCCGTAGGTTCTGCCTTTCATATGCCCGCTATGCAAGCTTCTGTTCCTTTGCTGGCTCCAAAATCGGAGTTGATGCGCATAGCTGGGATTAATCAGGTGATCCAGTCGGTGTGTAATATCGCCGGGCCCGCTTTGGCCGGTCTATTCATAACGATGATGAAGATGACGAATATCCTCTTATTGGATGTGGCTGGAGCGGCGTTCGCTTGTCTATCGCTCTGCTTTGTCTTTATTCCCGATCCTTCTCATGAGGAACGAAATTCAGAATTGCATCTTTGGAGAGAGGCGAAAGAGGCGATTATGGAAGTCCGTAACCAATATGGGCTATCGTGGTTATTCCTATTGTCTATATTGGCTACATTCGTGATTATGCCGGTAAGTGTCTTATTCCCGTTGATGACGTTGAATCACTTTGCCGGAAATGCTTTCCAAGTGAGTTTGGTCGAGGTTTCATGGGGTGGAGGAGCCTTGCTCGCGGGTGCTTTACTGGGGCTTAAGAAATATCGTTGGAATGAGATACTGTTGATTAATGGGATGTATATAGCGTTGGGATTGACATTCTTGTTTTCCGGGTTGTTACCGGTATCCGGTTTTATCTGGTTTGCGGTGCTGACGGCTTTAGGAGGTGTTTGTGGTTCCCTGTATTTTGCTACTTTTACTACGGTTATCCAATCTCGCATTGATCCGGGAGTTATGGGAAGGGTATTCTCTTTTTACATGAGCTTTAGTATGCTTCCTTCGATGATCGGTCTTTTGAGTACCGGCTTTTTGGCGGATTCTATCGGGCTTGGAAATACCTTTATAATAAGTGGGGGCTTTTTATGTTTTGATAGGTATTATATCCTTTTTTATCCCTTCGTTGATCAGTCTGAAAGAGAGTTTTAAGAGATAACGATATCGTATTTAGACACTATTTAATATGAATAAGAAAATAACTTCAACTGGCGATACCTTCTATTATTTCCAATATAACCGTACCTTTATTGGGATTGATAGATGTGGCGATCGTGGGACATCTTGGATCTGCTTCGTACATCGGGGCGATCGCTGTAGGCGGGATGCTGTTTAATATTATCTACTGGATATTCGGGTTTCTCCGTATGGGGACAAGCGGTATGACTTCCCAAGCGTACGGGAAACGGGATTTGACGGAAGTTACCCGGATCTTATTCCGGTCTGTCGGGGTTGGTTTCCTG
>ENA-OQJN01000830-OQJN01000830.1-human-gut-metagenome-genome-assembly--contig:-NODE-830-length-10686-cov-2.458093_pt1 | contig 10686 bp, 13 predicted proteins | sample MGYA00242610_ERZ504777 | MGnify/ENA primary metagenome ERZ504777 (study PRJEB26092, sample SAMD00036350) | human gut metagenome | host: Homo sapiens | study: EMG produced TPA metagenomics assembly of...
TATCCCGGTGATTTCATGATCGACATGTCTTTTTTCCACCCATTGTTGGGATGGATGGTTGGTGATCCTTGTCCAAGATCGACGGTCGCTACTCTATAGTTGGTTCCTCCTAAATCGAGAACCAATGCTTTTCCATTAATATCAGAGGTTTTGGGAGAGATAAAAGTCGGTATGCATTGTATCTCCGCATTTTCATGTTTTAATCCCTCTTCAACCTTTTCCCGAAATGAACTGGCTATCTCTTTGAGTTGGTCATTTTCTAACCAGAAAATATTTTTCTCCATAAGATTGATTTTTTGATTTTGAAATATCCTTGTTAGTGAATAACAATTTAGAAAGGGATTTGACTATCCTTATTGGTTGATTAAGTTAAGGGGATAAATTTCGATACTGTAAAATTTGTTGTGTTAAATTTAAATTTTGTATAAACAAAAGGGTGACGATGTCTGTTTAAAACACCAAACAGATGATTTTATTTATTAATCTAAATTAAGATATATGATACCGAAAGTGGAGATAGAAGCAGGCAAGGCGGATTTAATCCGTGAGATTTTAGGCGTTAATGATTTGCAGGACATTAACTTACTTGATGAGTACCGTGATATATTTATAAAATCACAAAAGTCTGTGTATGAGAATGAATCTGTTAATGATATTAATTGTACGGATTGAATTCTTTGATAGAGAGATTCCAACTTCTTTTATAGGATGAGGAAATGTTTATTCAATATATTGTTTACTAGTGTATTACAGTTTTATCGTAATTCTACCTTATGAAACTATAGTTTTTTTAGCAGAAAACTGTAGTTTCCCAAGGAGGGAACTACAGTTTCCATAGGAAGAAACTGCAGTTTCTTCCTATGGAAACCGGAGTGTCTTTTAGGCTCGGTTTGTGTAAACGATAAGGAAAATTTACTACTTATCATTTACGGCCTTCCCATATTCCTCATCACTTACCGGCTCAAGCCAAGTATTTTTGTTGGTTTGGGGATTGCATTCTACGGCGATATGCGAAAACCAACTGTCCGGTGAGGCGCCGTGCCAATGCTCTACGTTTGGTGCGATTTCGACAACATCCCCGGGTAGTAAACGACGGGCGCTTTTACCTCGTTCTTGATAATAACCCACACCACCTACGGCGATGAGTATCTGCCCTCCTGTATGCGTGTGCCAGTTGTTTCGGCAGTTAGGTTCAAACGTTACGTTAAACATTGGTACGTTTAAATCCTTATTGCTTGTTAATGGCGCTAGCCAAGACTTCCCCGAGAAATATTGTTCAAACCCGGTGTTTTCATTTCCTGTAGGGAATTCACTAATTTTTGGAATTTCAGTTTTCATTTCTTGTGCGTTTATATTGCCAATAGAGATTAATGTGATCAACATGGCAATGGTTATTTTCTTTATATTCATATTTGTTTTCTTGATTTTATCCATATCACAAAATTATTTAAGATATTCCATTACTTTTGTATACCAATTACTGATAAGTGTAACAGAATTACTGATTTTACAATCTATAGAATCTTGAAGTTGATGGCTTTTAAACAAATATAGGGGATATCTCAAATTGGCGAGATTGGACAATTGTCAGTCTGTTGGGATTATGTATTTTTGTCATCATAAGAATCTATAGGATGAAGCCTGATACGGAAAACATATATCAACGGAAAATCAATCAAGTAATTGATTATATCAATGCGAATTTGCATCTCCCTTTACGACTGGATATAATAGCCGGGCAAGTAAACGTGTCCGAGCGGCAGCTACTACGTATTATGAAAGGAGCCTTGAATGAGTCATTATATGCTTATGTGGCGAGGCAACGTGTAGAGCGAGCGGTTCTATATATGCATACGGAAGATATGAGTCTGGCAGATCTAGCGAGTCGGGTAGGCTATGATAACCCCCAATCTTTCTCGAAAGCGTTCAAGAAACAATTCAGCGTATCTCCGAAAGCTTATATGGATAAGTTGCGAGCACGTCTGAGAGAAGAGACCGAGAAGTGGAGTAATCCACACGATCTTGAAGTTGAGGTTTGTGAGGTAGATGATTTAGATTTGGTTTATATCCGGATTTTTGGAAAATATGGTGAGGCCGAACCCTATGAGGAGGCATGGAATCTGTTGATCGGATTCTTAAAAGAGAATCAAGCGTTATCAGAGGACACCCGCTTTATTGGTCTAAGTTTTGATGACCCGAACGTCACTCATCCGGACCAATGTCGTTTTTATGCTTGCGCTTCGGTCGGGAAGGAGATTATTCCATCAGGGATGTTCGGTACGATTCGTTTGCAGAAAGGAAAATATGCGGTTTATACCTTAAAAGGTAGTTATGCGGGATTACAAGAACTATATAATACTATAAATATAGATTTCAATTATACCAAACGGCATGGAATGGCGTTTGAGGAATATGTGAGTTATTCGGAAGAGGATGACGATACGCAAGTGACAAAGATTTATATACCAATAAAATAAATTAGTATGGAAACAAAATTTTGCCAAAGCTGCGGTATGCCGCTGCAAAAGAATGAGGAGTTAGGAACGAACCATGACGGAAGCAAGAATGAGGAATATTGTTGCTATTGTTATAAGGACGGGGCCTTCACGATGGACTGTACGATGGATCAGATGATCGATCATTGTGCCCAGTTTGTCGATGAGTTCAATAAAGATGCGGACTTTCATTATACGAAAGAGGAGGCCGTAGCGAATATGAAATTATTTTTCCCGACATTGAAGCGCTGGGCGGTACAATAAGCCTCTATAAAAAGCGTCTATCTGCGCTTCGGCTTGCTGGATTAGTTTCACTGGAATGCGGGGCTTCTTCTCGAAAAAGTCCATTTCTATTTGAATGGTGTTTTTTTAATGGAGCGGCTCCAATTACCTATTATCTTTCCGTTATACAAGATAACCGGGTAGAAGGTGCCGAATCGGTTGAACGCTTTTGGATGATGTTCTAGCGGCAATACGTCCGTGCGGTTTTTGTAACTGATCAAGTATTCATCGAAGGCGGGGAGGAGACGCAGTACAGGTTCGCTCTCATTTTTTCCTTTCCATGATTGGTGGATGAAATATTCACGGGAATCGAACGTCTCGGTCATTAACTCCGTCTTGATCAGATTGATAGCGAGCCTACACTCGGTAGCGGTTAGCCCGGACCACCAAACAAAATCCTGTAACTGGGCAGGGGAGTGGCTTTGAAAATATCTGGATGCCAATCTCGCCAGAGCCTCTTCCCTGCAAAGTTCACGAGTAGGAGGGACACGTTCGTCCAATAAGGCGTAAGTCGTTTTCTTTCCTTTATCGATCCCGCTACAGACGATGCCTTCCACCTCACCCCATGTAAGGAAAAGGTTTACGTGATCTATGGTGGGCAAAATCCCGGATTTTTGCAATTCCGCCGTTACTTCTTGTTTGGTCAGGCTTTTGTATCCTTCCAGTATCTTTCCGATCTGATCTAGGCATCTTGTGAACAGCGTTTTTCTATCTTCCCGAAATGTCCCTTGGCGTACGACATAACGGCAGCCTTGATACGCTCGGAAGATAGCATAAGCATCCAACGGATATCCTCGGCGGCCACGAAATGCCAAGTAGGACGCATCACATGGGTACGTAGAATATCACCTTTGTACAAAGCCTCATTACCTTTTCAAGGGAAGAGGATCTCAAGCGAATACCGATCGCCCATTTGGCCATCTCATACTCCTGCGCCTGGATAGCGCCCATCCAAGAGACCAACTCTTTCGGGGACTCGAATCGGGGTTGTTCCAATTGTTGGCTAGCTACTCGTATATGTGTTATCATAATATATGAATATAAACGCAAATGTACGAAATAAAGCGTTAAACATCCCATAATCTTGAAGATATACTCATTCTTTTTGTACCTTCACGCTAGAAACAATTAGTGAAATTTATGACGATAGCGTATTTAAATGTGGCTACAGACCGGCAACACTTGGATATTCAAAGGGAAGAGATCTCTTCTTTTGCTGCGGCCAAAGATATCCATGTGGATAAATGGGTCATGGAAGTATCCGGAGAGAAAGCGAAACAGCCGGGACCAAAGTTAAAACTTGTTCTCGAACGCTTGAAGAAAGGGGATGCCTTGATCGTATCGGATATTACCCGTTTGTGTCTTACCTTATATGAGTTGATGGGGATACTTACCGTTTGCATGGAGAAGGACGTGACGGTCTATTGTATAAACGACCGTTATATATTCGATGACCGGATGGATCGCCAATTGATGATTAATGTCTTCAAGCAAGTAGACGAGATTGATCACAGTCTGGTTTCCATACGTACAAAAGACGCCTTGGAACAGGTGAAAAGTACGGGAAAGCGGTTGGGACGTCCTAAAGGCTCGGAATCCAAGTTGTTCTTCTTGGATGCCCATAAGGGGGAGATCATGAACATGTTGGAGCGGGGAGAATCGGTAGGATCGATTTGCGAGCATTTCAACGTCTCTAAGAATACTTTTTATAAGTATAGGAAGAAATTCTTCAGATCGTAAGGATTGGTTTTAATACCAATCCTTTCGTTTCATATATAGCCAAGTCAATACTCCGGTAGCTATCATGACGGCCCAAGCTATGAAATAACCGTAACGCCAATCCAATTCCGGCATTATCTTGAAGTTCATACCCCATACGCCCACCAAGAATGTCAAAGGGATGAAAAGGGTGGAGACAATCGTCAGCCGTTTCATGATGGCGTTCATCCTAAGATCGTTATTGGATATATAAAGATCGACAAGGGAAGAGGTGATTTCCCGGCAGCTTTCCGTTGTTTGGATAACGAATTGGAGTTGGTCTTGCAGGTCATTATAGATCGGCAGGATATCCGGGGTGATAATCCCGTTCTCTGTTCGTAATAGTTTGAGAATTGATCTTTCAGCGGTAGGCTATTCTTACGGATAATCATGTACTCATGGCGGTGTTGTTGGATTAGGGAACCCATATTACCCTGATCGTTCTTAGGATCGAGCAAAGTCTCTTCTATATCCTCTAGTATCTCTTCTACCTTTGAGGCGGATTCTACTAGATTCGCTATGATGGTGTTTAGAAGGAAAGCGAGCAGCAATCCACTGCCTTTTTTCCGGATGTTCAGCATGTTGGATAGTAGCGCTTTATGAGCGGCCTCGAATACGGGGTTGTTGCTTTCCGTAAAAGTGATAACCGTATTGTTAGCTACCAGTATGCTGATGTGCTCAGACCGCATCTCGTTATTGACATCGTAATAGCAGGAGTTTAATACGATAAGCATTCGTCCTTTGTATTCCTCTACCTTGACCACGTGTTGGGGAGTCAAGATATCCTTAGCGTCCAGATTATGCAGTCCGAAATCTTTTACGATACGGGTAATGGCATCCGCATTGGTCAATCCGCTAACCTCGAACCAATTGATCTGATTCGAGTCGGTTAGTTTGCTGAAAGAGGTGTCGGTTATCCGCACCTCTTTCGTATGCAAAGATTGTTCGTTGTATTGAGTGAGACGGATGCCGGTTGCTGTCTCATGTTCGCCGGCGTAATAATACTTGTCCGATAAATGCCGGTTGGATATATGTCTTCTCCTGTGTGTATATTCATTCCGTCTCATAATAAGGATCTCTTTTTAATCAAACTCAACAACGGTGATACCGGCGCCTCCGAACTGCACATGCTCGTCTTGAAAGCGACGGACACCGGGAACCGTGCGCAGATAATCCCGGATTAGCTGACGTAAGATACCCGTACCGGTTCCATGTAAGATGCGAACCTTGCCTGCCCCGACTTGAATGGCGTCGTCGATAAAATAAGTCACGCTTTGCAATGCCTCATCGCCCCTCATTCCTCTCACATCGATTTCTTGCTTAAAGTTTATCTTCTTCTCATGCATATTGTCAGTGGTCTGGGAGCTGACGAACGTGCTTTTCTGGATTTCCCGTTTGATCTGGCCTTTGCTTACCTTTTCCAACTGCTCCAGCTTAACCGTGCTTTTGATCATCCCGAATGCTACTACGGCCTGCTTTCCTTGTAGTTCCATAACGGTTCCGGCGGAAACCTGCCCTTTAAGGCGTACATTGTCACCGACTTCTATCACTCTTTATTAAATATTGGCTGGGCCGTCACTTTTGTTTCTGTTTCTTCCGTTCATTCCGTTCCTTGAGCTTCGCCATCTTGCGTGCGATCTTATCGTCTTCTTCTTCGGTCGCCATTACGGAGTTCTTGAACTCTTCCAAGGCTTTGCGGGCCAGTTTGGTCTGTTCTTTTTCCGCTTGGGCCTCCTTGATCTCACGGACGGTATTCTCGATCTTGGCGTTAGCCTCCGCTAGAATACGTTGGGCCTCGGCCTTTGCCTCCCGGATGATCTCTTTCCGTTGCTTGTTTACGGCTTCCAAGTCTTGTTCATAACGAGAAGTGACATCTTCCAGTTTTTTCTCCTGCTGACGGATATTCTGCCGTTTGCTTTCCCAGTACCGTTTATCGCGTACGATATCTTGCAGGTATTTGTCCATATTGATATAATCCGCTCCGACGTTCGCGGAAGCGTCGGCTATCACGTCCTCGGGCAGACCGATCTTGCGTGCGATCTCTACGGCAAAAGAGCTACCCGGGTTTCCGATAGAAAGCTTGAACAAGGGCTGCATCAAATGGCGGTCGTACAACATGGCACCGTTTACGATACCCTCCGTATCCTCGGCGAAATGCTTCAAATTCTGGTAGTGGGTCGTGATTACCCCAAAGCTATGATTCCGGTTGAAGCGATCCAATAAAGCCTCGGCGATAGCGCCGCCAATCTGGGGTTCCGTACCGCTACCGAACTCATCGATTAGGATAATGGTCCGCTCGTTACAATTCTTCACGAAATACTTCATGTTGGTAAGGTGGGAACTGTAGGTACTCAAATCGTTCTCGATGCTTTGCTCATCGCCTATATCGATGAATATATGCTCGAAGATCCCGGTTCTTGATCGCTCATGCAAAGGAATCAATAAACCACATTGCAACATGTATTGAAGTAATCCGACCGTTTTCAGGCAAACGGATTTACCACCGGCGTTCGGACCGGATATGATCAAGATCCGTTTTCCCTCGGTCAGCTCGATATCGAGGGGAACTACCTGCTTGCCCTGTTTCTGTAAAGACAGGAATAAGAGCGGATGCACGGCACGTACCCAATCCATTTGTCGCTTATCCTCCACGATCGGCTTGATCGCCTTGACTTGCTCCGCGATAACGCTTTCGCACGAATGAAGTCAATGTCGGCAAGAAACTCGTAAGATTGTAGGATATCCGGAGCTAAAGGACGGATCACGTTCGTGAATTCCGTCAGTATCTTAATGATTTCCCGGCGTTCTTCCCCTTCCAGTTCCCGGATGCGGTTATTCGCTTCCACGACCACCTCCGGCTCTATAAAGACCGTCTTGCCACTGGCGGACTCATCATGTACGATACCTTTTATCTTTCGTTTGAAGGCCGGGGCTACCGGGATCATCAAACGACCGTCGCGCATGGTCGGTGTCACGTCCTTATCGACAACCCCGTCCGATTGTGCCGCACGGAGGATGGATTGCAGGCTGCGGGAAATACCGCTCATCGTGATCGTCATTTCCCTGCGGATTTGCGATAGGGTGGAGGAAGCACTGTCCTTGACCTTGCCGAATTTATCGAGGATACTATCGATCTTTCCAATCAATTGGGGGAAGACAAAGATATCTCCCGCCAATTCAGTCAAGGCCGGATACTTGATTTCCTCATCGTCCATAGGCTTGAAGAAGCGTACGATGTCATTGATCGTTTGCAAGGAACGTTTGAGGTCGAACAACTCCCGTTCATCCAGCCAAGTACCTTCCGGCCGAATCCGTTTCAAGGAATAGCGCACGTCGAAGAAATAACTGGCGGGGAATTCCGTGTCTCCGTGTAGGATACGGATAAACTCATCGGTTTGTTCCAATCGCTTGGATACGACCTCGAAATCGGCGGAGAATCCCATCTCCGCTACCCGCTCTTCCCCGAGCGGGCTTAAACATTTTTCTGTGATTAAGTGACGGATCTTATCAAAGCCCGTCTTTTGTTCAAAATTTTGTGGATATATCACGTGTTTGTAAAATCTTTATTTGATCTCTACCGTCACTTCAGAGCGAATGGTAGGACGGATAATTACTTCTAATTTGTCTTGCCACGCTTTATATTAAATGTACAGGCGTTGTTGCCGGACGGATTAATATAAGGGGCGAAATAGTATAAATAAGAGAACGCCGGCAAGTAATACGGAGCTTTGCGACGCATCCGCTATTTGGGGATATTTGAATACGTCCCAGAACATGCAATACTTGAAACCGTTCGCGTCCGTAAACATCGTCTTCGGATCACGTATATTGCATCGTGTTCGTGATAAAGCGTTTGTAGGCGGATGAGAACTCCTCTGCCGAATGATCCATCTTATGGCGGCCGATCTTTTCTATAATGTCACGGGGACGGATGCCTGCCGCATAAGCGGGAGAGTTACGATCTACGTCAACCACTTGATCCAATTTATCGATATCGTAGCTGATCCCCGTATAATTATAGGTCTTCTTGCTCACCTTGAACGGTACGTTACGTCCGTATTTCGTGTATGGGTATTGCATACACATCAACGGGACATGCACCCGGGCGTATTCGTCTAAACGATAAGAGTCTTCCAGCAACTCGTTCGCCTCACATTCCCAGAGTACACGTCCGGGGATATCTTTTTGATCGATGATACGGATACCGAATTGCAACAGATAATTCGGCTTTCCGCTTCGGCGGCGGCGTAATTCAAGAACGGGAATTTCTCCATCTTACTGTGCGAGAAGTTGTACCGGTAAGTCGGTTCTTTTTTCTACCAATACTTTATTCGCTTCCCAGACTAGTTCGGGTTCTTATTCGAAGAAATAGAAAGTCTGTATCAATAAATCCGGCTTTGCGATATCAACCGTAAGTCCTTTTTTGGTCAACTCGTTCTCGATGCATTCGTTGATGACCGTTTCCAGTTTACGGTTATTCTCGTCGATGGTCGAGAAGGCGAATGTCTTGAAGTTACCGAAATCTACGCCGTCGGATGTGACGGTAGTCTTGAACGGGCATACGAATTCTTGCTCATTGGTTGTCTCCAAGCTATACATCGCATAGGCGGACGCCAGCTGGTCTTCCGTGATGGCGTTACTTTTCTTGCAGTCCTTCTTTACTAATACTTGTTTAGAAGGAGAGGAAAGGTTGCTGATAGTCAATAGGACATCGTTTCTTCCGGCGGGATTCAGCAGTTGAGGGATCTCATCGACAGATACCTCCGTCACGGGTACCCCGTTGATCTCCTCGATCACGTCATATTTCTTAATACCTGCTTGCTCGGCGGATGAATAAGGGATGATACTTTTAATGACCGGCTTGTTGTTTCCCCAGTTCTTGCTCTGGCTGATATCGTATGTGAAGCCTAGTCGGCAGATGGATGTATTCCTGTTTTGGGCGGAAACCGTACAGACCGCCAATACTAATAGCAACGTTGATAAAATCACACTTCTCATCATATTCTGGAATTTTATTTACTCTAAAAATACCTGTTTCGTTTAAAACATAGGCAAAGGTAAAGATATTTTTGATGTGGTGGAATAGTTGGCAATATATTTGCTGCTATAATAGTGTATGAACTTGATATGGATGCTGTGTATATACTTTTTAAGGGTATTTATGTGGTACCGTATTTCGCTTACAATTAGTTAGTAATGAAAAAAATCAGATAGATTATGAGCAAGATGAATCCAAACGAGAAAAAAGAAAACGCTTCAAAAAACGAAAACGTGAATAATGAGGAAGCGACAAATTTGCAGGAAGAACAGTCAAATGCGGCAGATGAAGCTGCCGGCTCTGACAATGTGTCGGGTGAGGTGGAAGCCTTGCAAAAGAAATATAACGAATTGAACGATTCCCACCTGCGCTTGATGGCAGAGTTTGACAATTACCGTAAACGTACGATGCGTGAGAAGGCCGATTTGATCAAGACTGGCGGCGAGGGTGCGTTAAAGAACCTTCTTCCTATTATCGACGATTTCGAGCGTGCCTTGCAGAACGTCCGTGCGGCGGAGGATGTAGAGGCCGTTAAAGAAGGCGTGGACTTGATTTTCGGTAAGTTCATGGGCTATCTGTCTCAGCAGGGCGTGAAGCCGATCGAGGCCATAGGCAAGCCGTTCGATACGGAGGAGTTTGAGGCTATCGCTACGATTCCCGCTCCGGAACCGGACATGAAGGGCAAGGTATTGGATTGCGTACAAACTGGATATACCTTATTTGACAAGGTAATACGTCACGCTAAAGTAGTAGTGGGAGAATAATCGGAAAATCGGCAAATAACAAATACAAGGATGGCTAAAAGGGATTACTATGAAGTGCTGGGCGTTGAGAAGAATGCTTCGGCGGATGAGATAAAGAAAGCGTACCGCAAGAAGGCGATACAATTCCACCCGGATAAGAACCCGGGCGATAAGCAAGCGGAGGAGAACTTTAAGGAGGCGGCTGAGGCATACGACGTGTTGAGCGATCCGCAAAAGCGTCAGCGTTATGATCAATTCGGTCATGCGGGTGTCGGCGGGGCTTCACAAGGTGGCGGCTTCGGTGGTGGTATGTCCATGGAGGATATTTTTCTCACAGTTCGGCGACATCTTTGGTGGACATTTTTGGCGG
>ENA-OQJN01000831-OQJN01000831.1-human-gut-metagenome-genome-assembly--contig:-NODE-831-length-10682-cov-2.763998_pt1 | contig 10682 bp, 9 predicted proteins | sample MGYA00242610_ERZ504777 | MGnify/ENA primary metagenome ERZ504777 (study PRJEB26092, sample SAMD00036350) | human gut metagenome | host: Homo sapiens | study: EMG produced TPA metagenomics assembly of...
CCATGAGCGGGAACTTCCACCGCCACCAATTCATTCCGGTCGGTAGCCAAGGTATTATATACGTACACCGTGGATTCACCTTCCTTTTCTTTCAATAAGGACAAGGCGTTATCAATTATCTGACGGCTGTTTTGAATGGTCACCCCAGTCCAATCCGTAACCGTCTCCGCCCATGTCTTTTTCCCTTGTAGTTGATTGTAAGGAACGATCCAGCAATCATGATGCTGCGACAATAAAAGCGTGCGCCATCCCTCATCGATACGTTCGGTCGGCCATTCCATGCCTTTGTATAAGCGAGCGTAAGCCGCCATTTTCTCCGCACGCACGATAGCGTTCTCGGCTACCCGTACCTCTCCGGCCAAACGCTGCATGACCTGCGTTCCCCACATCAAGCCACCTAGGACATCCTCTTGCGAGAAATGCCAATCATCCTGAGTAGTCCCGACGGAACAGTCTTGGATGTAATTCCGCCAAGTCTTATAGGCGGTCGGCGTATAATAGCCCGTCGTATCCTGTCCCAGCCAAGGGCCTTTATCCCAACCATGGCTCCATGAGGCATCTTGGATACACATGCCGACCGGGTGCTGGATACCGGCATCCAAGCATTTATGGATGTAGTCCTCCGTATTGAACCACGAGATGGATTGCCAGCAAGAGCCGGGTTGTAAATCCTCGCAGGCGTAACGGGGGACGGTGGTAAGTCCTCGTACCATCCGGCCCTACCCAATTCACCAACTCACCTCCGTAGGCGCTTACGTAGCCACCCCACATCGTATTCGGGTTCTTAGTAGAGGCATACGAGAAGCCGAATGACTTCAATATATAGGGCAGGCAACTGGTAAAGCAAGGCTCCTCCGCCGAATAGGTGGTGAATACCGCCTCGGGGAAATGTTTCCGGATCAGCCGTATTCCATATTCGAATTGGCGGATAGCGCTCTCGCCGGATGTCCCGAAGAAATAACTTTGGGCATAGGTCGGGTTTACGTACTCGATCCGCCCGCTCTCCACGGATTGATCCTTAAATAAGCGCTTGAAAGCCTCGTAACCTTCGGGGTCTCGTTGCCGTACGACTTCCCATGATTCAGGCTCGATCTCGATATTGATATTCCAGTTGGGATTCTGCCTTAATTTCTGGGCGATAAAGGCGGTTTGTCCCACCGGGTAATGCCCGTAGATACCGCCATGATAGCCATCGATGAAATAGGCTTGTTGGGCATCCGCCCAACCGGCCAACAAGAATTGGCTTAATACGAATATCGCTAGTTTCTTTTTCATATAATATGTACTATTAATTCACATTTAGAATACTTCCAGTCGGTGGAAGACGGGGCACGCCCCGTCTCTACAAGTCTGTAAATTTCTTGATCTCTATTTGCAAGGGGATTGGTTTATTTTGCTCATAGATCCGGTCGACCAGATCCTGTTGCTCATTCACGCAATCCTCACGAATCCCCTTGTGCATGTATTGTAGCCAAAGGTCGCCGTTCCATTGCAAGAAGATGTCGTGGGGACGGTATTTGCGTAAAGTGTCCACGGCAGCCTCGTCGCAGGCCCAAAGCATGCCCGTCTTCCGCATCAAGTTATATTCCACCCAATAGAACTCGCGCATCTTACGCTCTTTCAACCAGCGTTCCTCGTTCATCTGGCGGATCTTCATCGCTTGTTTATACTGCGGGGTATTCTGAAGAAGAGCCATATTGATGCCTCGCTCCAACTCCCTCGCCGTAAAACGACCGATAAACTCCCCACCGATCGTCAACCCGTAATATCCATCCGACAAACCGCTCACGGACAATCCCTCATAATTCATCTCATCCATAAAAGGGATAACACTCAAGGCATCTGCCTGCGTATGTTTCTCATTATCATAATAAGAGGTATCGATAGGATACGGAAGCGATTTCGCCTCGTACGTAAAAGTAAGGTTATCCGAGGAAACAGACAAATCCGAGACACGGCAATTATCCGAGCGAGTCACCTTTTTCCCCGCTCCGTCTATCCGGATATCGGCTACCAGCTTACCGGCCAGGCCTTGCGCTTTCAAGAAAAGATAAGCCATGACCAGATGTCCGTCCGTAGAGGGATGTATACGATCCTTCCCGCATAAGGTATACATGGAATCCGCCGCTTGCTCCCATTGGTTGATCGCTACCATCGGGCGATTGAAATCCACGAATCCCCATTGATTCTCCCGGGCACGGGCATTCAGGAAATCCACGATCTTCAAGATCTGCGTATTCTTCCCCGGGAAAGCGACCTTATTGAAACGGGAAGTCTCGTCATAAGGAGAACTTCCGATCAAGATTTTCCTCACCTCCGGATACTTCTTATAGACCTCCTCGATAAGAGCATAATCCCGACAAGCTTTCTCTACCCGGTTCCGAGCGATCGTATCGGCCCCCGGCTTCCGAAAATCCATATAGCCGACATCGTTCATGCCAAAAGATAGCGTCACCACTGTAGGCTCATGTTCGAAAACCTTATCCAACCGCTGGTAAATCATCTCGGCTACATCCCCACCTACTCCCTCGTTAAAGATATCGATGCGTTGATCCGGGAAACGGGTCATATAGTACAGCCAGATATATGAATGATAATGACCACCGCAAGTAATGCTGTTTCCCACGAAGGCGATCCGATCTCCTTTCTGAAACGGAGCTATCGACTGAGCATATACTCTTGCAAGACCTGATAAAAGCAAACAGACAAACAAAACATATCTTTTCATCTCTATTTCTCTCTTCTCTAATTTTTCTGTGATGAATAATATATACCGTGTTAAAAAATATTACTATCAATAGTAATCGTATTTATCATGGATAATAATCCGGATTACTACGGATAGTAATATCCTCCCACACACCTCTAGTCTAGAGAATCGCCCGCTTACTTTTAGCGAACGACATCCTCACCGAGCAGAGGGTTCAGTTCTTTCTCACGCAAAGGTACCGGGAAAACCAAATCCGATTCTTTAAACGGATACGTATGATTAACCGCCTGATAGCCGAATAAATCAACCATTTGCTTCGATACCGGATCAAACGCACGGTGAGTACGCAACATATCATACCATCCTGTAAACTCATAACAGAGTTCCCACGCACGCTCTTTCAATACTTGATCAACCGTGATCGAAGTTGGTCTCGCCTCATCAGGTAACGCACGGTGACGAACTTGGAAATAAGCATCAACCGCCGTAGCGTCAGAAGTAGATCCTCCATCCAAGGTAGCTTTTGCCTCCGCACACATTAATAGAACATCCGCATAACGGTAAACCGGGATATTCGCCCCGCTCTTTCCTGTAGATTCCGCATTCTCATCCCAATATTTGCATAGATAAGGAACATCCAAAGTAATCGTTGTCTCCGGATCACCATATTTGGGTTTAGAAGTATAGAAAAACTCCTCATTCCGTTTACGAATATCTTGGTCATCATAACTTTCATAAAACTCTTTACGAGGAGCCAAACCACCCCCATAAGCCGGAGTAATGGAAATCGGTTGTTCCGGATAAGGCAAAAGGCCAAAATGGAAAGGAGCCCCGGCATCTTGCGCCTCACGCTGGATCATAAAAATATGCTCACCACTATTTTCGTTCTCTAACGCACGTAAATCCTTATAATCAGCGAACAAGCTAAAGGCTCCACTGTCAATAACCTCCTTGGCTTTCTCGTAAGCCAATTGATAATACTCATTTCCTTTTTGAAGCGGATAACCTGCCATTGTCAAATAAACCTTGGCTAAAAGGGTTTTGATCGCTCCCATAGAGACATGGCCTGTTTTATCACTCCAATCCAAACCGGACTGCTCCGCCTTTTTCAAGTCTTCCACGATCTGGTTATAAATATCTTCCTTAGGAGACCTTGGAATCTTCACCGTATTCAAGTCTACCGTAGGTTCCGTCTTCAACGGGATATCCCCGAATAATTGTACCCCTTGAAAATAGTAATACGCCCGCAAGAAATAAGCCTCTCCCAGATACTTCGCTTTCTGGCTCTCGCTAATAATATCCGTAGCGGAAACATTTTGAATCACGCTATTACAATTTTCCAAAGGAAAGAAAGTAGCCTTCCAGAAGTTACGAATAATGCCGTTACTCTCTTCCAAACCGGAAAGCAACAAGAACTGGTTCTGCTCATTACCGGCCGCACGAGGACGATAACTAGTACCTACAAGATATTCCAAGTTAAAAAGGTGAACTGTGGCAATCTCGAGGTCGGAACTCAACAGATCATCAAGCCCGTCATAAGTGCCATCCACAGCCGCCTTTATCTGGTTCTCTGTCGTATAATATTCAGAAGGACTCAAGAAGGTTTTCGGGTCTTCCTCTAAAAAATTCGTACAGGATGTAAAAGCCATTGTCGCCGAAAGCAAGCCACACATCCATACATGCGCTTTATTTTTCATATCTTAGTTTTTACGAAGTAAAGATTAAACAATTAGAAATTAACACCTAAAGTAAATGAATACGTACGAGGTTTGGGATAGGTATAAAAATCCACTCCTTGCTCAAATACAGCATCATAACTCGTCACCTCCGGATCACTACCAGAATAGTTCGTAATCAAGAACGCATTCTCCACATTGAATCCCAAGGATAAACTCTTGATGTGAGCGGCAGAAAGCATACGGGAACTAAAGTCATATTTCAAGCCGATATTACGTAAACGCAAGAACGAACCCGGCTCACAACTCCAAGAATCTACGTCATTCTCATATCCATCTCCCGGAAGGCGCAAGCTAGGCACCATCGTGTTTTGGTTTTCCGGCGTCCAAGCGTTCACCGGAATGTCCGCATAAGCATTGGAGAATGTCACACGGTTACCCATCAACTGGCGAGTGAAGTTAATCAACTTATTACCATACACCCATTGTAAATCAAACATAAACGTGAAGCCTTTCCACGAGAATGTATTTGTCATATTCATCTCGAATTTAGGAGCGCCATTTCCGATATAGTCTTGGTCTTCACCATCCTTCATTCCATTACCATTTTTGTCCCAATACTTGATATCGCCGGGTTTCTTATTATATTTTAGCGGCTTCTTCCGCCTCATCGGTTCCCCATGTACCTAGGCGAACATAGCCGTAAAGGGCATTTAAAGGATGTCCCTCTTCAATACGTCCTCCCCATTTACCAATGATATTATCATTTATATCCAGTACCATCGATCGGTTCATCGTATAATTCCAAGAGGTAGTCCATAAGAAATCACGGCTTTGGATATTGCGTGTATTCAAGCTCATCTCAAGACCTTGATTACGGATCTTACCCAGATTTGTCATAGTTTTCTCATATCCCGAGTTAGAAGGCAATTGTAGCTCATACAATAAATCAGTCGTAATCTTATGATAATAATCCGCCATAAACTCGATACGCCCATTAAAGAAACTCAAATCGATACCCGCATCAAGTTGTCTGGATTTCTCCCAGCGTAAATCCGGATTTGCCATACTTTTCAACGTAACGATCGTCGTCATATCCTTGCCAAAAGGAAGGCGTTTATTCTCATAACGTGCCATAGACGCATAATCACCGATTTCCGCGTTACCCACCGTACCGTAGCTCAAACGGACTTTCATATCATCAATCACCTTTTTTGCGTTCTCGAAGAAATTCTCATTGGATACACGCCAAGCGGCCGAGAATGAAGGAAAGAAACCATATTGGTTATTCAAGCCAAAACGAGAAGAACCATCCTCACGGAAAGAAGCGCCCAATAAGTAACGATTGTCAAAATTATAGTTGATACGGGCATAGTAAGAATTCATTTTATTATCCGTATAGTCTGAGCCAACCTTAGAACGTACGGTGCCGACTCCCATATTATTGTACTCAAAATAATCATCGAAGAAATTCTCGGCCCCTAGCTCGCTTTTCTCTGTTTTTGAGTAATACCAACTGGCTCCCGCTACGACATTCAAGTTATGCTTATTCCAGCTTTTATCAAAAGTCAAGTAGTCCTCATTCGTCCACGACATCGTATTTCGATGTGCTTTCTCCGCTTTACCCTTTTGAGTATCTCCATAGCCGAATAAGGTACTCGGGTTATAAGATGAATTGATATAAGAACCATCCTGGCGGCTGAAGCTAGTCGTTAACTTTAACCAAGAGGTAATCTTAAACGTACCAATCACGTTAGCCAACGTGTACTGATTCTTATCGATATTCTTACGTTCCTTTAAAATCCTCACGGGATTCTCCGTATCTTCCGCACCTGGATAATCTCCTTTACGGGAATAGGTACCATTCCTCATATTGAACCGGAAGGAACGGTAATGCTTCCAATGTATACCGAGAGATCGGCATTCTCCGAGTTTCGGGCATTACTAGATCCAACATTCAACATGGCCTGTAAATGGAACCATTCTTTCAAATCCCATCCGACATTGATAAATGCGTTTAACTGACGTTTATAGGTCTCCAACATTATACCTTGATTATCTTTGTAACTTACATTCGCCACAGCGGTCAGCTTATCGCTTCCTCCAGAGAAACTAAGTGAATGCTGATGAGAAAAAGCCGTACGAGTCACGGCATCCTGCCAATCCGTATCATATTTCGGAGTCCCGTCCGGATTGAACAGGTCATTCTTATGCGTAAACATATTGCTCGGATCCAGATGGGGAGCGATACGTCCCGGTTGAGCCTCATAAGCACGCTTGAATACATCCAAAGCCTCTTCCGCATTTAAGACATCGACTTTACGAGCTAACGTTCCTGCTGACAGAACTGTATTATACGAGATATTCGTCGTATTTTTCTTACCTTCCTTTGTTGTTATCACCACAACGCCATTCGCACCTCTCGCACCATAAATAGAAGAGGAAGTAGCGTCTTTCAAGATATCGATAGACTGGACAATATTCGGATCAATCTGGTCCGGATCCACGCCAACCACACCATCGACCTACATATAGCGGTGTATTAGAAGAATTCAAAGAACCGATACCACGGATTTTTATCGCAGGACTACCACCCGGCGCACCAGAATTCAAGGCGATATTAACACCAGCCACCTTTCCGGCCAATCCTTGGAATACGTTCGTGGCATTCGGACGCTCCAATAACTTCTCCGAGTCTACGGAACCCACTGATGTTGACAAGTTTCGTTTCAACATCGTACCATATCCAACGACAACGACCTCTTCAAGCGCCTTATAATCCTCGGCCAACTTCACGTTAAACAGTGTACGATTCCCGACCTCGATCTCTTGCTCCGCATAGCCGATATAGGAAAATGACAGGATATCGTTATTAGCCGCATCCAAGCTAAACTTTCCATCCAGATCCGTAACCGTACCGACCGTCGTACCCTTTATCACGACATTGGCCCCGATAACCGGTATGCCATCCGGATCCGTAACGATACCGGAGATCTTTTTCTTTTGTTGCTGTACGGCGTCTTTCTTCAAGATCGTGATGTGCTTACCTGATATGCGGTAGGTCAAGTTCGTGTTTTTCAACAACTCATTCAACACGTCGGTGACTTGGCGATTCTTCACCTGTATATCCACCTGCTTACTATTATCGATATCCTCGCTCTTATAGAAAAACATGAACTCGGTCTGTTTCTCAATCTCCGAGACGACATCATAGAACGTCCCGTTCTTTACTTCTACCGTAACTTGAGCTTTTTGCGCATAGGTATCCGCCGAGACATGCAATATACCCAGTATTAAAAAAAGCAATGTGATCTTCATGATTGATTTAATTTTTTTAGGCAATAGCTCATCGCTATTCCAGACTTTTTCCATAAGTTTGTAATTATTTTTTATTAATGACTTACCTTGCTCGCTACTTTTTAGAGGACAGCGATAAAGGTGATTAAACGAATAATGAACGTCTAAGAATCGGGGGTGAGTGGTGTCAGTCCCGATTCTTTTTTGTGATCAGGTATTTGTCATAGGCAATTCGAATGTTTAAGGTTATACATCTATTATTTTGTTATTTGCTCCTCGCCGATATCAGGATATCTTTTCCGTCTTTCGTGAAAGTGAATTGTTTCTCCGAGTTAATAATATCTAGCACCTCTTGTATACCTTGATCCAAGGAGAAGGTTCCTGTGTAGCGGATGTTCCGCAGACTGTCATGCGCCAAGCGGATATTTACCCCATAGTAATTCTCCAGACGTTTTACGATAGAGACTAAGGTCTCATCCTTGAAACGATATTTCCCTCCTACCCAAGCGTTCGAGATCGAGGCATCTGTCTCTGACAAGAAAATAGAGCCGGTCCGGTTATCCGACCGGGCTTGTTGATTCGGCTTTAGCTTCATACTACTCATTTTCCGTCCTTGAGCGTCAAAAGATTCCAATAGGATACTACCACTTAATAAGGTGGTGACGCTAAAACGATCATCGTTGAAAGCCTGTATATTGAATGAGGTTCCGAGTACCGTGATTTGTTGGTTCTTTAGTTTTACGATGAAAGGTTTCGAATGATTCTTCGCAACCTCGAAATAGGCCTCACCCTCCAGATGAACCACACGCTCATCTCCATTAAAAGAGGTGGGGTATTTAAAACGGGTGGAGGCATTGAGTATGATCTTACTACCGTCGGATAGCAATAGCGTGTTCGCACGTCCGCCTTTTTCCACTACAATCTCGTTATATTCCGTATCGCCAGCATATAAACGATTGCTTATCCATTGATTCATACCCACACCTATTCCCATAGCGATTACGATAATCGCCGCATATCTCAAGAATGAAAGCCAGAACTGTTTGCCAAGGACCTTGGATTTCACAGATACGCCAGAGATCGCATCCAGCTTTCCAGCCATTCGCTCCCAACTACGCTCCACGGAATAATGGTTCAAGAACGCCACTTCTTTCCGAGTGTCAAAAAGCCCCTTAAGCTCAAAGAAGTGGGATTTATTAGCGTCACTCTCGTGAATCCAAGCATCCAACACCCGAAGTTCATCCTCCTGAATCTCGTTCTGCAAATAGCGTATGATCAGTTCTTCTATCGAATTATTAGATTCCATTTTCTGTTTCATTTATAATATATACGACCGGTTCCCTCTTTTTACTTACGTATTCTACCGTATTTTCATCTAAAAAATAAAATCAGTGCCAGAAGCACCAACACATTCCGTATGATCTTCAATCCTTTATAGAGTTGCGCCTCTACCGTACGTTGAGAGATATTTAGCATTCCTGCGATCTCCACTGATTTCTTCCCGTCCACATAAGCCAACGTAAAAACCTCTCGGCATCTGTCCGGTAACTTGGCTATTTCCCGGTAAACGGAGTCCAGACGCTCTTTCTCCAGCTCCGCCGCATCCAACCGATTATAATAATCTATCTCCTCTATCTTTAGTCTACGAGCAACCTCATCCGCATAAGTCTTTTCTATTGATTTATGCTTTAGGTAATCGAGGCAAGCATTTTGAACGGAACGGAATAGGTATGTCTTCAAGCCTTCTTCCACGGAATAAATCTCTTTCTTTTGCCAGATCTTGATGAATATATCATGCACTAAATCTTCCGCCGTATCGCTATCCACATATTTCGAGGCATAAAAGATCAGTCTGGGGGCATTCTCCAGATATAATAATTTAAATTTATTCAACTCATGGTTCTTAATAATATAGTCTTTCATGCTCAATGTGGACATTTCTTGTATTATATTAGACAGTTCAAGGCTTCTCCTTTATCTATATACGATCATAGAAACAGATCTACTTACGCCCACACGAAAAAAAATAACACAAAAACAAAAAGCCCTATCCGAACTTAATCAGATAGGGCTTTCAGATTATTCTATCGCTAGATATTATCTCAACGGGATATATTGTACAAACGCCTCGATCGCCTCATAAGAAGCCAAACCTAATTGGCGATACAACTCCGCGGTAGCACGGTTGCGATCTTCGGCACGCTGCCAGAACAAACGCTCGTCGTCACCCAGATACGGAGCGCTCTCGGCCTGCGATTGATGCTTCAAAATAGCGTTACGTTTGAAGCGCAACTCCTCCGGACTGATAGGTACGGCCATCTCAATATGGTCCATTTCCCATTCTGCCCATGCGCCGCGATACATCCATACACGGCAGTTCTTCATCCATTCCTCGTCTTTTCACCTCGTCGATAGCGGCCAGTACGGCATCCAGACAAACCTTGTGGGTTCCGTGCGGGTTCAGCCAAGTCACCGGCGACAAACATTTGATCCGGCTTGATCTCGAGCAACAGGGCCTTTACGATATCCTTGTCGACCTCACTCAAATCATTCTTTTTCACTAATCCGGTCTCGTAGAACGGAAGATCCAAGAAATGAACATGATCGTCCTTCACGCCCGAGTAGCGGCAACCGTGACGGGCCTCCTCCCGACGGATCGTTCCTTTCATAAAGAGGACATCCTTCCGCTCCGGCTCGCCGTTCTCCACCTTCTCGTAACGCAGGTAGTTGATGATCTCGTTCGCCTTATCCTTCACGGCCGAGTCGGGAGAGTATTTCTCACATACATCACGCAAATACTCGCAATAACGGATTACCTCCTCGTCGCCTACGGCAATATTACCGGAAGTCTCGTAAGCCACATGCACATCATGATGCTGGTCGCACAAACGACGCAAGGTTCCGCCATGGAGATCACGTCATCATCCGGGTGCGGACTGAATACGATCACTTTCTTCGGATACGGGTTAGCACGCTCCGGACGATTGGAATCGTCGGCG
>ENA-OQJN01000832-OQJN01000832.1-human-gut-metagenome-genome-assembly--contig:-NODE-832-length-10638-cov-3.060223_pt1 | contig 10638 bp, 9 predicted proteins | sample MGYA00242610_ERZ504777 | MGnify/ENA primary metagenome ERZ504777 (study PRJEB26092, sample SAMD00036350) | human gut metagenome | host: Homo sapiens | study: EMG produced TPA metagenomics assembly of...
TCTCCGACTCAGGTACTATGCTCTTGCCATACCCAAAAGCAAGAGGATGAGTCTGCGCATGCCGTAACACTCAAAGGGGATATTATACATATCGGTTCCGAATCTCCTGTTTTATCCAAGTTGACAAAGGAAACGGTTAAACGGGAACCTTACCGTATGGAGTTTACCACCTCGGGGGTCGTACAGGCGATTCCTTCTAATTACGCAGAGGTGGCTTCACCGGTAAGCGGGCGAATTACGAAATCGTTCGTTCGCTTAGGGCAGAAAGTGGCCCCGGGTAGTCCGATCTTCGAGATTAGCGCTCCCGCTGTTTATGAGGCGGGGAAATCTTATTACCAAGCTCGCCAAGAGATGGAACTGGCTTTGAAAAGCTTGAATCGGGAGAAAGACTTGATGAAAAACAAGGTTGGTGTCCAAAAAGGAATTGGAAGAGGCCGAGGTGAATTACGAGTTAAAGAAAAAAGACTATGAGAATATGGTAGCCGCATTGAAAGTCTTTCAGATTAATCCGGATGAAATGGCTTTGGGGCAACCATTGATCGTTCGCTCGCCTATAGCCGGTGAGGTCGTGAAAGATCGGATCGTAATCGGGCAATATATGAAAGAGGACGCCGAGCCTGTAGCTGTCATCGCCGATTTGAGCAAGGTATGGGTGGTCGCCCATGTAAAAGAGAAGGATTTGAGTTTAATACAGGCTTTGGATGAGGTGGAAATCCGGTTGGTAGCCATGCCGGATAAACCGATATCGGGAAAGATTTATCACATCAGCGAGATGCTGGACCCCGATACCCGTTCGGTGGAGGTCTTGATCGAGTGCGATAACAGTACCCGTTTGATGAAGCCGGAGATGTACGGCACGGTCAAGCTGAGCGACCGTGAGGCGGAGGTGATCCGTATACCTACTTCCGCTATCTTGCAGGAAGAGGAGAACATGTACGTATTGGTGGAATTGGGGAATAACGATTACCGGAAACAAAAGATCGAGACCGGCCATACTGAAGATGGCAAGACGGTGGTTTTATCCGGCTTGAACGTAGGTGACGAGATCGTAGTTACGGGAGCGTTTTATTTACTTGACGCACGCTAACGGATTATGAAAAGGATTATTTACTTGGCGATACATCGGCGAGGACTGATGTTCGTGTTATTTCTGTTCTTAGCGATCGTTGGTTATTATTCTTGGACGCGGTTGGCGATAGATGCTTATCCGGATATCGCCGATACCACCGTGCAAGTCGTGACGCAGGTTCCCGGATTGGCCGCCGAGGAGATCGAGCAACAAATCAGTATTCCGATCGAGCGGGCTATGAATGGTCTGCCGGGATTAAACGTAATGCGTAGCAAGAATACGTTTGGTTTATCTACGGTCGTATTGGTTTTTGATGATGGTATTGAGGATTATTGGGCCCGGCAACGTGTACAAGAGCGGTTGGTAGACGTGGAGCTTCCTTATAATGCGGTTCCCGGCTTAAATCCTTTGACTTCGCCGACGGGAGAGATCTTTCGTTATGTGGTGGAAAGTGACCGTTTAGACTTGAGGGAGTTGACCGATTTGCATAAATGGGTAATTATTCCGAGACTGAAACAGGTTACGGGTGTAGCGGATGTAAGTAATTACGGCGGTATCACTACCCAATATCAGATCGAGGTGAACCCTTATAAGATGGAGCAATACGACATTACCTTAGGGGATATTACGGAAAAGATAGAGAAGAATAACGTGAACGCCGGTGGTAGTATGTTAAGCCGGGGGATTTGAGTTATGTGATCCGTGGAATCGGTCTGGTTAAGGACTTGGAAGACTTGGGGCATATCGTGATCAAGACAGTGAATGGTGTCCCGGTCTACTTGAATGATATCGGTAAACTGAAATACGGAAACTTGGAGCGTAAGGGCGTTTAGGTTTACGGACGATACCCGTGATTACTCCGGATGGCGTGGAAGGTATCGTACAAATGCTCAGGGGGAGAATCCGTCCCGGGTGTTGGATGATGTGCATAAGGCGGTAGACGAACTAAATAACGAGACACTTCCCGAGGGAACCCGTATCCATCCGTTTATGGATCGTACGGATTTGGTTAATACGACCTTGCATACCGTATCGCATACGTTGTTCGAGGGTATGGTATTGGTTGTCTTAGTACTGATCTTATTCTTGGGGAGTTGGCGTGGCGCTTTGTTGGTGGCCTTAACCATTCCCTTGTCTCTATTGATTGCCTTTATCTTGATGCATGTTACGAATATTCCTGCGAACCTACTTTCCTTAGGCGCTATAGACTTCGGTATTTTGGTAGACGGAGCGATCGTGATGATGGAGACGGTCTTGAAGAAAAGGGAACGGCATCCGGATGAGGTATTGACGGAAGATTCGATCTTGCGCCGTACGACTGAGGTGGCTCGCCCGATCTTTTTCTCTACATTAATTATTATAACAGCCTATCTTCCTTTGTTCGCTTTTGAGCATATTGAGAAGAAATTGTTTACGCCGATGGCTTATACCGTAGGGTATGCTTTGCTGGGCGCTTTGTGTGTGGCCTTGTTCTTGATTCCGGGATTGGCCTTTTATGCGTATCGTAAGCCGGGAAAGATTTACCATAATCGTTGGTTGGAGAAACTTTCCACGGCTTATCATTCACAAATTGTCCGATTGATGGAGAAGCCAAGACGGGTTATTGTACCGTTACTGGCGATATTGCTGGGAGCGGGGATTTTAAGTTATACCGTAGGAAAAGACTTCTTGCCTCCGTTGGATGAGGGGGCGATCTGGATACAGGTACAGCTTCCTCCGGGTATTTCCATTGAGAAATCGAAGGAGATGGGGGCGGAGCTTCGGAAGACTTTGAAAGAGTTTAAGGAAGTCTCATATGTAATGACTCAAGTCGGTCGCGATGATGAGGGGGCGGAAGCGTTCTCACTCTCTCATGTGGAGTGTGGCGTGGGATTGAAACCCTATAGTACATGGAAATTCGGTAAGACGAAAGCGGATCTGATCGAGGAAATGGCGGCTAAGTTGGAGACCATGCCCGGCTACTCGGTCGGTTTCTCCCAGCCGATCATCGATATGGTGATGGATCAGATCGCCGGGGCTCATAGTGATTTGGCGCTGAAGATTTATAGCGATGATATTACGGAAAGTCGCCATATCGCAGATCAAGTCGCTAATGTGTTGAAGGAAATACCGGGTGCTGCCGACGTAGCGGTAGATCAAGAGCCTCCGTTGCCGCAATTGCAGATTATTGCGGATCGTGCCCGTATCGCCCAGTATGGCTTGAACGTGTCGGATGTGGCTGATTTGATTGAGTTAGCGATCGGTGGAGCTTCTATTTCCCAGATATTTGTCGGAAGTAAAAGTTATGACGTGATTTGTCGTTTCGATGACGCTAGCCGCAATTCTCCCGAACGTATCGGAAATCTATTGCTGACTACCGGTTCCGGAACAAAGATTCCTCTTTCGCAAGTAGCGGAGATTAAGATGACAACTGGTGCCAGTACGATTACCCGTGAGATGAATAAGCGGCACTTGACGGTACGGGTTAATTTACGTGGCGTGGACTTGACGGCGTTCTTGAATAAGGCAAATGCGTTGATCGATAAAGAGGTGAAATACGATCATGATTCCGTGCATTTGAAATGGGCCGGACAGTTCGAGAACCAGCATCGTGCGTATGCCCGTTTGGGGGCTGTGGTTCCTTTGGCGTTGGGGCTGATGCTGCTTTTGTTGTTTGCGGCTTGCGGTAAATTCCGGCAGGCGGCTTTGATGATGAGTGTCGTTCCCTTGGCTTTGTTTGGTGGTATGTTGGCGTTGAATGTGCGGGGAATGACATTGAATGTCTCCTCGGCGGTTGGTTTTATCGCCTTGGTCGGTGTCGCTATCCAAAATGGCGTGATCATGATTTCCCATATCAATAACTTACGTACGAGGGAGCGGGATTTGAAAGATGCGGTGATAACGGGAACCAAGCACCGTTTCCGTCCGATCTTGATGACGGCTACGGTTGCGGTCTTGGGATTGCTTCCTGCCTCTGTCAGTACGGGGATCGGTTCGGACGTGCAGCGTCCCTTGGCTACGGTAATCGTTTACGGGCTTTTATTTGCTACGGTAATCACGCTTTATGTGCTTCCCGCTTTATACTATATGATCGAGAAGCATTATGAGGGGAAGGATTTGACGCCGGTATCGGAGGAAAAAGAGCTGCACGCTTAATCCGGCGGTGGAATTAAAAAGATGTACTATGTTTAGATTAGAAGATATGAAGAAATATATAATCCTGTCGTTACTCTGCGGATGCTTATCTGCGAATGCCCAGACCATGGTTCCGCTTACGTATCGGCAATATATGGAGCGGGTTGCGGAAGGTAACCTTGAGTATGCGTCGGAGAAATTGAATGTGCCGGCCGCTAAGGCCGAGGTAACGGCGGCAAAGGTGTTTAACGATCCGAACCTTTCCGTGTCTTATTTCAATAATGAGAATAATTCCTTGCAAATGGGAGAAGGTGTTGAAGTAGAACTGAGCAAAACTTTCTCTTTTGGAAAACGGGGTGCGAATATCTCATTGGCACGTAGCGAGAGTGAGTTGACCGAGGCTTTGTTGGCCGATTATTTCCGGAATCTCCGGGCAGACGCTACGATTGCTTATATGGAAGCCTTGAAGCAACATGAGTTGTATAAGGTAAAGGAGAATGCCTATGAGAATATCCGGACATTGGCGGAGAGCGACAGTATCCGTTTCTCATTGGGGCAAATCCGTGAGGTGGATGCTACGCAGAGCCGGGTAGAGGCCGGGGTCTTACGAAACGAGTTGCTGCAAGCCGGAGCGGAATTAAAGAATGCTTTCTCGAACTTAAACTTCTTGACGGGGACTTTCAGTACGGATACTTTATTTCACCCAGAGGCTGAGTTACGTACGGAGCCTCGGGATTTTATTCTTGCTGACTTAATCACGGCGGCAAGCGAGGGGCGTACGGATTTGGTAGCCGCCTTAAAAAACAAGGAAGTGGCCGCTAGAGCCTTGAAAGTAGCTCGTCGGGAGCGGAATACGGATGTGGATTTGTCTATCGCCGTAAGCCGTAATGCCCGGGTTTATAATGAGGAAGCCCCGGCACCTCCTTTTACCGGAGTGACGGCAGGTATCGCTGTTCCTTTGAAATTCTCTAATTTCAATAAGGGGACGGTTCGTGCCGCTCGTTATCGGGAGCAACAAGCGGAAGCGCAATATAAGCAGGCTCTTTTGCAAGTACAGACGGAGGTGATGCAGGCATATCGTAATTATCAATCTTTCGCCGAGCAAGTTAATCATTATGAGGATGGGCTTTTAAGGCAAGCTCGTGAGGTGATGGATGGCAAGATTTACAGCTATAATAGGGGGGAAGTCTCTTTGTTGGAAGTCTTGGACGCCCAGCGTACTTACGATGAGGTACAAGCTCAGTATATTGAGACGCTGTTTAATTACAGCTCAGCCTTGGTCGAATTAGAACGTTCGACGGGTATTTGGGATATTGAGATTTGATTTGCGCTATAATTCAGAAAAGTAACAAGGGATAAATTGTAAGACGCTTACATTTCTATCCCTTGTTATTTTATCTGAATAAATCCATCAGTTTATCCGGTGATTGCCTAGTATCGAATATCTGATATTTCAGTAAATGATTCTTCTGCATGTTTAGACCATTGGATTTCTTTTACCATGAAGCCTAACTTTTTTTGTAGTTTTTTCTTCAGCGCTTTTTGCGTACAATAATCCCCATTGTTGAAATCTACTTCAGATTCAGCTATCTTACAAGTTAATTCAGCCTCGTCTGGTGCCCAAGGATAAAGACTCTCCTTTTGCTTGGCAAGGCATAGACGTTTTATATAGGTCTCCACTTTCGATAATCTTTCCTCATCCATGCCTTTTATCAAGTCATAGAGATATTCTTTCCGTAAATTTAATTCCATCGTTGTCATAACGATTTGTTTTTAGGTTTCTTAAACTAGACAAAGATAGCGTATATATTTGGATATTATGTATTTTTGCATCTAAAAAATGAGCGCATGATATTCTACTTTACAGGGACAGGAAACTCCCGTTGGGTTGCGGAAGCGTTAGGAACGGCTTTCGATGAGCCGTTGGTTTCCATTGCCGATGCGTTGAATGAGGGTAAGGATGAGAATGTTTATCCATTGAGGGAGAGGGAGAAAGTGTTTTTTGTGTTTCCTGTCCATTCTTGGGGGCCGGCTGTATTGGTGTCCCGTTTTATTTCCCGGTTGATCCTGTCTGGATATAAAGGGCAAGAGGTTTATTTCGTCTGTACTTGTGGTGATGATTGTGGATATACGGATCGGATCATGCGGAGCACCTTGGCGAGACGGGGAATTACCTTAACCGGAGGATTCTCTATACAAATGCCGAACAATTATATCTTAATGCCCGGCTTCGACGTGGATAGTAAGGAGGTAGAGACTGAAAAACTGAAAAAAGCACCGGAACGTGTAGACGAGATCGTAGAGGCGATCCGGCAGAAGAAAAATCCCTCTTTGTATTGTGCGGGAAGTGCCCCTCTTTTGAAGAGCTATATGGTCTATCCGTTATTTACTCACTTTGCGATAGGCAGCAACCGATTTTATGCTACGGATACCTGTATCTCTTGCGGTATCTGTGCGAAGGTCTGTCCGACCGGTACGATTTCCCTGTCGGGTGACGGAAAACCGGAATGGGCTGATACTTGCGTTCAGTGCGTTGCCTGTATTCATCGTTGTCCGGTGCGTGCGATAGAATATGGGACGATCTCGTTGAAAAAGGGACGTTATCATCACCCAGAGTTTAAGTAATCAATAAATAGAATAGAGAAATGAAGCAATTTTGTATGATGGCGCTTGCCGGCCTTTTGGTGGTTGGTTGCCAAGAAGTTCCAAAAGGATATGTTATCAATGGCGAGGTAGAGAATATGCCCGACGGCAAGATTTACTTGAAGTCATTCCGTAATAAAATGTTCTTTGACGTGGATACGGCAGAGGTAAAAGACGGGAAATTCACCTTTAAGGGTGAGGTAGATCAGCCTTTACTTTTGGTTTGGCAACCGAGAATATGAACTATCCGGTTCAGCTCTTCTTGGAGAATACGGATATGAATGTCAAGATCGGGAATGACGGGGAGACCATCACCGTACGGAACTCGCCGGTGAATGATGTCTTTCAAGAAAATGCGGAGAAGGTATTTGAGGAAGGGTATGATATTGACAGTTTGATTTCGAAATATCCGGATTCTCCGGCGGCGGCGTTCTATCTATATCGTTATTTTACCTACCAATTATCTTTGGATGATTTGAAGGCGACTCGTGCGAAGATTTCCCCGGCATTGGCGAATAGTCCTTATGTGAAGGACTTGGACGGTATTATCAAGCAATTAGAACACGTACAGATCGGACAAGTCGCTCCGGAGTTTTCCTTGCCGGATACTGCAGGAGTTTCTGTGTCATTGTCGGACTTTAGGGGAAAATATGTGTTATTGGATTTTTGGGCCTCTTGGTGTCCCCCGTGTCGCAAGGAAACCCTAACGTGGTAAATGCCTTCCAGCAATATAAGGATAAGAACTTTACGATCGTAGGTATATCCTTGGACAAGGATAAGGCTAAATGGCAGAAAGCGATTGCAGACGATCATCTGACTTGGGCTCACGTTTCCGACTTGAAATATTGGGATTCTGAGATCCCTGCTCTTTATGGGGTACGAGGTATTCCGGCAAATGTGTTATTGGATCCGAATGGGGTGATCATCGCCAAGAATATCACTGGAGAAGACTTACAGAATACCTTGAAGGAAGTGATTAAATAAGGATACGTTACTGCAACCCGCCTTGCAGTAGTGCTGCAAAGCCGTTGCAGTAGTATAAACAAAGGGAGTGTATTGGATTAAGCCTAATACACTCCCTTTGTTATGGATAAGTTATGGCTTTTCTTTATTTAAGCGGAATAAGGGTAAAGCCCCAGTTGTATTCCCGGTTTGCGGGTAATGTATAAGCTGGTTCCGGACGTGAACCCCAGCTATCATAACCTGCTACACCTTGTTGTTTCAAGTCGACGCAAACTTCAACGAAGTCGCGAGGCGTGATATTGTTGATATGATGCTGGCGACGTAATACGTTCTTTGCTGCGGCTTCATCATGGTTCGCTACTTGCTCTGGTGTGAAATTACTCCATTGACGGGGTAGCCCAGTTGCTTCCTCGTCATCGAAATCCTCTATGGAATTACGCAAAGCGTTAAATCCAATCGTATTATCCGCTTGGATCAACAAGCCTTTCTTGCCGGTACTAAGTGATACCCAACGAGTGTCGGTATGATGACCGTTTTCCTGCGGGCGTACATATGGGAAATATAATTCCTCGGCTGTAGATTTATATAAGCCGACCATACTACCGGCGTTTCTATCCAAGTAGTTCTCAGCAGGTCCTCGTCCGAAATATTCCACTTGATTCATGCTTGCCGGTAAGCGGAAGCGAACACCGATACGGGGAACATTCAATTTGGAAGCCTCTTTACGGGCGGCGTCACGTCCCGGAGTGAAAGTTGCCGTGCGAGTAGCTTCCGATACCTCGGTTTGGGCGGCATCCATATCCGTGGATGTGAAACGGGCGGCCACATTTACGGCTCCGCTTGGATAGATCGTATAATTAACAATGTATAGATTTCCTGCCGGCAATAAATAGTTCACGTTAACCACGGCGTTATTGCCATCCATAGTGACGGTAGCGTCTGTCACGTTGAAGTTCTTGCTGCTTTCCTTCCAGACTTGCAAGCGTTTTGGCATACCGTTTCCGTAATCGTTATCGGTCGGCGCACGCCAGAAGTTCGGTTGGATACCGAAACCCTCGCTGAAATATTCCGTACCATCCACTTTATAAGAAGTAACGATTCCTGTCTTCCTGTTAAACACGAAGTTTACCTTTGAGGAGGATGCCGATAAGTTATCTCCATTTGTCGAAACCGTTAATTTAGGGCCGCTGGTCTTAAACGCCTTCTTGGGGCTTTCGATCGGTAAGCGGAATTGATCGCAAGCGATTTCGTGTCCGATAGGGATTAACGGCTCTTTTTCTACGGTCGTTACGTTGAAGTTTACGAAATATTCCGTACCGGCTTGTGGCTTTAAGTTGCCTACGGGAACCGTAAATTCCTTAGAAGCTTGGGGTTCTATGTCCAAAGAGACTTTACCGGAGCGTACAACTTTATTATTGGCTGTTACGCTATAGTGGACCATATATTTCTTTAGATTCGTGAAATAAAAACGGTTCGTGACGCGGAATAAACCGTTCGCTAAATCGATCGCCTCAAACCCGATATTTTGATGGGCGTATTTAACCTCTGCCATAGCGGGATGCGGGGTACGATCCGGGTTTACTATACCGTTGCAAAGGAAGTTTCCGTCACTAGGGGCGTTTACTCCATAGTCACCACCATAGGTATAATATTCACGTCCATTCTTATCTTTTTCCAAGATACCTTGGTCCACCCAGTCCCAGATGAATCCGCCTTGCAGGTTCGGGTATTTATAGATAGCTTTCCATTGATCCCATAAGTTGCCGGAAGAGTTTCCCCATCGCATGTGAATACTCCGAAGGAGCTACCGGACGATCACTACCCTTACGCCCGATTTCCTCTAGCCATTCAGCGCTCGGGTATTGAGGTACGTACATATCCGTATTCCATTCCCAAAGGGCACGTTCATAGTTCACCGGACGATTCATGCTATTTATTTCCTTGTCTTTCAGATATAAATAAGTTTGATAGAAGTTGTATCCGTTTCCAGCCTCGTTTCCGAGTGACCAGAAAGTAACGCTCGGATAATTCTTGTTTCGTTCGTACATATTCATCGTACGGTCCATATGCGGGATCAGCCATTCCGGATTATTACCCAAAGTGCCGCCTTTTTTCAGGCTGTAATACATACCGTGAGACTCGATATTCGCTTCATCGTAAACATACAATCCGTATTCGTCGCAGAGTTCATAGAATTTACGGTCTTGCGGATAGTGGCATAGGCGGACAGCGTTGATATTGTTTTGCTTCATCAGCTCGAAATCCTTACGCATGAGTTCCTCGGTTACGTAATGTCCGGTTTCCGGGTTATGCTCATGAATATTGACACCCTTGAACTTAACCGGTTGCCCATTGAACAATAAGACCGTATAAGGTTTTCCGTCTTCCGCTACTTGGTCAATTTGCTTCATCTCGAACCGGCGGAAACCAACGTTGAATGGAACTACCTCGATTACCTTACCCTCTTCTTTTATCGTCATCAATAATTTGTATAGATTCGGATGCTCGGCACTCCAAGGGGCTACGTTCTTTAAATCATACTCGAAAGATACTGTTTGAGGACTTGCAGGACTTACCCATATATCATTAGCCTCGGAGGTCACAAGATTACCTTTTGCGTCCAAAAGCTCATATCCGACATTTAAATTTTTCGTTCTTGGGTATGATTCTTTAAGTCTACCGCCAGTTTGAAGATTCCATTCGTATACGTATCGTCCAAGGTTGAGACGACACGGAAATCTTGAATACTGGCCTTGGGTTGAGACCAAAGGAATACGTCACGTTCGATACCGCTCATTCTCCAGAAATCCTGACATTCCAAATAAGAACCGGTGCTCCAACGGAATATC
>ENA-OQJN01000834-OQJN01000834.1-human-gut-metagenome-genome-assembly--contig:-NODE-834-length-10605-cov-2.038271_pt1 | contig 10605 bp, 9 predicted proteins | sample MGYA00242610_ERZ504777 | MGnify/ENA primary metagenome ERZ504777 (study PRJEB26092, sample SAMD00036350) | human gut metagenome | host: Homo sapiens | study: EMG produced TPA metagenomics assembly of...
TCCACAATAAAAACATCGGGGGCCTGTGCACTTATCATAAGACAACAGAGAGAAAGTTTCATCTTCTCACCTCCACTCAGATAGCTACATTTCTTGTTCCATGTGGAAACAGGAAACAAAAAACGGTTGAGAATCGTTCTCAATTCATTATCATACAATTCACTATTGAATAAGGCAAGTTGTTCTAATACCGACAAATCATTACGAATTGTAGAATATTCCTGATCAAGATAAACGTACGTCAGCCCTTCTGCCTGTATCAAAGAACCTTGAGTAGGAGCAAGACTTCCGGTTATCAACCTCAATAAAGTTGTTTTACCACTACCATTACTTCCTTTCAAATGAATACGGTCACCACTTTTGATGGTAAACTCAAGAGGAGAAGACCACAAAGGATTTTCTCCATACGAATAATTCACACTTGAAGCTACGATAAGTATCTTACCGATATGCAAAGAAGATGAATTGAAATTTACTTTCATCGTCTTCATATCAGGTAAAGCTTTACGCAGTTCTACTGTTTCTCCTGCCAAAACACGGATCTTATCAGCATGAACATCTCCTAAACGGACAGCACTTTTCTCAGCCTGATCCCTGAATGTATGCATTGCCATCTTTCCGACTCCTTTCTTCACATTTTGTTTTTTACCTCGCACATCATGCTTTTGTTGACGCTCCATTACCTCACGTGCCTGCTTCCGGGCTTTTTGTAATTGCTTTTCATTCTCCTCCAACCGGGTTTGCAGAGCTTCTACAGCCAATTTCTTCTGTTCTTTATAGAAATCGTAATTTCCAGCATAATAAGTGACACCTTTTGCAGTAAGCTCATAGGTAGAAGAAAGTAAATTGAGTAATGTCCGGTCATGGCTGACAACCAGTATCCCTGCCGTAGCAGTAGTTATAAAACGGTACAGCCGGATACGGCTTTCGTCATCCAAATGATTGGTAGGCTCATCCATCAAGATAAAAGCAGGAGAGTATATAGTAATTCCTGCTAGAAAAACTTTTGTTTTCTCACCGCCACTCAACAAATGCATGGGATAGGAGAGAGGTACTTCTGCCAACCCCCATTCATTCAAAGCAGCAACCGCTTTCTCTTCTATTTTCCAGTCATCCGCCAAAGCCGTAAAATGCTCTATTGAAGCATCTCCCTGTAAAATGGCATGAAGTGCATATAACTTTCTTTCTATTCCCAATGCCCCGGCTACTGTCAAATGATTAAACTGACCAAAATGCTGTGGAATAGAATAGGGGATATCCGGACATATAATTTGTCCTTCAGAAGGTAATAACTCTTTAGTTATCAATCGCATCAAGGTAGATTTTCCCGAACCGTTGTTCCCGATGAGGGCTACTTTTTGCCCTTTACTGATAGTAAAACTGACATTACTGAAAAGCACATCTTTATCCGGATGCATGTAAGTAATGGACTGTACATGTATACACATACTCTTTCTAAGAATTTTAAATATGAATACTGAAAAGCTCGTAGTTGGAATAAGAAGACAACTATTGCGCAACAAACAAAATTATTTCGCCTGCTGTCCCAACGTAAAAACAAATAGTTGTATGGAAATGAATGTTTTAAATTCTCATCGGAATATTTTTAAATTTGCGAGGCAAAGATAGCAGGTTTATGGAACATAAAAAAATATTCCCCAATCTAAATGAATAGATTGAGGAATATCAGAATAAAAAATCTATTTATTCAAATGAAGGCAAAGTCACAGAGAAATGAGGATTCGGAGTATGCTGTGTTCTGATAATCTCTTTCATTTGTTTCACAATATCCGGATGTCCGGCAGCGATATCATGGTCTTCATGAATATCTGTAGCAAGATTGTAAAGGAAAGGAGTCCCTTTTTTCACTACCATCTTCCAGTCTCCCCATACGTACACCAATCTGATCGGTTTCATCAAATTCCCAATACAAGAAATCATGTTTCTTCTGTCCTTCCTGTCCTAACAAAGTCGGAGCAAAAAGAAATACCATCAAAATAATCCATGTCTTTTTTCTTGTTAGTGTACTTCTTCACATAATTCTTCACACCTGCCAAGTCACAAAATGTAGGCATCAAGTCATAGAAAGCTAACTGATGATCATTAACCGTTCCTTCGGGTACTTTACCCGGCCAACGCACAATGAACGGAATACGAATCCCCCCTTCATAACATTGACGTTTCAATCCACGAAGTTTGCCATCACGACCAAAGAAGGTAGGGTCAGCTCCCCCTTCTTCATGGGGGCCGTTATCACTGGTAAAAATCACAATGGTATTTTCGTCCAGTCCTTTCTCCTTTAATTTGTTCAAAACTTCTCCTACATAATAATCCAAGCGAGTAATCATGCCGGCAAACTGCGCATGGGTGTGTACCGACGGATTATATCTTGATCCTTCCTGTCCACCCCAAGTTTTATCTTCAAAAAACTTCTTTTGATAACCTGTCAGAATAGAATCTTCGGGCTGCGCCAGCTCTGCATGAGGAAGCGTATAAGTAAAAATACCAAAGAAAGGTTGCTTGCCATCCTGTTTATCCAACCATTTCATTGCTTCTTCATGGATCATATCCGCAGAATATTGCGGACGTTTGAAATAGTCCTTACCAAACATAGGATAGTTGATATTCTCATCCATCACTACACGAACCACTGCCGTATCACCAGCCGATTTACTATACCGGTTCAGGAAATTCGGATAATATAAATGAGCCTGAAACTGACAAATATAACCATAATATTCATCAATACCCCGTTGTCCGGCGTAGACACAGATCCCTCATAGCCCCCTGCCCATTTACCAAACATACCGGTAGTATAACCGTTATCTTTCATTATTTCAGGTATAATCACATGACCGGGATCGTATGGATGTTGCCCCACCACGGCATATTCCTTATTATTTCCATACATCACAACAGGGGCATCGCGCCAGTACTCTTTGTTCCCACGTACTTCACAATGTCCGGAATGTTGTCCGGTCATAAATGACGCACGTGATGGAGCACTCACCGGACTACCGGCATACGCTTGTGTAAAACGCATACCTTCTTTAGCCATATTATCAATATTCGGTGTACTGATGTAGGACTGACCATAACACCCTAAATCACCATAACCCATATCATCACACATAATATAAATGATATTCGGTTTAGGAGTTTTCTGAGCATAAGCGCCTAATAGAGGAAATGCTAATCCACTGGTTAAAAGAAAGAGGTTTCGATTTTTCATATATTCTGTTTTTTACTGAATTTAATAATTACTACTCCTGCTATAAACATCGGCAATTTAGAGAAAATATCCTAGGCTGCAAAGCTATAGAAGAAAAAATATCATTCACCTACTCTCGATAATAAGGATTCAATTTCACAGGAATAGGAGCATGAGTTTCTTGAATCCACTTCATCAGTTTCTGATAAAGTTCTCCTCGCTTTACAGGATTTGAACCTGATAGATCTTGTGATTCTCCCAGATCATTCTTCAAATTAAACAGTTCCATAGACTTATCTTCATAATGATATATCAATTTCCAATCACCTGAACGAATACTGGAATAAGGTTTTGCACGGAAATCTCTTCCCCCGTTTAAATAAGACTCCAAATAAGCCGGAAAATGCCAGAAAAGATCACGTTCCGTCTCATTATTATTTATAAGCGTAAAAATATCTTTTCCATCTAAGTTAGCAGGAATCTTACCCTGTGCCAAAGTAACAAAAGTTGGATAAAAATCAACTCCTGTTATTGGAACAGATGAACGGATGCCTCCTTCTATTTTACCAGTCCACCTTATAATCAACGGCACACGGCTCCCACCTTCATAAGGCATTCCCTTTCCTCCATTTAACGGATAATTGTCTGTCACTGGTTCCGAACCTCCATTATCTGAATAAAAAATGACTATTGTACGATCTGCTATTCCTAATGTCTTAATAACTTGGCATATCCTACCAACACTATCATCTAGTTTTTCAATCATTGCAGCATATATAGGATTCTTATGATATTTACCGGGAGTTTTATTACGATATTTATTTATCAATGAATCAGGTGCTTGCAAAACCGTATGTACGGCATGATGGGACAAATGTAAGAAAAAAGGACCTTCACTATGAGATTTTATAAAAGAAACAGCTTCTTCAGTCAACCGATCAGTAAGATATTCACCCAATATACCTTCTTCTAATCCCACATGACATTTACTTTTATCAGGCAGACAATAGGGATAAAAATAAGAATAGGGGAGCTCCTGCTCTATTACCGCCCACATTCCATATAAATCCCTGTGACAAGGGTCCTGTACCGTCCTCATCATCCCCCAAATGCCACTTCCCGATATGACCACACTGATAACCCTGTTCTTGCAAAGCCTCGGCCATAGTCACAAAGTCGGCACAGACATCTTCTACATTGGGAATAGCTATATATTTACGTTTGGTACGATCACCACGGTCGGGAGGACTAACTGTATATACTCCATGGCGTGGCGTGTACATTCCTGTCATCATACAAGCACGGCTAGGTGCTGAATTGGCGGCTGCAGCGTAAGCATTGTCAAACAATATTCCTTCTGTAGCAAGACGGTCTATATTAGGAGTTTCATAATAATCACTGCCCATTACACCCAAATCCGTCCAACCTAAATCATCAGCCAAAATAAACACGATATTAGGTTTTTCTTTGTAACTATATCGATAGAAAAGCTCTGTTGTATTCCTACGGTACACAACACTACAGTAGTCAATCCTATTTTCTGAAATCTCATTTTATTTCGATTTTTCTAAGTTTAAAAACCAAACAAGACCGTCTCCATATGTTATTCCGCATTTGAGACAGCCTCATTCGTATCACACTATAAATTACCAACCAGGATTCTGTTCCAGTTCTGGGTTCAATAATATTTCGGTAGTCGGTACTTGATACAAATAATATTTATCTAACCAACCTTTACCTTCTTTTAGAGGATCATTGAAAAGATACAAATTACCTTCCGTCAATGAACCGTCAGTTCCATCAGAATAACCAGTTTCAGGATTATATAAAGTCATATTATTTTTCATTGCCTCTTCTTTACTCATCCAAAGACCAGTTGCAGGTTTATTGAGGAACCACGGAGCCATACGCCAACGACGGATATCATAAATACCAAATCCCTCACCCATCAATTCTATAATACGTTCGCGACGAATTTCCCATAAGACAGGATCAACCAAAATACCACTTTCATTACCTTTAGGATAGTATTTTCCACGGTTAGGATCAAAACTATCATTAATGTCAGCAACCACCATTTGACTACACCGGCACGATCACGCAACTTATTGATTGTTTGTCTGCAACCCCTTGGTCAAATACTCCCAATTCAAATTTGGCTTCAGCTTCATTCAACAGGACTTCTTCATTTTAAAAATAGGTTTGTCAGCTGTATTCAAATTACCATTATTAAAGCTGGTTTCCCAGTTATCCCAATTCTTCCATACATAGTAGCCTGAACGGCAAGTCACAAATGCTCCAGTACCTAATCTTGGTATTTCAGGTACAAGTGATGCACTCCAGTTCTGCCCAGGCAAACGTTTCATACCAACACCCGGGTTACTGCAACTTTCATTTGCTCCCATAATATCAATATATTCACGGTCTGCCGGATTGTCTGTATACGACCAGGTAGGATAGTCGCCTTTTCCAGATTTTACTTTATAAGGAGGTATAACCGTGTGATACAAACGCGGGTCACGGTCACGAAATACCGCATACATGTCCTTATTTCCATGGTAGCCCGATCCGTCAGCCAAAATCGGCTTGCCATTCTTCATCAAATAAAGATCTACCGTATTCTGGTTCATCTCCACATAGTGTGAAGAAGTATGTTCAATATAACTCATGCCCATAGGATTTATATCCTTCACATAAGATTTATAGAGAATGATACCTGGAACTTGTCCCAAATCCTCTGTTGTCCACATTTCACCATATCCGGCACCGGGTTGACCGTCTGTTCCTGTGTAAAGAGTAGGATAAGCGGCCATTAATAACTCGGATGCGCGTACACACTCTTGCAGATATTTTTCAGCATCACCCAATTCATGATATTTCCTCCATGTACCTTCACGTAATCCGAAACGCGAAATAACGGCACGTACACAATCTTGGTTAATCGTATTGTCCCCATCCTGTGATGTGAAATTTCCAATATTCTGTTCCGCCCATTGCAGACGTTCCAATACCTTGTCGGCTACGGTTTTTCTATCCACACGAGGTCCATAAGCTTCGGGAGAATCTTCCTGCAATACCTGGTCCACCCAAGGCACATCGCCAAAACGATCTATCAATTCCATATACCAAAAAGAATGAAAAAAATATCCTACTGCACGCCAATGGTCTTTCTGAGCCTCTGTCATACTAGAATTATCAATGTGTGAAAGCATGATATTGACACGGCGGATAAATGATTTAAAATCCCAGCCATTACCGGATGCTACACTGGCAACTGTCTGATAAGCAAATTCATTGTAGCCACTTTCATATTTTTGCTGAAAGTATCCTGCTGCCATATCGCCCTTATACTGTCCGTCTTGTCCGAATCCTTGTAAGGAAGTGCGAATAGTATTATTTGTAAACATCTCATAACAAGGCCACATAAAAGCCTTGAAGTTATCGTAGGAATTGAATGCATTATTCTCCGTCAAGTCTGTAACAGGAGTCTTTTCCAAGAAACTATCATTACAACTAGAGAGGCTGATTCCTGCGAGAATTGCTAAACTTATAAATAATCTTTTCATATACTCGTACTAATTTAAGGTTTATAATGTAAGATTAAGCCCAAAGGATACTGTGCGGAATGCGGGATAATCCCATTTCAGCGTTTCCGGGTCGATACCCTTTGGCAATGATGAGAACGTTGCCAGATTTTCTACACTGACAAAAGCACGTAACTGCGACAAAGATATTTTGGTAATCCATGCTTTGGGGAATGTATATGACAAAGTAACATTCTTGATACGCAGATAAGAAGCATCGGACAAGTACTTGTCTGACTGGCGGTAATTAGAGCCTTGGTTACCATAGTTGCCATAAATACGTGGGAACTCAGCATTAGGATTAACTGCTGTGTAATCACCATTGGCAGCATCTACCGGTTGCCAGTAATCACCCAAACCTTTATATAAAGGAATAAACTTAAAGTCAGAATATAATGGGAAAGTCAATGTATTGGCAATCCATTTATCGCGTTTACCGGTTCCTTGCAAAAAGGCACTCAAATCAAAACCTTTATAGTTTAATCCTAGATTAATACCATAAAGATAACGAGGAGTTTCATTACCAATCACTTTACGGTCGCCCGGATTATTCAACGTATTGTTACCGCTGGAAATCATATTTGTCCCTCTTTCATCATCCATTAAGTTCTTGAACTTCACATCACCCGGACGAGGATTATAGCCATCTATGCTTGGAACGCCATCCTTTAATTTTCCCATGAAGAAGTATCGCAAAATCGTCTACGGTATAATAACCATCTGTTTCATATCCCCCAGATTTCGCCTAATTCCTTACCTTTATAAAAACTCCCAAAAATGTATATGTTTCACCCGTCAGCGCATTCGTCTTTTGGCTGCTTAATATGTAGGATGAGTTACTGTCATACTTCACAATCTTTGACTTGCTGTCGGACAGGTTAAAACCGACTCGGTAGCTCACCTTTCCAATCTGGTCGCGCCAATTGAAACTCAGTTCCCAGCCACGTGTACGCATATCTGCCGTATTCTGATAAGGAGCATCCGCACCTACTACAGCAGGCAATTGCACACCCGGAGCAAGCATGCCGTTCGTATTACGCTGATACCAGTCAAAAGTACCTGTAAAGCGATTACTGAACATAGAGAAATCAATACCGATGTCTAATGTCCCTACCTTTTTCCCAAGTAAAGTTACGACTTACCAATGAAGGAATAGAAGTAATAGCGGTTACATAATTACCATTGGATATCCAACCATTGTATTTATTATTCACCGCCATAGTTGGAATAAACGAATAAGCAGGCACGTTCTGGTTACCAATCATACCATAGGAAGCACGTAGCTTCAAAGAACCTAACCAATTCTGAGTACTTTCCATGAATTTTTCCTGTGCAATGTTCCAACCGGCCGAAACAGAGGGGAAGAAACCGTAACGTGATTCTTTAGGAAACTTAGAAGAACCGTCATAACGTCCGTTTACTTCCAGCAAATATTTATCCTGATAGTTGTAATTCACACGGAAGAATCCGCCGCGAACAGAAAACTCATTATACTTGTCCGTAGCTTTCAATGTAGATGTACCCGAACCCAATGAAGGCACCTCAATAACAGCTTGTCCATAGGATAAAGCCTCCATTGTTTCCTGATAACTGGATTCTTGATTGAAACCTGCCATTATCTTAAACTGATGATTACCCAATGAGAAATCATAAGTACCATACAAGTTGATTGAGTTATAGTCGGTATATCTTTCTTTTTTGTAAATAGTCATTGGTCGGAGTCGTGTCTTTACCACCTTGCACAGTAGTATATACCACACTTCCCGTATACCAGCTATAATCATATATATTCTTGTCGAAAGTATATTCAAATGCTATTTCAAATCCCTTTAATGGCTTCAATATAGACTTCAGGAAAATACGAGGATTGTCATACAATGTTTTTTCTGGATTGGACCAACGTATCTGATTGGACGGAGTAAAGAAAGGTAATCCATCGCCTGCAGCAGAAATACCTTCCGGCATATTGCCTTCCGGATAGAAAGAAGCAAGACGAGTACTGTAAACAGCGCCCAAAGCAGACTTTGGCTCCATTCTTTTACTATGTGCATAGCTAAAAGTGGCTTCCTGAGTAAACCATTTTGTAACATTGGCAGATATAAATCCACTGACATTCATTCGTCTGTATTTATCCTTGTCAGTAATCAGCACACCGTCATTATCAATAAATCCGGCAGAAAGACGATAACGGAGCTTATCAGTACCACCTGTCATTGATATATTATGTGTATGCTGGAAACTAGTCTCAAGCATGTTCTTCACCAAGTCCTTTTCATTCATATAATAAACAGCCCCATCCGTATCTTTAAAGATACCATCGCCGACAGTAGGAATAGAAGACGGATTATTACGATATTGCTCCAAATATCCCATCCATTTGCTTACACTAGGCGAACCCATTGTCCAGAATTGATCTCCGGCTGCATCAGAATAGGCCTGCAAATATTCCATCAACGGTGCCTGTTCTGGCAAATTCATGGCAGTTGCAAAGGCAAAGTTATTATTATAATTCAGTTGGAAAGAAGTTTCTCCTTTCGGACGTTTGGTAGTAACCAAAATTACACCACCGGCAGCACGGGCACCATAAATGGCAGCTGAAGCAGCATCTTTCAACACTGTAACCGTTTCAATATCCTCAGGATTAACCATATCCAAGTCTCCTTCCACATTGTCAATCAAAATCAAAGGCTTGATAGCACTACCATAAGAACCATCATCATTTTTAATACCTACAGAATAAGCGCCACGAATCTGGAATGACTTACTTTTACCTGGAGCATTGCCATCACTAGACACAAACAAGCCGGGAACCGTACCTTGCAATGCATCAGCAGCTTGTGACAAAGGACGATTGCCTATCACTTCATCCATCTTGACCGAGGCAACGGCTCCTGTCAGGTTTGCTTTTTTCTGCGAACCGTATCCCACTACCACCACTTCATCTAAAGTTTCAGTGTCCTCACGTAATACCACCTGAATAGTTTTTGTATCACGTACAGTTACCTCTTGAGATTTATAACCAATATAACTGATTTGTAACTTCACAGGAAATTCAGAAACTTCTAAAGAAAATTTTCCATCAAAATCTGTGATACACCCGTTAGTAGATCCCATTACCACAACAGAAGCACCAATAACTGGTTCTTTTGCCACATCCATAACCAATCCGGTAATTGCATTTTGTCTTGATTGCTGGGGGTTTATAAACAGAAATATGCTCCCCTTCCACTTTATAACGGATATTTTTCCCTACAAACAACATCTCAAGCACCTCTTCCACACTTTTATTTTTAACATCAATAGATACTTTCTCATTCATATTAATATCATTATTACGAACAAGGAAAGAGTAGCCGGTCTGTTTTTCAATCTCATAAAAAACCCGACTCAAAGCCACTGAACGCTGTTGTATAGAAAGTTTTGCCTCCTGAATAGGCAATGCGGCCATAGTGACATTTCCCCATAGTAGAAATGAAACTATCCATACAAGAGAGAGGCAATGCCCCCTACGAACTTTACAAAAGTTTTTTTTCATACTTAGAATTTTTAGTTAACAATTATTTAAGCATGTACTTTTCACAGTACTTTTTATCTATCAGTTACCGGTCTGTAATAACTATTGTTTTTCCTTTCTTTCTCCACATAAACTTATTATCCACATCTAAATAAGAAAGAATTTCATCCAAAGTCAGATTCGTATCTATACTTCCTGAAAAATATTCAGTATACACTTTCCGAGACTGCACAAGTATCTGTACATCATATTTTTTCCCGATTGTTTTCAAAAATATCAAATAACTTTTCATTAAC
>ENA-OQJN01000838-OQJN01000838.1-human-gut-metagenome-genome-assembly--contig:-NODE-838-length-10538-cov-3.017193_pt1 | contig 10538 bp, 12 predicted proteins | sample MGYA00242610_ERZ504777 | MGnify/ENA primary metagenome ERZ504777 (study PRJEB26092, sample SAMD00036350) | human gut metagenome | host: Homo sapiens | study: EMG produced TPA metagenomics assembly of...
TTGATGCCGTTCTTTACCGGTGAACGAGCACCATATTGGAACTCCGATTTACGCGGTGCTTTTATCGGCTTATCCTTAAATCACAGCCGTTCTTATATGATTCGCGCTACCATGGAAGGTATTTGTTACAGCCTTCTTTGCGTATTGCAAGCTCTGCGTGATTTTGAAGAAGTGAAAGACATTCGCGTCAGCGGCAGCTTTACTAAATCCGAATTATGGCTTCAGATTATGGCTGATATTTTTAATGAAAACATTACCTTGCCGACAAACAGTGAAGGGGCATCCTTTGGCGCAGCCGTATTAGGTTTTATTTCTGACGGTACGTTGAAAGACATTAAAGATACAGCTACACTAGTTACGGCTCAAGAAGTATACACACCAAAAGAAGTTAATCGCGAAGTATATGATGACTTGTTCAAGATTTATGAGTCTTTATATGTAAATATGAAAGATGATTTGGCTCGTTTGGTGAACTTCCAACAGAACCATCCGTTCAATCGTTTATAATATATTTTTTCTTTTTGAACTATTGTGTCGGTTCATATGAAAGGAGGCGCTTCTATGCCACTGGTTATATTGGCATTAGGCATCGTGCTATTGTTCTTCCTTATTGTAAAAGTGAAGTTGAATAGCTTTTTATCCCTTATTTTAGTGTGTATTTTGTTGGCGTTTGGTGAAGGGTTGCCGATTGATAAAATCTTCCCTACCATTCAAAAAGGCTTGGGTTCAACCTTAGGCGGCTTAACAATCGTAGTCGGCTTCGGTGCCATTCTCGGTAAACTCATGGCTGACAGCGGCGGGGGCACAGCGTATTGCTACCACATTGATTAATATGTTTGGTCGTAAAAATGTAAAATGGGCAGTTTGTTTAACCGGTTTTATTGTTGGTATCGCTTTATTTTACGAAATCGGCTTCGTACTTTTAATTCCGTTGGTATTTACCATTGCGGTAGCAGCTGACATTCCACTTCTCGAAGTAGGTATTCCGATGGCTGCCGCTTTATCCGTTACTCACGGCTTCTTGCCACCACATCCGGGTCCAACCGCGATTTCCGTTATTTTTAACGCCGATATCGGCAAAACCTTGATTTACGGTTTAATCATCGGTATTCCAACCGTTATTATTTCCGGTCCGTTACTGTACAACACCGTAAAAGACATTAAAACGGAAATTCCTGAAGGCCTTCACAATGATAAAAACTTCTCTGATGAAGAAATGCCTTCCTTCATGAGCAGTATTTTAACCGCTTTAACACCGGTTATCTTGATGGCTATCAGCGCCGTAGGTAAAATGATGGGTATTCCTAAAGATGCGCCAATCATGCATATCTTCAACTTCATCGGTGACCCAAGTGTTGCGTTGACTATTTCCGTTGCTGTAGCCTTCTACACATTCGGTTATGCTCGTGGCAAAACTACGAAAGAAATCATGGAAACTTCTGAAAAAGCAATTCTTACCGTTGCTATGATTCTCTTCATCGTAGGTGCGGGCGGGGCGTTGAAACAAGTGCTCATCGACAGCGGTGTAGGCGACTACATCGGTCACTTGGTAATGGGTGCTAACTTGTCCCCATTATTGTTGGCCTGGATCATCGCTTCCGTTATTCGTATTGCTGTAGGTTCCGCTACCGTAGCAGCTCTTACAGCAGGTGGTATCGTAGCGCCGCTCATTCCGCTTACCGGCGTGAGCCCTGAACTTATGGTACTGGCCGTAGGTGCGGGCAGCGTTATCTTCAGCCCACCGAATGACCCTGGCTTCTGGCTCTTCAAAGAATTCTTCGGTCTTACTGTTAAACAAACCGTACGTACTTGGTGTGCCGTAGAAACAGCCATTGCCGTATGCGGTCTCATCGGTGTAGAAATCTTGAATTTGTTTGTTTAATAAAAACTATATAAGTTACAATCAAAAGGTTGCTTCCTCAGGGAGCAACCTTTTTTGTTGAAATCTTGTGAAAATTAATAAATTGTTACTTTTATTTATATTCAATTTGTGTAATACATTATATTATTTTTATTCGCAAAATGTTTAATATAACCGTATAATGTAGAATGCTTTTAATGACAAAAACCTATCTTAATAATAGATTTATCAAATAAAAATATAACCACTTGATTTACAATTTGAATTAATTTATAATATGAAAATATTGTAACTTAATTTCATTTTTGTAAGGTTGATTAGGTGGTATTAATGAAGAAGAAACAAAGAGATATGCTGACTTTGCTTGTTTTGGGGGCGTTTGCTGTATGTGGCGCAAATGAAGTTGGAGCGTCAGCTATAGATTATGTAGCTGTTAACTCCAGTGATACAGTTCCGGTTGCAAACGGTACTAATAGTGTAGCGGTAGGACCTAATTCTACGGCTGAAGCTGTGAATAGTATTACTGTAGGAAACGGCGCCGGCGTCGCTAATGTGGCCGCTCATGGTGTAGCTATTGGCAGGAATGCTAAAGTATTGCAATCGGATAATTATAGCGATACTATGTCGAATTCGGATAAAAGAAAACAAATGGCCAAACATCCATCGCTATAGGTGTTAATGCTGAAACGAAATGGAGTGGTGCTACGGCCGTAGGTGCGGGAGTCAAGGTAAATGGTCTAAATGCGTCAGCTTTCGGCAACGGAGCAAACGCCATTGGCGAAAACAGTATTGCACTCGGTGGTGCCTCTATGAGTGAGACGTATACGTATTTTGATACGACTTACAATAATGAATAATGCTATTGCAGTGGGTAAAGAAGCTCATGTGGGAGCCGGGCGCGGTATTGCTGTCGGATTAAAAACTAAAGCTGAAGGTATAGCTTCGACGGCCCTTGGGACACAGGCTGAAGCTTTAGGTGAAAGTGATACGGCTATTGGGAACCAAGCCCATGCCAACGGTTGGGGCGCTTCGGCATTCGGTACCATTGCTAAAGCGGATGGTATGAATGCAACCGCTATCGGTAATGATGCAAGAGCTCAAAATACCTATGCCGTAGCGTTAGGCACTCATTCTATTGCAACTGCAGAAGGAAGTACATCGCTGGGCCCTAACTCTCAGGCAGATGGTAGATTTTCAACTTCCGTAGGTTATAATGTGCAAACGGCCGGACTTCACGGAATATCAATCGGTACCAATACGGTGCGCAACGCCAATGCGAATAACGATGCCAATGCGGGTGGCGATTATGCTATTTCCATGGGATCCGATACCCATGCACGCAATACCGACTCTATTGCCATCGGTCGCCAAGCTGATTCTACCAGTGCCGGCGGTATAGCTATAGGCGCAGATTCTTTCGTGGAAACTCAAGATGGCGTAGCTTTAGGCAGTCAGTCCATAGCTAATCGTTATAGTTTAAAAGATGTATCGGTAGTATCTGATGCCTCCGCGGCGGATGAACAAGTGTATGGGGCTGATAAAGCTAAAGATGCCGACAAAACTGCTATTGCTAACACAGTTAAAGGCAATGCAGGGGCGGTTTCGGTAGGTAATGATGATATGAAACGTCAAATCGTTAATGTGGCGGCCGGTTCGGAAGATAGCGATGCCGTTAATGTGGCACAGCTTCGTTCGGTTGAAAATTCAATTGAAACTACCGTGAAAGAATATACGAATGGTTTTACAACTGTTATAAACAATCATACCAGTCAGATAAATGAATTAAATAATCGAGTAGATAACATTGAGGGCAAAGTTAATACCATAGAACGGGATGTTACCCAAATGAAAGGAGAAATGCACAAAGTCGGTGCTATGTCGGCGGCCTTAGCCGGTTTAAGAAACCTCGCTTTTGATCCAAGCAGTAAATTAAACTTCTCTGTGGCCGGCGGCTTTTACCGAGAAGCTTCGGCAATGGCATTAGGTGCGTCCTATCAACCGAATGAAGACGTACTCTTTGCTGTAGGAACAAGCGTGGGCAATAATGACAACATGTATAACGTGTCCGCAACCTTCAAAGTGGGACCAAGTGAAAAACGTCGTGCTTATATTAACGATGAACGCATGGCGCCAATCAGCACCGTTTATGTACTCAACGATAAAATGACCCTGTTGGAAAAAGAAAACCAAATTGCTAATCAGAAAATAGACCAACTAGCTCAAGAAAACGTAGAACTCCGTCAAAAACTTGAACTGTTAATGACAAAACTCTCCGTTTAACTCTTTTGATAACTACACAAGTGCCGTATAAGTGTTAAGCCAATTCAGCGTTGCAAAAGAAACAACACGTACTAAGCATATCCTCCCAAAATCCTTGCTTAAGTACAACCAACCTTGCACACTGAATACAACAACTAAACCTATACGGCACTACTTTTTTTGCTTCGCAAACCCAGCAGCAAAAACACTATGAGCCCACCCCCAACCAAATTGAATACTTTATAACACACGAACCTTTGCTAACAGGCAAGCCGTTTGTGGCAGAGTTATTTTAGTTCGTAACCGATGTGTGGGATGGTTGAAGCTGTATGATAGGGAAGACGATAGCCATGTCATTCGAAGCGATTTTTTGCTTGCAAAACCTGGAGCAAGACCGCACCTAGAGTCCACCTCCCACCAATTGAATACTTTTATAACACACGAACCTTTGCTAACAGGCAAGCCGTTTAAGAGTAAGTTCTTTGACGGACAGTGAGGCTCTAAACGGAATAGCTGCTATGAAAGGAAAGGCACTAGCCATGTCATTCGCAGCGATTTTTTTGCTTTGCAAAACCTGAGCAAGAATGACATGGCTAATGCCTCTATTATTTCCGTTTAGAGCCTCACAAGTGCCAAAAAGAAATTCTTCTAAACCGCTTGCCATAGCAACAGTTCGTGTGATATACTCATAAAGTATGAAATTACGCACGCACGTCTGATCCGACATCTGTGTCAGGGCTTTTCCTGATTTTTACTCGGATATGAAGCGGCGGAGGTTTATTAACAGGAGGTGCCAACATGGCAGTAGTATCAATGAAACAATTATTGGAGGCCGGCGTACACTTCGGTCACCAGACAAGAAGATGGAACCCTAAGATGGCTAAGTTCATCTTCACTGAACGTAATGGTATTTATATCATCGACCTTCAGAAAACAGTTAAAAAAGTAGAAGAAGCTTATGACTTCCTTCGTGAAGTTGCTCAGAACGGTGAAGTAGTTCTTTTCGTAGGCACGAAAAAACAAGCTCAGGAATCCGTTAAAGAAGAAGCTATCCGCGCTAACATGTTCTATGTAAACGAACGTTGGTTAGGTGGTATGCTTACTAACTTCAAAACTATCGAAACTCGTGTAAAACGTTTAAAACAGCTTGAAACAATGGCTGAAGACGGCACATTCGAACTTCTTCCTAAGAAAGAAGTAATCGGCTTGCGTCATGAAATGGAAAAATTGGAAAAATACCTCGGCGGTATCAAAGATATGCCTAAAATGCCGGGCGCATTATTCGTAATTGACCCTAAAAAAGAACGCATTGCCATTGCAGAAGCTAAAAAATTGGGTATCCCTGTGGTAGCTACAGTTGACACTAACTGTGACCCAGACGAAATCGATTTCCCAATCCCTGCAAACGATGACGCTATTCGTGCCGTTAAATTATTAACCGGCAAAATGGCTGACGCTGTATTGGAAGGCCGTCAGGGCGAATCCTTGGATGACCAGGGTGAACACCAGGAAGCTGCCGATCAAGCTTTAGCACAAATGGTTTCTGACTCCGTTGACATGGTTCAGGACGGTCAGGGCTAATAAGAGCTTTTAAAAGCACAGCTTTACAAACTTAAAATGTATCATACGTTGAATAAATTTCGGCTCAAAAATATTTGATGAATACACTTTTGACGATAATGCGAAATTGTGAAATCAGCGCTATTGCTTTTTCACAGAGCGGGCTGTCATTTGAAGTATAAAATATTATATAATCGGCAAAAATTTATTTGATAAAAAATGTAGAACGATATAAAATTAAGGTAAGGCTTTATGACCTTACCTTAATTATTGTATAGGAGGTATATATTAAATGGCGATTACTGCTGCATTAGTAAAAGAATTGCGCGAAATTACAGGCGCAGGCATGATGGATTGCAAAAAAGTATTAACCGAAGCTAATGGCGATATTCAGAAAGCAATTGACTTACTTCGTGAAAAAGGCTTAGCCGCTGCTGCTAAAAAAGCCGGTCGTATTGCTGCTGAAGGCGTAGTTTCTTCTTATATCCATGGTGGCGGACGTATTGGTGTTCTTGTTGAAGTTAACTGCGAAACAGACTTCGTAGCTAAAACCGAAGACTTCCAAGCTCTCGTTAAAGACATTGCTATGCAGATTGCAGCAGCAAACCCTGCGTACTTGAACCGTGAAGAAGTTCCTGCCGAAGTTATTGAACACGAAAAAGCTGTTCTTTTAGAACAAGCTAAAGCAGAAGCTGAAGAAGATGTAAAAGCAGGTCGCAAACCAAAACCTCAAGCCGTTCTTGAAAAAATGGTTAACGGTCGCGTTGAAAAATTCTATAAAGAAAACTGCCTTATGGAACAGGTTTTCATTAAAGATGGTGACAAAACTATTACTGATGTTATTACTGAAAAAATTGCTAAAATCGGTGAAAACATTAACGTACGTCGTTTCGTTCGCTACGCTTTAGGCGAAGGAATTGAAAAGCGCCAGGACGACTTCGAAGCTGAAGTTCGTGCAGCCGCTGGTCAATAAGAGTTAAAGAGATAAGAGAACACCGTCACGTGTTCTCTTATTTTGTAATAGCAGAGGAGTAATAAAGCAATGAGTAATAGAAATTTTAAACGTATCGTCTTGAAGTTGAGTGGTGAAGCCTTAGCCGGTGATCAAGGCTTTGGTATTAACCCGTTAGTAGTAGAAGAAATTGCTAAAGAAATCGCTGAAATTGCCCGCACTACGGATTTGCAGATTGCTATCGTAGTAGGTGGCGGTAACATTTGGCGTGGCCTTGCCGGCAGTGCTAAAGGCATGGATCGTGCTTCTGCTGACTATATGGGCATGATCGCTACTGTTATGAACTCCTTAGCATTACAAGACGCCCTTGAAAATGCCGGAGCGGCTACTCGTGTTCAGACTGCCATTGCTATGCAGGAAGTGGCTGAACCATATATTCGCCGTCGTGCTATCCGTCATTTGGAAAAAGGTCGTATCGTTATTTTTGCCGCCGGAACGGGTAATCCGTATTTCTCCACCGACACTACAGCTGCTTTACGTGCTGCCGAAATCGAAGCCGATGCTATTTTAATGGCTAAGAAGTTTGCGGACGGTGTCTATGATTCGGATCCACGCACCAATCCGGATGCTAAGAAATTTGATGAGCTTACATACATGGACGTAATTAGTCGCGAACTTAAAGTTATGGACGCTACTTCTACGACCTTGTGTAAGGATAATAATATTCCAATCGTAGTGTTCAGCATGGATATTCCTGGCAATATCACACGCGCTGCGAAAGGGGAAGTTGTTGGTACTATTGTAAGAGGTGAAGAATAATGGAAATTCAAGAACTGTTAACCCGTGAAGAAGGCCGTATGGACAAAACCATCGAGGCTTTAAAACATGAGTTTGCTTCCATTCGTACCGGCCGTGCCAGTACAGCCTTATTGGACAAAGTTATGGTTGATTACTATGGCACACCATCGCCAATTAACCAGGTCGCTAATGTAACGGCTCCGGAACCGCGTTTAATTTTGGTTAAACCATGGGAAAAATCCATGATTGGACCAATCGAAAAAGCAGTTTTACAATCCGATTTAGGACTTAACCCAAGCAATGACGGTGAAACTATTCGCTTGGCGATTCCGCAACTTACGGAAGAACGTCGTAAAGAACTCGTTAAAGTAGTAAGCAAAAAAGCGGAAGAAGCTAAAGTTGCCGTTCGCAATATTCGTCGCGATGCCAATGACGCTCTTAAAAAAGAAGAAAAAGCAAAAACTATCACCGAAGATGATGCTAAACAAGGTCAAGAAAAAATCCAAAAATTAACGGATAAAAAATTAAAGCTATCGATGATTTAAAAGACAAGAAAGAAAAGGACGTATTAGAAGTATAATGAATACGCCGAACTTAATTGTTGGATTACCTTGGCAGCTTGCACAGAAGATGTTGCAGGCTGCCAATATCCCTTTTTCAGTAACTATAGGTGAGAACTACAATAGTTTTTTTACTGTTGCTGACAATGATTTTTATGTAGGCCGAGTGACCTATGTAGAGGAAACGGGCACATGGCAAGTTTTGCTATATCGCCCTATGATAGCAAGCGGTTTTGAAAACTGCACTGAGGTACAATATGCTAAAGAATTTACTTCGTAAAAAAGAAGGAACTGCGTCAACGTCAGGCGTTACTCTGGATCCTAACAATATACCTCACCATGTAGCTATTATTATGGATGGCAATGGTCGTTGGGCGAAACGCCGTGGTTTACCGCGTACGATGGGACATCGTGCAGGTGCTGATGTATTAAAGAAGATAGTGATTGCCGCTGATGAAATCGGCATTAAAGCATTAACTGTGTACGGTTTTTCCACTGAAAACTGGAAACGTCCGGCTACAGAAGTGTCTTTATTGATGAGTTTAATTCGTGAATATTTGCTTGGTAATGTACGCGATATGCATGAACATAATGTGCGTATTCGTTTTATCGGCTATATCGGTGGTTTATCCGAAGAATTGCAACAGATTATTGCTGATGCAGAACAATTAACTAAGAATAATACGGGTCTTACCTTACAGTTAGCTATTAACTATGGGGGACGCGATGAAATAGTACGAGCTGTTAAAGCTACGGTAGCTGAAGTGACTGCCGGCACTATGACAATTGAAGATATTAATGAAACATCTTTTGGTGAACATTTATTTACAAAAGAATTCAGTGATGTAGATTTATTGATTCGTCCAAGCAATGACTATCGAATCAGTAATTTCCTATTATGGCAATTGGCGTATGCCGAATTTTGGTTTACCGAAACTCATTGGCCTGATTTTACAGCTCAAACTTTATTAGATGCTGTGTATGCCTACCAGCAACGAGAACGGCGCTTCGGCGGTTTAAAGACGGAGGAATAATATGCTGAAAACTCGTGTGATTACGGCATTGATTGGCCTTGTAATAGCCATTATTGCTATTACGGCAGGCGGTTATATTTTTAATGGCATTATTCTTTTACTGGCCTTATTGGGTTGGCGAGAATATGTGCGCATACTTCGTAATATTAAGATAGTATTGCCGGAACGGTGGGGCTATTTATTTACACTCCTTATGATGGGAGCCATAACTTTTGGTTTATATAAATGGGCAATTATTGCGGGGGCAGCTTCAGTATTGGTAATAGGCTTATTGTATATTTTTGGGCCGGCCAGACTGGATTTATCCGTGATCAGTACGTCCTTGTTAGGGTTCTTTTACATAAATGGTGGCTTTGCTGCCTTCATGGCATTACGTGAAAACTCTCTCTATGATTTATTACCGATTGGCTTGGCTAATGCTCATATAGGTGAACTTGTTATTTGGTTATTGTTACTTACCACCTGGGCCAGTGATACTTTTGCTTATTTTGCGGGCGTTAAATGGGGTAAACGTAAGATTGTACCCAATATCAGCCCTAATAAATCATTGGAAGGGTATGTGGGCGGTTTTATCGGTTGTTTATTAACCGGTATTATTTATGCTGTAATCGTAGGTATTCCGTTCTTCTTAGGTCTTGGCGCCGGCCTTTTAACCGGTATTGCAGCACCTTTGGGCGATTTATTTGAGTCTAAGTTAAAACGCGCTTGTGGTGTTAAGGATTCCGGCGTTTTGTTGCCGGGCCATGGCGGTGTACTCGATCGTTTTGACAGCTTGTTATTTTCAGCGCCAATGGTATTGGTTTACCTTTTGTAATCGCGATATAATAAGTAGAGAACAGTATAACAGCGTTAAGTTAGTAAGACTTAAACAGTTAGTGATACTTAAGTCGTTGGTAAATACTTAACCGGTTAGTCATATAAATATAGTAGTAGTACAAAGATAAGCAAAGGAGTTTCTATGAAAACACTGAGTATTCTTGGGAGTACCGGTTCTATCGGCACGCAAACTTTGGATGTGGTACGACAGCATCCCGATTTATTTCGGTAAAAGGGCTGGTAGCATACCGCAATGTGGATATATTGGAAGCTCAAATTAAGGAATTTCAACCGGAAGTAGCAGGTCTGGTTGATGAAACGGCTTTTTTAGAATTAAAAAAACGCTATCAAGGTCCCACAAAGTTGGTAGGCGGTAAAGACGCATTAATTGTTGCCGCCACCTTGCCGAGTGCTGAACTTGTGGTCACTGCCGTAGTCGGTGCAGCGGGCATCGAGCCGACTGTAGAGGCTATTAAAGCGAAGAAGACCATCGGACTGGCCAATAAAGAAACCTTGGTGGCCGGTGGGCCGCTTATTACGGCGTTATGCAAAGAATATGGTGTTCAATTATTACCGATTGACAGTGAACACAGTGCGATTTTCCAATGCTTGGAAGGCCAGACTCGTGAAAATGTAGATTCTTTGCTCATAACGGCATCGGGTGGACCATTACGTACATGGCCGTCTGAAAAAATTGC
>ENA-OQJN01000839-OQJN01000839.1-human-gut-metagenome-genome-assembly--contig:-NODE-839-length-10503-cov-14.180609_pt1 | contig 10503 bp, 8 predicted proteins | sample MGYA00242610_ERZ504777 | MGnify/ENA primary metagenome ERZ504777 (study PRJEB26092, sample SAMD00036350) | human gut metagenome | host: Homo sapiens | study: EMG produced TPA metagenomics assembly of...
CTATCCCGCGAGGTGTTTTGGCATGAATATGCCAAAATCCCGAGACATACAAGCCAAAATTCCATTGCCGCAGGCAATCTGGAATGAATTTTGGCTACGTTACTGTGAACGGAGTGAACAGTAACACGATAAATGATCATTTCACGCTGTGGGTAATTCTTTGTTTGTAATTTGCTTAAAGATATGGTATTATTTTAAACGAATTATTTACTAGGACTGCTATAATCTATAGCAATTCAGTCGGTTATCCACAGGGAGTCCGACAGAGAATATTTATAATAAGAAAGTGGGTGAAGCTGTGGTTGAATTAGACCAGTTCAAGAGCATTCTTGCGACTTATACAGAACCATTAGTGGAAGTGAGGGATTCACTTTGACCTGGCTAACAAAGAGCAGAAGGTCGAAGAATTAGAGCGCGAAATGGAAGCGCCTGATTTCTGGGATGATGCAGAAGTTTCCCAGAAGAAAATGAAAGAATTAAAAGACATGAAAGATGATATGGAGACCTATCAGAATCTGGTTACACAGATGGAAGATATGGAAACCATGATCGAGATGGGATATGAGGAGAACGATCCTGCACTGATTCCTGAGATTCAGGAAATGCTGGATGAGTTTCAGAAGGATTTTGACAATATCCGTATCAAGACACTTCTTTCCGGAGAATATGACAGTGAGAATGCAATCATTAAGCTGAATGCAGGTGCAGGCGGAACAGAGGCCTGTGACTGGTGCGGTATGCTTTACCGTATGTACAGCCGCTGGGCAGATAAGAAAGGATTTACCCTTGAAGTGCTGGATTATCTGGACGGCGATGAGGCAGGTATCAAATCTGTTACTTTCCAGGTAAACGGAACAAATGCTTACGGTTATCTGAAATCAGAGAAGGGAGTTCACCGTCTGGTGCGTATTTCTCCTTTCAATGCAGCAGGTAAGCGACAGACATCTTTTGTATCCTGTGATGTTATGCCGGATATCAAGAAGGATCTGGATGTAGAGATCAATGACGATGAGATCCGTATTGACACTTATCGAAGCAGTGGTGCCGGCGGTCAGCATATCAACAAGACATCATCTGCCATCCGTATCACACATTATCCTACCGGAATCGTGGTACAGTGTCAGAATGAACGTTCTCAGCACATGAATAAAGATAAAGCCATGCAGATGCTGAAAGCCAAGCTGTATCTTCTCAAACAGCAGGAGGCAGAGGAAAAACTCTCCGGTATCCGCGGTGAGGTGACAGATATCGGATGGGGAAATCAGATCCGTTCTTATGTTATGCAGCCATATACCATGGTAAAGGATCATCGTACAAACGAGGAGACCGGAAATGTGGATGCAGTACTTGACGGAGGAATTGATATTTTCATCAATGCATATCTGAAATGGATCGCACTGAAGAAATAAAAGAATAAAAAAGGCTGTCTGAAATCAGGACAGCCTTTTTCGTGTTGAGGTATAATGATTTTACACAATGATTCAGCAGAATATATTTCTTGCGTATTTTGGTGTGGTGTGATAATATATCCAGTGTGTAAAAACAAATGTCTTTAAAGAACGGACAGGTAAATTGATATGCAGAAACCAGTAACAGAGAAAAAGAAATATTTTGTAGTGAGGGAACGTGCGGTTCCGGAAGTCCTGCTGAAGGTTGTGGAGGCAAAGAAGCTTCTGGACTCTGGTAAAGTGGACACTGTACAGGATGCAGCAGAGCGCACAGGAATCAGCAGAAGTTCTTTCTACAAATACAAAGATGATATTTTTCCATTTCATGAAGAGACAAGGGGAAAGACGATCACCTTTATTATCCAGATGGATGATGAACCTGGGCTTTTGTCGGTTGTCCTGCAGACGATTGCACGGTTTCATGGAAACATTCTCACCATTCATCAGAGTATTCCTATCAATGGGGTTGCCACACTTACTCTGAGTGTGGACATTCTTCCGGGCGAGGGGGATGCAGAAGCAATGGTAGAGACGATTGAACAGAATGAAGGAATTCATTATCTGAAAATATTAGGCAGGGAGTAAAAGAAAATGATCAATGTAGCAATTTTAGGATATGGCACAGTTGGAAGCGGCGTATTTGAAGTATTAAATGAAAATAAAGAGAGCATTTCCAGACGTGCGGGACAGGAACTTCATGTAAAATATGTTCTGGATCTTCGTGATTTTCCGGGACAGCCGGTAGAGAAGGTTCTGGTCCATGATTATGAACAGATCGTCAGTGATCCGGAAGTAGATATTGTAGTAGAGGTTATGGGCGGTGTGGAGCCTGCTTATACTTTTGTAAAGAAGGCACTTCTGGCAGGAAAAAATGTCTGCACTTCCAATAAGGCTCTGGTTGCAAAGCATGGCCGCGAGCTGATGGATATTGCAAAGGAAAAGAGCATTAACTTCTTATTTGAAGCAAGCTGTGGCGGCGGAATCCCGATCATTCGTGTCATCAATTCTTCCCTTACAGGAGATGAGATTGACGAAGTGACAGGTATCCTGAACGGAACTACCAACTACATGCTTTATAAGATGAGCACAGAAGGCTGTGAATTTGACACTGTATTAAAGGAAGCACAGCAGAAGGGTTATGCAGAGGCAGATCCTACCGCTGACGTGGAAGGATATGATGCATGCCGTAAGATCGCAATCCTTTCCTCTCTTGCTTATGAGAGATATTTTGATTTTGAAGATATTTATACAGAGGGAATTACAAAGATCACACCTGAAGATATGGAGTATGCTGCGAAGCTTGGCAGAACCATCAAACTTCTTGGAACCAGCCGCAGACTGGCAGACGGAACCTGTTATGCAATGGTAGCACCGTTTATGCTCGGCCAGAACAGCCCTCTTTACAGTGTAAATGATGTGTTTAATGCAGTATTTGTACATGGAAATATGCTTGGAGATGCCATGTTCTATGGAAGCGGTGCAGGTAAACTGCCTACAGCAAGTGCTGTAGTTGGTGATATTGTGGATGCCGCAAAACATCTCCATGTTAATATTGTGACAAACTGGAACAGCACTCCGGCAGTACTGAAACCACTGGATGAAGTGACAGGAAGATTTTTTGTGAGAATCAAAAAAGAAGCAACAGAAGAAGCGAAGAAGGTATTTGGTGATGTTGAGATCATCAGCCTGGGACAGCTTCCACAGGAATGTGCATTTATCACTGATGAAATGACACAGGGAGCATTTGAAGAGAAACTGGCTCAGATCGGAGATCAGGTACTTGCAAAGATTCGAGTTAAAGATTGATAAACTGACAGATTTCGTGTATCATATAGTGTGCCTGATAAGGTGGACACTGATACAATACTTCAGATAAATATTTGTACAGTGATTACTGTAAACAGAACAGGAAAGGGAAGATATGAGAATCTTCTCTTTCCTGTAAACTTATTATGGAGGAAGTAAAACAATGTTGATTGTCAAGAAATTTGGCGGTACATCGGTTGCAAATAAAGAACGTATCTTTAATGTTGCCAACCGCTGTATAGAAGAGTACAGAAAAGGAAATGACGTGGTTGTCGTTCTGTCCGCAATGGGGAAATATACGGATGAACTGATCACTATGGCAAGGGATGTCAATGAGAAACCGCCGAAAAGAGAGATGGATATGCTCTTTACCATCGGAGAACAGATGTCTGTTGCACTGATGGCAATGGCGATGGATAAACTGGGAGTTCCTGCGGTTTCCCTGAATGCTTTTCAGGTTTCCATGCATACGACAAGCAGTCATGGAAATGCACGTTTAAAAAGAATTGATACAGAGCGTATCAGAAGAGAGCTGGACAGCAAAAAGATTGTAATAGTTACCGGCTTTCAGGGAGTTGACAAGTATGATGATTATACGACTCTTGGAAGAGGCGGTTCTGACACAACAGCGGTTGCTCTTGCGGCTGCTCTTCATGCAGATGCCTGTGAAATCTATACAGATGTAGATGGTGTTTACACAGCAGATCCGCGTAAGGTTCCGAAAGCAAGAAAGCTCAAAGAGATCACTTACGATGAAATGCTTGACCTTGCGACTCTCGGGGCAGGTGTGCTTCACAACCGTTCTGTGGAGATGGCGAAGAAATATGGCGTGCCGCTTGTGGTACGTTCAAGTTTAAACAACAGTGAAGGAACTGTGGTAAAGGAGGAAGTTACAGTGGAGAGAATGTTGATCAGCGGTGTTGCGCTGGATACAGATGCAGTGAGAATTGCGGTAATCGGATTAAAGGATGAGCCGGGTGTAGCTTTTAAATTATTTGATACCCTTGCGAAGAAGAATATTAATGTAGATGTGATCCTGCAGTCTATCGGACGTGCGGGCAGAAAGGACATTTCCTTCACAGTCGATGGAAATGATCTGGATGATGCAGTTGCAGTTCTGGATGCAAATCAGGCAAGACTTGGATTTGCAGAGCTTCATTCTGAGAGAAATATTGCGAAGCTTTCCATCGTAGGTGCAGGAATGATGAGTAATCCCGGAGTAGCTGCAAAGATGTTTGAGAGCCTCTATAATGAGGGCGTAAACATCAACATGATTTCTACATCCGAGATTCGTGTGACAGTTCTGATCAATGAAAAGGACGGCGTGCGCGCAATGAATGCAGTACATGATGCCTTTGGTCTGGCAGACTGATTTAGGAGAATTACATGACATCGAGACGTGAATTAAAAAACTATGCGAAGCAGGCCATGTCAGGAAAATATGGGATACTGATTCTGTCATTTGTTGCAGTTCAGGCACTGGCTCTGATCAGCAGCATGATATCCTCGGCTTTATTTCCGGGAGAGGAAACAATTGATATTGTGTTGTCGTATGCATTTACATTTATTCTGACTCTGCTGATCAATGTGGTAGCGGCAGGTATGAATTATATGTATCTGAATATTGCCAGAGGGAAAGTATATTCATTAAATGACCTGTTTTATTTTTACAGACATCACCCGGACAGAGTGATCGTTGCCGGATTTTTTATGGCAGTACTGAATCTGCTTACCATGCTGCCCTATACGATTTACAGTAATGCGAATCTTCCGGGTGAAGATGCTTCTGTGGAGGTGCTGATCACCTGGCTGTATACAGGTGTTGTTCTGATGATCGTTGGAATGATTGTTTATCAGATTCTGGTTATTCCTCTGGAGATGACTTATTATATTCTGGCAGATAAGCCGGAATTGAAAAGTACAGAGGCTATGAAAGAGAGTCTGGAGATGATGCATGGAAACTTCGGAAGATATCTGATGCTGAAGATAAGCTTTATCCCATTGATGTTTCTTTCTGTTTTTACATTCTATATTGCACTCTTGTGGATATTTCCATATATGGCCATGACAGAAGTAATGTTCTATCGTGATCTGACAGGGGAGCTTAAAGTGCAGAAAGAGGAAGAAGAACGTGTGGCACGAGACTATGTGAATCCCATGTTTGACAGCTATTCACAGAACGAACAGCCACAGGAAGATCAGACGCATCCGCAGCAGTTCTGGAGTGTGACAGGTGATTCATCAGTGGCTTCGGATGAGAACAAAGAAGTGCAGAATAATGCAGCAAGTGAGAATACCCAGGATAGTTTGTATGGTTCTGTGGAAAATAATAGAACGACACAGGATAACCCATATGATTCTTCAGAGAGTAAAGAAGTACAGGACAGCCTGCAGAGTCAGACAATTCCGGAAGAGGAAGAAGATAACGAACCAAAACCATGGGATGAATACTTCAATAGCTTGAAATAAAATCATAATATGAAAGACCTTTAACTGACACAATGTAAAAATGTTGATAAAGGTCTTTTTTATTTTTATTAATTTGGTTTTACTGAATTTTCTCATTTATAATGGTGGAAAAAGCTTATACGTAAATGGTATAATAGGAATAATTGCTGGTAGCATAAATATATTTGAGGAAGGTTTTTACAATTATGAACACAAATGAAATCAGTGGAAAACGTCAGATGGAGTTTCTGGCGGAGTTTGATTATATCAGAGAGGCAGGAACTGTAGGAGAGGAAAAAGCAGCAACGATTATTCAGGAAACATTGAATAGTTTTGGTGTGGAGAACCATCTGGAAGAGTTTTGTTTTGAAACTTTTCAGGTAAAAAAGGCGAAGCTTACGATAACGGAACCATATGCAAAAGAATACATCGTAACCGGATATGGAAGATGTGCCAATACAGATGAGAATGGACGGAATGAATCTTTTTTGTATGTGGAGAATGCTGATGAGATCAGCCTCGCAAATGCCAGAGGAAAAATTGTTATGGTAAATGACCCGGTAAGAAAGGAACTGTACCAGAAACTGGTGAAAGCAGGTGTAGCCGGTTTTATCAGTATTGCCGGTTCCCCATTGGACGAGGGCGTAGATTTGACACCGCGTGCATACAGCTTACCGAAGAATCTGCCAGGTGAAGAGAAAAAAGCAGCCGGGATAGAAGCGGCAAATTACGATAACAGAATTCCGGGTGTAAGCATTCATTATAAAGATGCTGTCGAACTAGTGACAAGAGGGGCAGCTAAGGCTTGCCTGTCCGTAGAACAGGAGACAGTGACACGTACATCCCGAAATGTAGTGGCACGAATCAAAGGAACAGATAAAGCAGAGGAGATCCTGACTCTTACTGCACACTATGATTCAGTACCGGAGGGTCCTGGTGCTTACGATAACATGTCTGGTGCCGCGATCATCATGGAACTTTGCAGATATTTCAAAGAACACAGACCACGCAGAACAATGGAATTCGTATGGTTTGGTGCAGAAGAGAAAGGTCTGCTTGGAAGTCAGAACTATATTAAAGAACATGAGTCAGAATTGCAGGCTCATCGTTTCAATATGAATGTAGACCTTGCGGGACAGCTTGTGGGCGGAACGGTTGTAGGAGTGACAGGTGATGCGTCAATCTGCAATATGATCATATATATGGCTCATGAGACAGGAATCGGCATGTCTACAAAGAATCAGATCTGGGGAAGCGATTCTAACACCTTTGCGTGGAAAGGTATTCCGGCTATGACATTAAACAGGGATGGATTTGGCATGCATACACGTCATGATACCATTGCACTTCTGTCGGACTGGTCGTTGGAGAGAAGCGCGATCTTACTGGGATATATCGCGGACAGACTGGGAAACATCGAAATTTTTCCGTTTGAACGGAAAGTGCCGGAAGAGTTTATCAGACAGCTGGATGAATATTTTGGCTAATGTTATTCCGGCAGTATGTATCATATTGGCAGAATCAATCCCACACTTGACAAATGAACGCCAGATTGATACCCTATCACAAGAGCGTTTTTTATGCTATAGAAGAAAAACAATGTGGATGCAAGGGTCAGTTACACGCATCTGCATTCTGAAAAGCAACAAGAGGAGATAAAAAATTAATGGATATTATTCAGGTAATCACACAGGAATTGAAGGTGGAGAAATGGCAGGTAGAAGCCGCAGTCAAATTAATTGACGAAGGCAACACCATCCCATTCATTTCCCGATACAGAAAAGAAGCAACAGGTTCCCTTAATGATGAGCAGCTTCGTGCACTCTTTGAGAGACTGATGTATCTGAGAAATCTGGAAGATAAGAAGAATCAGGTATTAAAGAGCATCGAAGACCAGGGCAAGCTGACTGAGGAACTGAAGAAACAGATTCTGGATGCCCAGACACTGGTTGTAGTAGAGGACTTATACAGACCATATCGCCCGAAACGTCGTACCCGTGCGACAATTGCCAAAGAGAAAGGGCTGGAACCACTGGCAGATATCATTCTTCTGCAGATGACAGACAAGCCGGTAGAAGAGGAAGCCAGGGCGTATGTCTCCGAAGAAAAGGGTGTTAAGAATGTTGAAGAAGCATTGAACGGAGCTAAAGATATTATTGCAGAGCGTATTTCCGATGAAGCAGACTATCGTATCTACATCCGTAACCTGACAACAAAGAACGGAAGTATTTCTTCCACAGCAAAGAATGCGGAAACTCAGTCTGTATATGAGATGTATTATGAATTCGAGGAGCCGATCAGGAAACTGGCAGGACACCGTATTCTTGCGTTAAACCGTGGTGAGAAAGAGAAATTTATCACTGTTAAAGTAAATGCACCGGAGGAAGACATCCTTCGTTATTTGAATAAGAGAGTGATCAAAAAAGATAACCCGAATACAACTCCGATTCTGAAAGCAGTTGTAGAAGACAGTTACAAACGTCTGATCGGACCGGCTATCGAGCGAGAAATCCGAAGTGACCTTACTGATAAGGCAGAAGACGGTGCGATCCATGTATTCGGCAAGAATCTGGAACAGCTTCTGATGCAGCCTCCAATCGCAGGCAAAGTCGTACTTGGATGGGACCCTGCGTTCCGTACAGGCTGTAAGCTGGCAGTTGTAGATGCAACAGGTAAAGTTCTGGATACAACAGTTGTTTATCCCACAGCTCCGACTACTGAGAAAAAGATCCGTGCTGCCAAGGATACAGTGGAAGGTATGATCGAAAAATACGGTGTATCCCTTATTTCAGTAGGAAACGGTACAGCATGTCGTGAATCCGAGCGGGTGATCGTAGATATGCTCAAAGAAATCCCGGAAAAAAAGGTGCAGTATGTTATCACAAATGAGGCAGGAGCATCTGTGTATTCTGCAAGCAAACTGGCTACAGAGGAATTCCCGAACTTTGATGTAGGACAGAGAAGTGCAGCTTCCATTGCAAGACGTGTACAGGATCCGCTTGCAGAACTGGTTAAGATCGATCCGAAATCTATCGGTGTGGGTCAGTATCAGCATGATATGAACCAGAAGAAACTGGATGAAGCATTAAGCGGCGTTGTAGAAGACAGTGTAAATAAAGTTGGTGTAGATTTAAATACAGCATCTGCATCTCTGCTTGAGTATATTTCCGGTATCAGCAAAGCAATTGCCAAAAATATCGTAGCTTACAGAGAAGAGAACGGTCAGTTTACAGACAGAAAAGAACTTCTCAAAGTAGCGAAATTAGGACCGAAGGCATTTGAACAGTGTGCAGGTTTCATGCGTATTTCCGGTGGAAAGAATCCTCTGGATGCAACAAGTGTACATCCTGAAAGCTATGAAGCAGCATCTGCACTTCTTTCAAAACTTGGATATAAGCCAAATGATGTTGTGGCAGGAAATCTCCTTGGACTTTCCCTGCAGGTAAAAGACTATAAGAAGATGGCAGCAGAACTGGGAATCGGTGAGATCACACTTCGTGATATTGTAAAGGAACTGGAGAAACCGGCAAGAGATCCTCGTGATGACATGCCGAAACCGATCCTTCGTTCAGACGTTCTTGAAATGAAAGATCTGAAAGAAGGAATGGTGCTGAAGGGAACTGTCCGTAATGTTATTGATTTCGGTGCATTTGTAGATATCGGTGTACATCAGGACGGTCTGGTGCACATTTCCGAGATGACAGAGAGATTTATCAAACATCCTCTGGAAGCGGTGAGTGTAGGGGATATCGTAGATGTAAGAGTAATCGGAGTTGATATGAAGAAAAAACGTATCAGCTTATCCATGAAAGGATTAAATAAATAACATCAATAAAACAGGGATTACCACTGCAGACCGGATATCTGCAGGAGTGATCCCTGTTTTTGGGGGTACTGCTGTCTGCAGTAACAGTTATTCTGTTTCCCGGTGTGATGTGAGGTGTTCTTCAAGGCTGCGTGCTGCAATGCTCTGTGGCCTTTTTACATTGCGGATCAGACAGATCTTTCGTTCAGGAAGAGGCTCTTCAATGGGAATCTGGACGATTTTCCCCTGAGCAATATGTTCAGCAGCAAGCTCTTCAGGGAAGAATCCGATTCCCAGGTTGTGCTGCACCATAGGGAAGATCTGGTCAGTAGTTGCCACTTCCATATCAGGTGAGAAGGGAAGGTTATGGCGCATAAAATACTGTGTATATAATTCTCTTGTACTGCTTCCGGGAGCAATCCCGATCAGAGGGATATCCTGCAGATCCTGAAGACAGTGTTTGTTGGAAGCTGTTTCTGCATATTCCTCTCCGCCTATAAGGATCTCGCGGAAAGAATAGAGGGGAATTCTCTGAAGTGGTTTTTTCAGAGCGACAGGTGTGGTAACTACTGCAAAGTCTACCAGACCGTTTTCCAGTGCCTGAACTGCCTGTGGTGTGGAATGATTAGAAATCCTCAGCTTCACATGTGGATAACGGTGATGAAAGACTTCCAGTTCGTTCAGCAGGAATAAACGCAGTGCGATTTCACTGGCACCAATATTTACAAGTCCGCTTTCCAGACCTTTATCTTTGAGAAGTTCATTTTCTCCTGATACAAGCTGTTCTATTGCAATTGATACATGTTCAAAAAGTCTTTCTCCTTCAATGGTCAGCTGTACTCCGCGATTGGAACGGATAAAAAGTTTACATCCCAGCTCATTCTCCAGAATATTCATACACCGGGTAATGTTAGGCTGATTGTTTCCCATAACGTCGGCTGCTTTGGAAAAAACTCTTATACTGGGTCAACATAGTAAAAATACGATAATAATCAA
>ENA-OQJN01000840-OQJN01000840.1-human-gut-metagenome-genome-assembly--contig:-NODE-840-length-10485-cov-2.892740_pt1 | contig 10485 bp, 8 predicted proteins | sample MGYA00242610_ERZ504777 | MGnify/ENA primary metagenome ERZ504777 (study PRJEB26092, sample SAMD00036350) | human gut metagenome | host: Homo sapiens | study: EMG produced TPA metagenomics assembly of...
TTTTCTTGGCTAATAATTTCTTTAAGGCATTCAAGGTCGCTTCCGAACCGTAAAAGACTGTCGCTGCACCTGTGTTCTGGGTCACGTTTCGTAACCGGAAGATGATTTGGTTGAAACCGATTTCTTTTTCGGCCAATTCCGGGATGATGATCAGATGCCGTCTAACGGTAGAGATGGGTTGTGCGGGCTTGTATATGAATGTACTTACACTACTTTCCGCCAATACACTTTCCACGATATGGCCTAGGAAGGCCGCCGGTATATCTTTTTCCTTGTGCAATCCCACTACCAGATCTGTGATCTCCCGCTCTTTTACCACGCTGGCGATAGCATTCGATACGCTTAAGTCATATCTTAATAAATCTTTCATCCGGGTATCCGTGGCGGCAGCCGTATTGACTGCGGTCTGTAGAACCCTGCGGGATTGTTTTAACGCTTTCTCGTCTGAATGATGGTTATCTATCACTTTTAGGGCAAACAAGCCGTTCTTGTTTTGGGGAGATTTGATCGCCAAGCTGAGGTTGACCAGCTCTTCCACGGTCTCTTCATTGCTGACCGGTATCAAGATATGCTCTGATTCTTTTTTGTTTTCCTCCTTATCGGATATATCTTGGGCCGCTATGTTATGAGCGCCTTTTTGGGCGGCGAAAGAGGCGATGGTACAAGTGACAAGTATCATCAGGATCGTACCGTTCAACACGCTCTCATTTAATAACCGGATTGGTTCCCCATTAGCGTCTGTTCCGGTGATTACGTTATATCCGACCATCACGGCGGCCAATGTAGCGGCGGCTTGTGCGTTACTTAAGCCGAAAATAACGCTTCGCTGATCTGTGGACAGATGGAAAGTCTTTTGGGTCATCCAAGCGGCTATGTATTTGGCGGCCGTAGCTACGATAATCATGATAAGCCCTACTTTAATGGTCTCGAAACTGGTAAAGAACGTACGATAATCTATTAACATACCTACGCCCAACAAGAAGAATGGGATGAATATGGCATTTCCTACGAACTCGACACGATTCATCAAGGGTGAGCTTTGCGGGATAAGGCGATTTAGGGCTAGTCCGGATAAGAACGCCCCGATGATCGCCTCCATACCCGCTACCTGAGCTAGGAAAGATCCCAGAAATACCATCACCAGCACGAATATATACTGTGATATATTATCGTGTACATGCTTAAAGAACCAACGCCCAATGAAAGGGAAACCGAATAATACGATTAACGCAAATATCAAGATGGAAACCCCCAGACGAATCCAAAACATATCGTTGACCTGTCCGGTGGCCATGCCGACAATGATCGTTAGGACGAGCAATGCCAAGGTATCAGTGATCATCGTTCCTCCTACGGTGATACTGACAGCTTTGTTTTTGCTGATACCCAGTTTGCTGATAATCGGATAGGCGATCAATGTATGGGAGGCGAACATACTGGCGAGTAAAACGGAGGTCAATACGTTGAATCGCAGGACCCATATTCCGACAACCGTTCCTAGGATCATCGGAATGAGGAATGTGTACATGCCGAATGCTAGGCTTTTCGTACTATTTCTCTTAAAATCCGCCATGTCGATTTCCAATCCGGCGAGAAACATGATATAAAGCAATCCCGCCGTCCCGGACAAGATAATGCTGCTATCCCGTAATACGAGATTAAAGCCGTGCGGTCCGATAATTGCGCCGGCAATGATCAGTCCAAGCAGGTGAGGGATTCTCAGCTTGTTTAATAAAAGGGGAGCGGCCAGGATAATTAAAAGAATCAAGAGAAATTTTAATACCGGGTCCGCTAAGGGCAATGTGAAATCTATTGTCGAGGCTAATACCATATGCGTAATTTTTTCGTTATAATTTGAAACAAAAATAATAAGAATTTGCGGAGATTGCAGCGTTTACGCCAACTTTGCATCTTCTTTTATAGATAACAATGAATGTGTGAGTTTTATAAGTTAAAGTATATGTAAATCTTGGGACATTAGCGTGAACCGATTATATTTGTACATACATTGCATTGAGTTTATTGTTATAAAACTAAAAAGCGTTTAAACCCTTTGCATAAAAGGGTGTCAAACATGAAAAGAGAAAAATATTTATTTAATGTAGAGGAGAAACAAATATGAAACCCATGAAATTAACATCTTTAGTGATGATGCTTCTGATCGCGTTTAGTGCCGCGGCTCAGGAGGAGTTCTTTGATGATGTGTATTTCTCTTCCAAAAACAAGAAAAAGAAAGAACAGGTTGAAGAGAAAAAGGTTGTTCAGCCGAAACAGGAGTCTAGGGCCCTGGTCGCTACAGCCAAGAGCCCAGCTTCTTCAGACAGCCGGGATGTGGATGAATATAACCGTCGTTATACATCAGTCGAGGTAGAGGAGCCTTATCGTGAGGATGATTCCGTTATCTATGAGGATAGCGATGAGAATGAGTCTTCTTCCGAGCGTCGTTCGGATACTGAATATACGGAACGTATCATTCGTTATCATTCGCCGAGTAAGATTACGATCGCCGGAGCGGATCAAGTCGATTTGTATCTGAGTGACGGATATTATGGTTACGGCTATGATACGGATTATTCGAACGGTAGCGCGAACGTGAATTTTAATATCAATGTCGGCAACGGCTGGGGCTCGCCTTGGTATACAGGTTGGTACGATCCTTGGTTCTATAGCTATAGCCCTTGGTGGACTTATTCATCTCGCTTCTACGGCCCGTCTTGGGGATTCGGCTGGGGCTGGGGAGGCTTTTATGCCGGCTATTATAGTCCGTGGTACGATCCATGGTATGGCCCGTCTTGGGGCTGGGGTGGAGGCTATTGGGGTGGCCATTGGGGACATCATCACCATTACTATCCCGGTTACTACTCGACTCCAAGTAGACATTATTCAAACGGACGTTCCTCTTATCGAGATAATCGCTCTTATGCGAGTGGCAGAGGTTCCGGTTATACAGGTTGGGCGGAGCAGTGGCTCTTCTTCCTTGAGAAATTCAGGATCGACTACAAGACCTTCGTCTTCAAGTTCATTGAGCAATGGACGTGCGGGATCTACCCGTAGGGAATCTGCTATATCCTCTGGTGCGGGACGTCGTTCCTCTTCTTCTGTTAGAAATTCGGCAACGACAAGAAGTAGCTCGGGCATACGTAATAGCTCGGCGAGAACAAGGATTTCCAGAAGTAGTTCTGGAGCCGCATCTTCTTCCGGACGTCAATATTCAGCTCCGGTAACACGTTCCTCTTCTAGGAGCAGTAGCGATTTCTCAAATAGTCGCTCTTCTTCCAGTCAATTTAGAAGTTCCTCTCCTTCTCGTAGTAGTTCGGTAGGTTCTTCTTCCGGTAGCTTCGGTGGAGGTCGTTCTAGTGGAGGCTCTGTTGGTGGCGGAGGTGGCCGTGCCGGTGGTGGTCGCAGGTAAAAGTGTTAGGTTGATAAAATTAGAGATACGATGAAAAGGATAGGAATTATAATGTCGGTGCTTGCCCTGTGTGGCGGCACCGCTTTTTCGCAGTCACAGTTGGATGCCTTTAAGTATTCCCAGACGGAGTTGAATGGTACGGCTCGTTATTTAGGAATGGGTGGTGCTTTTGGTGCGTTAGGTGGTGATATTTCCGCTATGAATACGAACCCGGCAGGCTTGGCGATTTATAAAAGCTCGGAGGTGGTTACGACATTGAGTTTGTCTTCGGCCTCGGCGAAGACCGATTGGCTTGGTTCGAAGGTGGATAACAGCCGTACGAAGGTGAGTTTCGATAATATCGCTTACGTAGGATATTTCCCGACAGCGAATGATGAGGGTATCGTGAGCTGGAACGTTGGTTTCTCTTATAATCGCTTGAAGAATTATAGCCGGAACTATACGATGGCTACAGGAGGTGATTTGAATACTTCTCTTTCTGATTATGTGGCCATGCGTGCGGCAGGAATGCCTAGCGGACTGTTAGGGGAGGATAAGGACTATAATCCTTATAACAATCAAGACTTGGGTGATTGGCTATCTATTCTAGGATACAATGCCGGTTATATGGATTCATATAACGATAATGATAAAGAGTATTATAGTGCGTTCGGAGATAATAATGCGGATGGGCAATGGAGTCCATATTTATTGCAAGGAGGTCAATTAAAAGTTTCAGAGCGAGGTTCCGTGGATCAATATGATTTGGCTTTCGGTATAAATATATCGGAACTTGTGATGCTTGGCGCTACGGTTGCGATTACGGATCTGAACTATCGATATCAGTCATCGTATGATGAGGAATTTACGAACGGCAATAATTTATACTTAGATAATTACTTGGATACGGATGGTACCGGGTATTCATTTAATGTGGTGCTATCGTCCGTCCCGCCGATTTTCTTCGCTTGGGTGTGGCTTATAATTCACCTACGTGGTATAAGATGACAGATCGTTATTATGGTGAGGCCGGTTCTTATCTGACCTTTATGGATAAAGGGGAGATGAAAGAGCGTAAACTAGATGCCGCTACCCCTAATAATGCTTATTATGACTATGAATTCCGTTCTCCGGATAAATGGATCTTTAGTGCCGCCGCTATCTTGGGTACGACCGCTTTGATAAGCGTTGATTACGAGTTGATGAATTATAAGAATATGCGTATGTATCAAACGGATGGTAGCAGTAACGTGTATACTAACCAAGATATAACGGATAATTTCAAGTCAATGAATACGATCCGTGTAGGTGCGGAGGTAAAGGTTACTCCTCAATTTGCCGTAAGAGCAGGTGTCGCCTACAGCGATAGTCCGATCAAGGATAAACTGAAGAATGGAGAGAAAGAGGTCTTTACGGTTGGTACGATTCCTAATTATACGATCGATAAAGGGGTCATGAATTATACGGTAGGTATCGGTTATCGCTTCACCCCGAACTTCTATACGGACTTGGCTTGTGTATTCCGTACGCATAAGGAAGATGTTTATGCGTTCTCTAATATGTTTGCGGGAGATGATCCGAAACCATTCCTCGAAGCCCAACCCGCCACGATGAAAACAAACACGACTCGTGTAGCTTTGACATTGGGATACAAGTTCTAATATACATATATTTTAGATCAGTAAAGTCCCCTGTTCGTATGTTAAAGGTGCGGGCAGGGGACATTCTTTTTATAATTTGAAATAAAATGTTTGTTGGTTTAAAATATTTTTCGTTCTTTTGCTTCCATAAATAACATTGTATAACAGTTAAACCCCATCGCCTATAGCATAAACATTACTCGAATAAACTAAAAATGTGAAAGTAATGAAGACTTTAAAAATGATGACCGACGAGGAATTGGTTGTCCTTTATGCAGAAGGTAATAATGCCGCTTTCGATATTTTATTAAATCGATACAAAAGTAGCATTCATTCTTACATTTATTTCATAGTACGTAACAAAGAGCTTACGGAGGATATCTTTCAAGAGACCTTCGTGAAGGTTATCATGACTATAAAACAAGGTCGCTATACTGAGAACGGCAAGTTTAAGGCATGGATTACTCGTATTGCCCATAACTTGATTATCGATAATTTCCGTCAAGAACGTTGCGAAAACACGATCTCGAATGATGAGGTAGAAATCGACTTATTTAATAATATCAAGCTTTGCGATGGTACGATAGAGGATAATATCGTGCGCCATCAAGTATTGTCTGACGTGAAGAAATTGGTAAAGCATTTGCCGGATAACCAGCGTGAAGTGTTGGAGATGCGTTACTATCAAGACCTTAGTTTTAAGGAAATCGCCGATATCACGGGGGTTAGCATCAATACGGCCTTAGGGCGTATGCGTTACGCTATCTTGAATATGCGTCGTATGGCCGATGAGAACCGTATCGAGCTATCTATGGTGTAAAATAATTTTCTTTCCATGCAATAAGTCTTAGGTCCCTACGTTTTATTAGCAAACAAGATAAAAATAGAGGTGCCTATGAGGAAGCTTTCTACGCAATGCATGGATGATTTGGAGAAAAAAGTGAAAAGTGCCCCGGAGGCGAAAAGTTCGCCTCGGAAGCAAACGATGGATTTCTTGAAACAGTTTGCGAGGGCTTATCAAGCGGAACCGGCTGTACGTCCGGAGCTCTGCGGGTATGTGTTGAACTAAGAATTACGGAAAGAGAATCTATATTATTAGGTTCTCTTTCTTTTTTGTGTACTTTTGTAAAAACAAAAGACAAGATTATGAAGCATTTGATAGCACCTTCCCTGCTTTCCGCTAATTTTCTGGATTTGCGGAAGGAGATGGAGATGATAAATAAAAGTGACGCCGATTGGTTGCATCTGGATATTATGGATGGGGTATTCGTGCCGAATATCTCGTTTGGTTTCCCGGTACTTAACGCATTAAAGCCTATATGCCAGAAGCCGATGGATGTGCACTTGATGATCGTGGAGCCCCAGAAGTTTATCCCCGAAGTGGCGGCTACGGGAGCCTATATGATGAACGTGCATTATGAGGCATGTTCCCATTTGCATCGGACGGTAGCGGCTATTAAGGAAACGGGCATGAAAGCGGGTGTCACCTTGAATCCGCATACGCCCATATGCTTATTGGAAGATATTATCCAAGATGTGGACATGGTTTTATTGATGTCCGTGAATCCGGGATTTGGTGGTCAACGTTTCATTGAGCATTCCGTAGATAAGGTGGCTCGTTTACGAGAAATGATAGACCGGAAGGGATTGAGTACTTTGATCGAGGTAGATGGCGGGGTGAATTTAGAGACGGGGAAGCGCTTGGTTGACGCCGGTGCCAATGTGTTAGTCGCCGGTAACTTCGTATTCAAATCTCCAGATCCGATACAAACAATTAAAGACTTGAAAGCTTTGTAGAACACATTAATATATCACAAAACCTAACTATCATGATTGAGGAAATACAAAAGCGGCCTTTTGTACGGCCGCTTTTTTTATGGATAACCGGAATTTTATGCTATGCGTTTTTACCTGCCTCTTCGCTCCTATATGTTTTAGGGGTTTTATCTGCTTTGGTTTTCTTTTTTGGGGTTCTCGTGGGGGCAAGGGCATGCTGAGTTGCAATACGATTCCCGTTGGATATGGGGAGCTATAGTCTCCGTTTTGATTGTATGTTTGGCGGTTGAGGTCTGTTGGTATAGTGACCGGCGTATAGCGCTTGTAAATGAGCCTGCTTCTTCTTTAGATTTATTGGCTACCAAGGCTCAATATTCTTTGGTAAATACATTTGATCGTTTGCGTTTATCTGATGAGGAGAAATCTATTTTGGCTACATTGACATTGGGATATAAGAAAGCGATGAGTCGGGAAACGAAAAGGCGCTTCTCTTTGGCGGGCGTGTCTCATATATTAGCGGTGAGCGGTTTTCATGTTGCCGTGATTTGTGGATTCTTATCTTTCTTTTGCTCGTTTATGCCAAGATGGGGGATAGGACGTTGGGTTCGTTATATCATTCTGGTGGGAAGTCTTTGGGGGTTTGTCTTTATCACAGGATTAGCGCCCTCGGCGGTACGGGCCGCCTTGATGCTGTCTTTATATTTAACAGGAAGGGTGCTTAGGCGTGTTACGGATGGATATAATACATTGGCCGCCGCCGCTTTCTGTATGCTGGCCTATAATCCGTATTATCTGTTTGATGTCGGTTTTCAGTTAAGCTATTTGGCTGTGTTTTTTATTTTATTCCTAGTGCCTCGTTTCAAGGAATGGATAGTGGTGAGAAATCCTTTGTTGGCCATGCCTTGGGAATGGATTACGGTGTCTATTGCTGCACAGATAGGTACTGCTTTGCTCTGTTTTTATTATTTTGGTACAATTTTCGACAGTTTTCTTGTTTACGAATCTACCGGTCACTCTCTTGGCTATGTTTTTGATTCCTTTTTGCCTTTTTTGTGGTTAGGCTATCCGGTGGATTTCTATGGATATGACTGGATACAGAAGATCGTAGAAGGGCTGGTTCATGGCATGGTAAGGGTAGTGGACGTGTTTAGCGTTATGCCTTATGCGACGATTACGGGTCGTTTTAGCTTCTTTGAGATGCTAGGAGGTTATGGGTTTCTGTTTTATGCTTGATATATATGAAGATACGGGAACCAAAAGTTTTGTTAGCCGCCTTAACCCTTTTGTTAATAATATCAGTAAAGATCCTTATTGAACTTTTTTGTATAGCCGGAAACTAAAAAAGTCGTACCTTTGGGGGTGAAACAAAAGATTATATGATCACTAAAATCATTCAAGAAGAGAAGATTCAGAAAGCCAAAAAATACGTAGAGAAAGGCGAGAGTTTTGTTATCGTGACGCATGTCTCACCAGACGGCGACGCATTAGGTTCATCCCTTGGTTTATATCATTTCCTATCCGCTTACGGTAAGGATAATGTAGCGGTAGTGGTACCGAATGCATTTCCCTCTTTTTATAGATGGATGCCGGGCGCTAAGGATGTCGTGATACATGAGAAATATCCGGATTTCGCCGAGAAATTGATCAAGGAAGCGGATGTTATTTTCTGCCTCGATTTCAATGAACCCAAACGTATCGAGAAACTGGCTCCGGCGGTGATCGCCTCAGAAGGCCGCAAGGTGATGATTGATCATCATTTGAACCCCGCGGATTTTTGCCGTGTGACGATGTCGTATCCGGAGATGTCTTCTACCAGTGAGATGATTTTCCGTTTTATTTGTCGTATGGGGATGTTCGATTTATTGAATCGGGATGCCGCCGCTTGTATCTATACGGGTATGATGACGGATACGGGATCGTTCACCTATAATTCGAATAAACCGGAGATTTATACGATCGTCAGCGAATTGATCAAGAAGGGGATTGATAAGGATTTGATCTATCGTAAGGTGAATCAGGTCTATTCCGAGTGTCGTTTACGTATGATGGGATATGTGTTGTATGAGAAGATGAGGGTCTATCCGGAACAACAGGCGGCTCTTATCACGTTATCGAAAGAGGAACTGGATCGTTTTCAGTACCAGACTGGAGATACGGAAGGTTTCGTGAACTTGCCGTTAAGCATAGAGAACGTAAGCTTTAGTGTCTTTATTCGTGAGGACAGCGATTACATAAAGGTATCGCTTCGCTCCGTGGGCGATTTTCCTTGCAATCAGTTTGCTTCTACTTATTTCAACGGAGGTGGACATAAAAATGCGTCCGGAGGTGAGTTCTATGGCTCTTTATCTGAGGCCGTAGCCGTGTTTGAGAAAGGTTTACAGGAATTTAATCCTAATAAATCAGAAGATTTAGGCAAACATGCGTAAGGTTTGACGAAGATTATTTACATTTGCGATTCATTCAATTAAAGACTAACAAATGAAGAAAGGTTTTAATATCCTGTTGATTCTGTGTGCCGCATTAGTTGCTATCTCTTGTAGCAAGACAAAGTCGTACACGGATATGTTGAAAGATGAGAAAAAGGCAATCGAGCGTTTTATCGATGATAAGGGCCTTGAGATCTTAGATGATTTTCCTGCTGATAGCGTATTTAAGGAAAATCAGTTTGTGCTCTTGGATAATGGTGTCTATTTGAATATTATTGATAAGGGAAGCGATCAGAGAGCGGTGCAATATAAGACGAAAATGTTGTACCGTTGTAAGATGAGTTACTTCATGGATTCTACTATTGTCGCTATTGAGAACTATGGCCCGCATAGTAATGGAACTTCTCCTATCGCTTTTACATATGGGGATTATTCGAAGAATTCACCTTATGATCCCTCTTATTATTATGTAAGTGAGGGAATGCAAGAGCCTTTGAAGTATGTTGGAGATCGGGCTAAAGTGAAAATGATAGTGCCTTTCAAAAGAGGAGCCTATAATGATCAATCAAACGGTCAACCTGTATATTACGAAATTCTAGAATATATATTTGAAGAAAACTTATGACACTAATTAAATCTATTTCCGGTATTCGCGGTACAATAGGCGGTAGCCCGGAAGACGGATTGAATCCGTTAGCTATTGTTAAGTTTGTAGCCGCTTATGCTACATTCATCCGAAAAAACACAAAAGTGGAGACCAATAAGATCGTTGTAGGGCGTGACGCACGTATCTCCGGTCCGATGGTAAAACAAGTCGTCCTAGGAACGCTTACCGGCATGGGATTCGATGTGGTGGATATCGATCTGGCCACGACTCCTACTACCGAATTGGCCGTAGCTATGGAAGGGGCTTGCGGAGGTATTATCCTTACCGCCAGTCATAATCCGAAGCAATGGAATGCCTTGAAGCTTTTGAATGAGAAAGGTGAGTTCTTGAATGCCGCTGAAGGGGCTGAGGTATTACGCATAGCTGCCGCCGAGGACTTCGAGTTCGCCGACGTGGATCATTTGGGCAAGGTAATCCCGAATGCGACTTATAAGCAAAAACATATCGAGAGCGTCTTGAATCTAGATCTCGTGGACGTGGAGGCTATTAAGGCCGCTAACTTCCGTGTAGCTATCGATTGCGTGAACTCCGTAGGCGGTATCGTGATCCCGGATTTATTATATGCGCTGGGCGTGAAGGAAATCTTCA
>ENA-OQJN01000843-OQJN01000843.1-human-gut-metagenome-genome-assembly--contig:-NODE-843-length-10436-cov-3.218838_pt1 | contig 10436 bp, 9 predicted proteins | sample MGYA00242610_ERZ504777 | MGnify/ENA primary metagenome ERZ504777 (study PRJEB26092, sample SAMD00036350) | human gut metagenome | host: Homo sapiens | study: EMG produced TPA metagenomics assembly of...
AAAAGGACATAAACGAAAAATAAAGAAAAATATAAACATGAGAGAAATCTGAAGATGCTGTGTTTATTTATACCGTCCGGCCGTTTTGTTGACGCTCTGTATCTCTTTGTGGTAGAATAGCGCGGTAGGAGGGATTAGATGACAAAATATCTAGTAATGCAAAAGAAGAATATGGCGACCCTCTTGAGACGCCATACGTCACTTTTGCTGTTACTCCTAGCGGTCGTGTTTATGACGATTTCAGGCTTTGCTTGGAATGAGAAATCGGTTACGATTTTAGCTGATGGTCAAGCACAGATTGTTAGGACACACCTCAACTCAGCGGAGGGCATTTTACACGATGCCGGGATTACGCTCGGGCCAAAAGATGCTGTATTATTAAATACGCAGACTTTGCAAAACGGAACTCAATTAACAGTTCTACGAGCATTTCCTGTAAAAGTAACGATTGACGGCGTAGCTAAAGATGTTATGACCGTTCAAACGACAGCCCAGGGTCTAGCTGATGAGTTGGGATATCATGCACCTAATTACGTACCATTGGGAGATAGCAATCAGCACTTACAAGCTGGTAGTGAGGTTGCTATAGCTCATGTAACCGGTCGTTCTGTAAAAACTTACGAACAGCCTGTAGAAGTACAGGTTATTCGTCAGCGAGACGACTCCATGCACATCGGCGAACAGGAAGTTATCCAAGAGGGTACTCCCGGTTTAGTTTCCGTTGAGGAGGAAATCTTGTACCAGGATGGTAAGGAAATCAAAAAGCAAATTATTAGTCAGAATGATATTAAACGGATGGTACCGACAATCATCAAAGAAGGTTCACGAGATGTGGTAGAAACCTCTCGTGGGGTAGTACGCTATCGCGAGGTGCTGACTATGGAAGCGTCAGCGTATTTACCGGGTGATGGTGATGGTCGAGGCATCACGGCTACCGGCATGGTGGCCAGACGAGGCGTTGTAGCAGTGGATCCGAATGTGATTCCATTGGGTACACGTCTTTACATTCCGGGCTATGGCATGGCTATAGCAGCGGATACCGGCGGAGCTATTAGAGGTCACAAAATTGACCTATTAATGGAATCTTATGGTGAGGCGATGGAATTTGGTCGCCGTTCTGTAGAAGTTTATGTTTTACAGTAAAGAAGTTTTTTCAGTACCTAATTTAGGCCTGATAAACTTCATAGTAATTGAATTTTTACAGTAATTAAATATGTAAACTCGTCGTAAGAAGAGGTTGTAACGAAATGCGTTTTGACCCGCATGTTGTTATAGCCTCTTCTTTATTATTTTTGAAAAATTTGGTAAAATTAAGTAGCTATAAAGCCTATTTTATTCACAGTTGATTTTATTCACAGTTGATTGTTTGGCCATTGTGGAAAGGAATACTTATGTTAAAAGAAGTAATCGTAGTCGAAGGCAAGTCGGATATTCAGCAGATTGCCAAAGCAGTAGAGGCTGATTGTATTGCTACCGAAGGATTTACTTTACGCAAAGGGGTATTGGAGCAAATACAAGTTGCCTATGAAAAAAGAGGAATTATTATTTTTACCGACCCTGACACGGCGGGCGAACGAATTCGTCGTTTCTTGGCCAAAAAATTTCCGGATGCGCAGCATGCATTTATCTCGCGTGACTTAGCAACCGCCAACGATGATATTGGGATTGAACAAGCGCCACCGGAAGCCATTCGTGAAGCGTTAGGAAAATTACACACACAGTCGCTTGAGTCGTCTGAAGAATTTACCATGCAGGACATGGTAGCTCATAACTTAACCGGTTCACCGCGTAGCGCCGATAATCGCGCTATTGCAGGTGCTAAACTGGGCATCGGTTATGGCAACAGCAAGCAGTTTTTATACCGTTTAAATCACTACGGCGTTACCCGTGAGGGCTTTAATGAGGCCATGCGCGACATAATGATTGGCTAGTCAGATGCCTAATTGATATAATAAGCGGCTAGTTGGAGGCTTACTTGACATAATAAGCGGCTAGTCGGGCGTTTACACGATATGATGATAGGTGGGATTGTTAGCGATCGGTAGTGCGAATACAATGAGTTAAAGTACTCTTTTGAAAGGATATATATGTTAGAATCAATTATTGCGAGTCCCGAAGTAGTGCATTACATATGCAAACGCTTTGGCATTCACATGAGTAAAAAGTTGGGACAAAACTTTCTCATCTCCCGCCATGTGGTAGATGATATTGTAAAAGCAGCCCAGCTGGTACCGGGGGAGCCGGTATTGGAAATCGGACCGGGCATCGGTACGCTTACGCAGGGCTTGGCACAGAGTAAAGCGGATGTGACGGCCGTAGAATTGGACCGCCGTTTGTTGGAAGTATTGGATACGACCTTAGCAGGCTATGACAATGTTAATATAATTCATGGCGATATTTTAAAAGTAAAAATTCCTGAATTAATGAACCATAAGCCGTTTAAAGTAGTGGCAAATTTACCATATTATATTACGACGCCGATTATTATGTCCCTATTGGAAATGAAACTTCCTATTGAGCGACTCGTCGTAATGGTACAAAAAGAGTGGCAGAGCGCATGGTGGCCGAACCGGGAACCAAAGCGTATGGTGCACTCTCCGTGGCTGTACAGTACTATACGGAACCGCATATCGTATTCGAAGTGTCGCCTAAATCCTTCTTGCCGCCACCTGAAGTAACCAGTGCGGTTATTCGCTGTCGTTTGCGCAAAGAACCACCGGTACAAGTGGCTGATGAAAAACTCTTATTCCGTGTTATTAAGGCCGCTTTTGCGCAGCGTCGTAAAACATTTAGCAATACTATGAAAACAACCGGTCTCGCTAAAGAACAGATTGCGGCTATTTTAGAAAAAGCCGGCATTGACGGCTTTTTGCGCGGTGAAACCTTTACCTTAGATGACTTTGCCGCTTTGGCTAATGCTTGGCATGAACTCTACGGCAAGGCATAAAATTATTTTTCAAAAATAAATATTGACCGCAACAGCAGGTTATAAAATTAGTTTTCAAAAATAAAGATAAAACATTATAACAGGGTATAAAATTATTTTTCAAAAATAACTATTGCAAATTTAAAAGTATAGGCGTATTATTAGATGTCAGCTGAAATTTGAAATAAAATTCGGCTGGTGTTTAAGGATAAAAGTAAGCTACTATTTTGACTAAAAATAGTAGCTTAGTCTTTTGCAATGAAATAATAAAATAGCAAGCAATAATTAGAAAGTTAGCCTGCATTTTTTTAATATAAGTTGCAAGAGTAAGCAATAATTAGAAAGTTAACCTGCGTTTTCAAAAATATAAGTTGCAAGAGTTTCATAGGAGTTAAAAGCGTAATGTTACGTTTAACAGGTAAAGTGTTTGGTGTAGTCGCTATTTTAGTTGTGTTTGCGACTTTGGTGTTTTATTTTACCGCACCGGTGTATACACTGCGAGGGATTCCCGTTTTAAACTATCATCAAGTGAATGATGAAAAATTTTCCCCATTGACAATGAAAACTTCGGATTTCAGAAATCAAATGGCATATTTACAAGAGCAAGGTTATCATGCGATTACTATGGAAGAATTATACGGCTATTTGCAGAATAATTTGCCATTGCCAAGTAAACCGGTCGTAATCACATTTGATGACGGCTATGTAGACAACTATACCGAAGCAATGCCGATTTTAAAAGAATACGGCATGAAGGCCACTTTGTTTATGATTGGCGACTCCATTGGCGCTCCCGGATTCTTATCGGCGGAGCAGCTGAAAGAAATGGAAGCAAGCCATATATTTGAAGTTGAATCTCATACCTATTCGCATAAAGATTTGCGCAAGCTCTCCAGCGATGCGGTGGCTGATGAATTTAGCCATTCTAAAACATTATTAGAAACTACACTAGGCCATCCGGTGCAATACATCGCCTATCCGTGCGGCTTTACTAACCCGCAAGTAGACGCTTTGGCTCAGGCAGCAGGCTATCGCTTGGCATTTACCGTTGATACAGGGAATGTAAGAAGCGGTGAAAACCGCTTTAACCTGGACCGCGTACCCGTATTTGAAGGAGACAACCCACTCCTAAGCATGCAACTACGCCTCCACTACGTAGAAATCATCGGCGGCCTGTGGTCACTCCGTGACTTCCTGCTCGCCCATAACCATCCAACCTTGGCATCAATAGTGCCACTTTTCTAAGTAAAAAGAAGGTTCCACACCGGAAGCCTGACTGTTTCACAGTAAAAGGCGTTCCTTGCTTGGAACCTTCTTTTTTTGTGTGAGTCTGACTCAGAGCCTCACCACCTCCACGAAATCATGATGTGAACTGAATTAGAGTGCCACCGGGCGCTGAATAGAGGAGATACGCAGGTGTTTGCTTTCGGGCGGTAAGCCTTAAATTGAGATGTTTACAATAGAAAGTGTCCATGTAAGAGTAGATTGGAGTTTTCTTTTGGCAAAATTGATTTTAAATTGAGATGATATAAAAAATAGAGAGGGCCCTTGTAGGAAGTTCTATAGTCTTTTCTTTTGGCAGATAAAAGCTTTGAATTGAGATGATATAAAAGAAATAGAGAGGACTCGTGTAAGAAAAGTTTTACAAGCGAAGCGCAGTCACTTTTCGGCACGAGTCCTCTCTATTTATATTAAGTGTTTTAGATTTTATCTGCCAAAAGCGCAGTCACTTTTCGGCAGGAATCCTCTCTATTTTATTCGCAAATTAATTATTTATTTTGCCAAAAGAAAATATCTAATACATGGACACCTTCTATTTTTAAATAATTATTTTAAGCTTACCGCCCAAGCAAACACTAAATATGCTCATTCAGCGCCGGCGTCTCTAAGAACGTCACATCAGGATTTCGTTCCACAACCCATCCCATTTGCCACTCATTACTTATCAAAATAACGGTTCGCCCCCGATTATCTTTAACAGCCATGGCATTATCAAGACCTTTAAGCTGCTTAATATCCACATCTTCTTTTACCCAACGGGCTACGCTGTAAGGGAGGGAATCAGTAATCGGTTCAACACCGTATTCATTGCGTAAACGATACTGTAATACTTCAAACTGAAGCATACCAACGGCGCCGACGATGAAGGAGTCCATGGAATGAGGCTGTTCAAAAATCTGTACCGCACCTTCCTGGGCCAATTGAGTCATCCCTTTTTGGAATTGTTTACGTTTCATCGTATCTTTCGGGCTGACGCGGGCAAAGAATTCCGGTGGGAACACAGGGAAGTCGCCGAAGGTTACTTTGTGATTAGGAGCACAAAGGGTATCACCTACGCCCATAGTACCGGCATCAAAAACACCGATAATGTCGCCGGGATAGGCTTCGTCGATAATCGTGCGTTCCGTAGCCAAGAACTGTTGCGGCTGCGCCAGGCGAATACTTTTATTCGATTGACGATGCAATACGGACATGCCTTTTTCAAACTTACCGGAGCAAATACGCATGAACACGATGCGATCGTGATGGTTAGGGTTCATATTGGCTTGGATTTTGAAAACAAAGGCGGAGAAGTCTTCGGAAGTGGCTTCTACGGTTTCTTCAATGGCTTGGCGAGGAGTCGGGGAGGGGGCTAAGTCGAGGAATTTTTCTAAAAACGGTTTAACCCCGAAGTTGGTCATAGCGGAACCGAAGAACATTGGCGTTAATTCACCGGCACGAACACGGTCGAAATCGAATTCGTCGCCTGCTACGTCGAGGAGTTCAATATCATCAATCAAGGACTGATGCACTTCTTCGCCCAATAACTCACGAAATGCCGGATCGTCTACCGATTCTTTGGTAGATGCCAATTTTTGCTGACCATGTGTTTCGTCTTTGGCAAAAAGGTCAACCGTGTGAGTTTCTCGGTCGTAAATCCCCTGATATTCTCCGTTGATGCCAACTGGCCAGTTCATAGGAACGGCGCGAATGCCCAAGGAGTTTTCAATTTCTTCCATCAAATCAAAGGGATTACGGCCGAAATGGTCAATTTTGTTGACGAAGGTGAAAATAGGAATACCGCGCTCTTTACATACAGCAAAGAGTTTTTTGTCTGCGCTTCCACACCTTTCGCTACGTCGATAAGCATGACTGCACTGTCTGCGGCCATTAAGGTACGGTAAGTATCTTCCGAGAAGTCTTGGTGACCGGGGGTGTCCAAGATATTGACGCGGCAGCCGTCATAATCGAATTGAAGCACGGAACTTGTTACCGAGATACCACGTTGTTTTTCGATTTCCATCCAGTCGGATACGGCATATTTTTGAGTTTTACGAGACTTTACGGACCCGGCTAAGTGAATAGCACCACCGTAAAGGAGCAGTTTTTCAGTTAATGTAGTTTTACCGGCATCCGGATGCGAAATGATGGCAAACGTGCGTCGGCGTTTAACTTCTTCTAAGAATGTCATGTTGTCACCTCATACAAATTATCTATCCTTAAAATTATATACTAATGACGGGCGTTTTGTCATTAAATTCATTTTATTAAATTTAAGATAGTCACAGGGATGACGGTTTAGGCGTGGAGCAGGCGTGGGCCATTATCATGGAGTGCATATTTGGTGACTAGAAGCACCATTGGGGCGTATCCGCACCACCGGTATGAGTGGGTTCCTTTTATGAACGCCCGGTTTAGTGTATAATAGAACAGACAAAGGAGGGCCTATGAGATTATTTATTGCCGAAAAGCCCAGTATGGGGCGAGAAATAAGTAAATATTTACCGGAGCAGAAGAATGTGCAAAAGCGCGACGGTTTTATTGTGCAAGGCGATGATGTAGTCACTTGGGCCTTTGGACATGTGTTGGAACAGGCTCAGCCGGGGGACTATAATGAACGCTATAAGCGTTGGAATGCCGCCGATTTGCCCATAGTGCCGGACGAATGGCAATTGCTGGTGACGAAGAGCAGTGCTAAGCAGTTTCAGACTATTAAAAAGCTTATCGAAGATGCGGATACAATTGTTAACGCCGGTGACCCGGATCGCGAAGGACAGCTCCTTATTGATGAGATTTTAGTGTACGTAAATAATAAGAAACCTGTGCAGCGTATTTTGTTGAATGCGCTGGATGAAAAGTCGATTCGCGCAGCTCTCAATGACTTGCGTGATAATAAGGATTTTTATAATTTACAACAATCTGCTTTGGCCAGAGCCCGCGCCGATTTGGCTCGTAGGCATGAATTTTATCCCGTGCTTATACCTTACAGCAACGCAGGCAGGGGAATAAGTTACCTTTCCGATTGGCCGTGTAAAAACCCGACCCTGGCCTTGGTGGTTCGCCGTGAACGGGAATTGGAAAATTTCGTGCCCGTTGATTACTTTACCTTAAAAGTTTTATACAAACATCCGAACGGCAGTTTCTGGGCCACGTGGCAGCCTAAAGACGATCAAATCGGCCTCGACCCGGAAGGGCGTTTAATAAAAAAAGCGGTAGCCGAAGAATTGGCTAAGCGCTTGATGGATGGTAAGACGGGCGTCATTTCCAAACGGGAGAAGACGAAGAAAAAAGAAGCCCAGCGTCTGCCTTTATCGTTGTCGGCATTGCAGGTTGCAGCAGGGAAGGCTTATGGTTATGACCCGCAGCAGGTGCTCGATACGGCGCAGAAATTATATGAAAAGAAATTGACTACTTACCCGCGTTCGGATTGTGATTATTTACCGACAAATCAATTTGAAGATCGCCATGCAATCATACAGAATTTAAGTAAAAACAGCGGCGTTATCGGTGAATGGGCTCAAGGTGCTGATTTAACCATTAAATCACGGGCGTGGAACGATAAGAAAATCACCGCTCACCATGCCATTATTCCAACGACGGTGGCTTGTAACATGGCTACGTTGCCGGACATGGAGAGAAATATTTATTTTCTCATCGCCCAGTCCTATATTACGCAGTTTTATCCGGAACATGAATACGAGCAAACTCGTTTAACGGTGACCCAATGTGATGAGGAATTTGTCGCTCATGGTCGCGTTATTTTGGTAGTAGGCTGGAAGGCTTTATATCAAAAAGCTAAAAAGGACGATTCAGCAACGGATGACGGCAATGATGGGGATGATTCGGTCGGTGATGAAGAGGCGGATTCGCAGGAAGCAAGTAAAAAACGCAAACAGCCTATTGAAGAGAGTGGTGAACTGCCGAATGTGAAAAAAGGCGATTCTGTTGATGTAGATAATATGGCTATTGATGCGAAGCAGACCAAACCGCCGAGCCGTTTTACGGCAGCCACTTTATTGCAGGCTATGAAAGAAATTCACAAGTATGTGAAAAATGAGGATTTGAAAAAGCAATTGAAGGCCGTATCCGGTATCGGTACGGAAGCAACCAGGGCTACCATCATTGATGAATTGATTACACGTAAGTTTATGTCTGCAAAAGGCAAAAAGAAAGTAATTCAACCTACATCTTTGGGGTATACCTTGGTGGATGCTTTACCGGAGGAAATGCTCTATCCCGATGAAACAGCTCTTTGGGAAGAACGCTTGGCGGCTATTAGCGAAGGCCGGGATACGTTGGATTCTTTTTTGATTGATCAGATTGAATTCTTAAAAAGTTTGATTAACAAGGCCAATAGCGGCATGAATATGGATGGTCTCGATACAGACGGTTTTAATATTGTCAGCACCGTGCGTACGGTGAAACGCCCATCAGGCGGAACCGGTAATGCTATCAATCGAGGCGGTGCAGCCTTGTCGGAAGAAGAACTCAGTAAGCTCGAAGCTTGTCCGCGTTGCGGCAAGGGAAAATTAAGACTTAGAAACGGTAAATTCGGGGAATTTTACGGTTGTACCGATTATCCAAAATGTAATTTTACTAAGCCTGTCTCGACAAACCCTTCAAATGCCGGTAAAGTTCAAGGCGGACCTTTAAACGGAAATGGGACCGGAAATTCGACCGGCTTCGGCCGAGGAAGTGTGGATTCTATTGACCCACAGGTGGCGGAAGCTTTGGCGGCGGCTAAGGAAAAGGGGACCTTGCAATATAAATGCCCGCGTTGCGGTGAAGGCTATTTAGTAGCCATTGTGCGTAATGGTAATACAAGTTGGACCTGTGCTAATCAACCTAAGTGTCGCACTACCGTGGCTGATGTAGACGGGAAACCGGTTGTTTTTAAATAAGGCAGTTTGCACATAATTTAAAGTAAATCAAATATATAATAAAAAAGGACTATTCTTATAGGAACATGCTATTCAAAGTACGAACAGCGTGTCTATGAGAGTAGTCCTTAATTTATACGTGCTTGTAAGTGCTTATAGTGAAAGGCACTGTATTATTAAATCGGGTTATAGGACATTAAATCCTATTAGCGAGAACGACGGCGTCTTGTGTTAACCCCTTTATGGCCTGTTGCCTTATGTCGTTTCGCTTTAGTTGCCTGATAGGATGATTTAATAGTCGGTTTTTTGGATGACGTTGTTTTTTAGGTGCTTGGGCACGGCCTTTGGTTTTTACTTGACCGTCGGTCGTGTATTTTGTCAATGTTGCTTCAATGGCTCGTTCGATACGGCGAAGCCATGTTTCGTCCGCTTGTGTCGCATAGGTAATGGCAATGCCGTTGGTACCGGCACGACCGGTACGGCCGATACGGTGAATGTAGTAATCTACATCGTGCGGCACATCGTAGTTATATACATGACTGATGCCTTCAATGTCGATACCGCGGGCCGCAATGTCGGTAGCTACCAAGATTTGCGTACGGGCACGGGCAAAATCACGCAGAATTTGCGTGCGGCGACCTTGTGTTAAATCACCGTGTAATTCGCCGATGTTAAAACCGGCTGCCGTTAATTCGTAGGAGAGCTTAATGGCGCCTTCTTTTTTATTACAGAAAACAATGGCTAAATACGGATTGTCTTCTCTTAGTTGAGCCATTAAACGGTCCAACTTTTCTTCCGGTTTTACCATGATAACCTTTTGTTCAATGGTATCTAAGGTTACGTTATTGCCTTTAACCGTTACGGACATTGGTTTTTTCATGTAAGTTTTTGGCAAGGCTGCGGATGCGATCCGGCACGGTAGCGGAGAAGAGTAACAATTGACGGTTGGCGTTAGTTTTTTCAATAAGGGATTCTACATCCGGTAAAAAGCCCATGTGAAGCATCTGGTCCGCCTCGTCGAGAACTACGCGGCGCACCGTATCGAGGTGAAGGGAACCGCGCGTGGCGTGGTCTAATAAACGCCCCGGCGTGCCGAGGATTACATGAGCACGACGGCCTAATTGTTGTAGCTGCCCTTCAATAGTGCGGCCGCCGATGAGGGGAAGAATATCAACGCCCAAAATATCGCCGATAGCCTTGGCTTCGTCGGCAATTTGTTTTACCAATTCGCGGGTTGGGGCAATAATAAGTGCTTGTTCTTGGAACACTTCGATATTGATGCGCTGCAAAACAGGAATTAAAAATGCCAGCGTTTTGCCTGTACCGGTTTGCGCCATAGCGATTAAGTCGTTGCCTTTGAAAGCAGGGGG
>ENA-OQJN01000844-OQJN01000844.1-human-gut-metagenome-genome-assembly--contig:-NODE-844-length-10430-cov-2.037271_pt1 | contig 10430 bp, 17 predicted proteins | sample MGYA00242610_ERZ504777 | MGnify/ENA primary metagenome ERZ504777 (study PRJEB26092, sample SAMD00036350) | human gut metagenome | host: Homo sapiens | study: EMG produced TPA metagenomics assembly of...
TTGATAACTTCCATAAGACCTTCATATTCGGAGGACAGTTCTGCCTGTTTTTCCTGATAGGTCTGATAAGTGTTTACAATCTTTGTCATAAAGTCGTTCGGCCCGGTGATTGTACCTTCTGCATTAATGATAACTGGTAGCTTTATGCGTGCCGGAAGATTGCAGGTATTCTTACCGTAGAATTTCTCGCACGGATCAAAAGAGATGGTTCTGTCCTTACCTATGGCTTCCATATAGCCTACAAGATCAAGCTCTTTAATCAGGTCACCGGCAGAAGAACCTCCGATTTCCGGGCGTATCTGTTTGTCCTCTCCGTTCTTTTCCTCGCGTTCATGGGCTACGAATATTACTGATTTACCCATTAGTGTGACTTGGTTTACGAAGTTGATGAACATATTCTTTCGTACTCCATATCCTTGCAGGGACAGTGTGCCATCCGCTTTCTTCATTTTGGGATTGTTTTTCATTATATATTTATCCATGAAGGATAACATTTTTCCTGCCGTATCAATAACGATGGTCTTGTATTCGGCAATTTCTCCGCTCGTAAGAACTTCATCCACCTCTTCCCATTTGGAAATTTGTACGGTGTCTACACGGTGGGCTGCATTCACACGGTGAACGCCACCGTCAAAGTCCAGGAGTAGTGGCTGGGGAGAGCTTAACGCCAGTGTGGTCTTTCCCATACCAGGTTGTCCGTAGATTAATGCCGACAGGGCATTCTTAACTGTCAGTTCGTTAGGTTTTTTGATAAGTCCCATAATCAATAATTTTTAGTGGTTAATAAATGAGTTAAAAAAAATAGTTCCCGGATAGTCGGCCAGGACACACCGGGATAAATAAGGATATAGAATATAACATATAAAGAGGGCTCTCACCTCACGCTGTCCTTTCCAGCGGCTTTGGGTTAAATTATTATCTAACAAATTGCTCTCTGCTTCACTGCCTTGAAGTCTCTAACATGGCTACGTTTAAAGGGTGTACGGCTCCCTCTCTTTGGGTGTGGGTAATACAGGATTCGAACCTGTATCTGTATTCCTCCTGAAAACAATCACAAACCGTCTGAACGTAAAGAAAAAAGTGAATACCGCTTTTCCATTAAGCTAATTACCCGTGTGGCTTATGCCACTTTCTTTTTTAATTTTCTAGGCTTCCTTGGCATTTTGACCTGTGCATAACGCAGGACATCACTGGCATTGCAGAACCATTTCCCGTTTTGTGCGCATGTAGGCTTGTCGGAACGTATTTTGTTTTCTTCGATCAGTCTGATAAGCCTTCCTATGCCTCCAACTATTTTGGCCGCTTCTCTTTTACCGAATGTATGAGTGTCCATGATGGCTAGGATGTCTGCTAGCCGTGCTTCTGCCGTTCCATCAAATAAGATGGATGTCCGTAGTTGGTTGTTAACTGTATAGTTCATAATCTGAATCTGTTTTTGTTCGTCTTGTTCTTGATACTTGGGTGGTTCTTGTCTTTGCTCTGCTGCATTGTCTCATGTCGGGATGAAAATCCAATGCGGCAATGACAAGGAACAGGATGGAGAAGAATAGCTCAAGCCCGTGTTTACGTATCTCTTTTATATCGAAGTTGATCTTCATGCGCTCACAGAACATGTATAATACAAGCTCGGTATCTTTGGAAATACCCAGCTTTTTGTATATATCCCGCTTCTGTGCTTTGATGGTCCATTCCGAGCGTTGCAGACTGTCGGCTACTTCCTTGTCGGCCAAACCCTTGCAATATTGTTCGGCGACAAGATGCTCGCGCTCTGATAGCGTAATCATGACACACGCTGGATTTTGAACTCTCCGCGCTTGCGGTCAACCTCTCCTGTTCGTTTCCAATCGGCATTTTCTACACACATCTCCAATCTTAGTCTGGAAATGGTTGTGTTGACGGAAGATATCGCACGCACAGGGAACACAACGATATCACCTACCTTCATCGCTCTCAATGTGGCCGCCCAATTTTCTGTTACTTTTACCATATTACTTCAATTTAGCGAGTTTAACAATGTTGTCTAGAGCATTAATGCTGCTTTCGTGTCGTGCCTGTAGGCGGGTGAACGAATCGAACCACATGTCGCTCTGTTCCTTGACTTCTTTAAGGTCTTGTTCCAGTTCTTGTACACGTCTTACAAGGTCTTCGTGTGTCATGCTTTGTAATTCTTCTACTGTTGTCATAGCTTTATTTTTTTGATTTTCAATATTGTCAAGTTCGTTGCTTATCACTAGTAATGTGGCGGTGAATGATGCTGCCGCCACCCAAAAACCATGCGTCCATGTTCTGCATGGTAAGAAGGAGCACTAGAAAGGATGCTCCACAGATGGAAATCATTGTTTTCATTTATAAGTATATAGATCTTGCAAAATCATTCTTTGCTATTTTATCATACCAATAATCCTCTTCATTTTCATCATAGGATTGGGGCTCTATTGTCACGTTCCTTTTAATCTTGTCTTTGTGACTTATTACATCATCCAGTGCTCTAATTGCTTTCCTCAACATTTCCGCATTGGATATCCTTCTACGCTTCATGAGTTTCATTAGATAGTACATCTCTCTTTCACCTTTGATCTCAACTAATAATGCCCTGTTGTTAGGATTTGCCGTAAAAGGATATGCTGGCTGTTTTATCAGTCTATAAAGGCTGAACACTTTTCCTATCATGGAGTCGTCCAAAGCTCTTTCTTTTTTCGAAACACAAGACGCTCTCAGCGTAATCCTTATCAAATCACATACATTCATACCGTTTTGGATCGCGTAACTATTTATCATTTGGTATATTTCTTCCGGGATAACAGTTTGTAACCTAACGGCTCTGTCATACTTTGCTTTTGGATTTTTCATATATGCTATCCTTTTGCACATTCTGTCCAACAGTCTGTCAGGAGCATTATAGAAAGCTGTAACTGCATGGTAATATATTTCGTTTCTGAACCGATAACCACTCTTGCTCATGTTGAGGGCAACGGCGTTTTTCAAGTCTACAGGTATTGCCCCGATAGAATAATATACATACTTATTAGGGTATTGTATTCTTTACCATATTTCCAGACTTTCATTGCAATACTTTCACAAGGTTTTCCGCATATATGAGCGATGTAATTAGATAATAGGTAGCACATTATTTCAACTCTGTAGGCTTTGTTACGGTATAAAGAGAATTTTAACATGATTTTTTCTCTTTCTTCTTTTGTCATGTAAAGAGTCAGACATGAAATTTGATTTTCCTTTCCGCCCTTCCAGCCTTTCGGCATTATCGAAAGGTTGATTTCTTTGTTTAATCTAATTAGGTTTCTCATAAGTAGATATTATTAGTTTGTGCCCCGATAACCTCTCTCTGGTCTTCCCACCGGAGTTGTCAGCTACTGTTCTTCACTGCATAACCGTTCGGGGCATGATCGCCCTTACTTCGCCCGGCTGCTTGCATCGACCTTGTTACAGGCTGCTTGCTTCGACCGTTAGTTCTCGCGTCCTCTATGCTGGGATTGAGGGTAAGCGCCAGTATCGCTTTCTGGAACGGATTGCTAAGGGCAATCACTCCATGTAGTTCCTGCCATACCTTTTACGGATTGTTTCCGGTATCGAGACCGGACAGGATAATCCTGATTAATGTCCTTATTAATCTCCGCAGTACTGGGAGCCTAAATATCCACGGCTGTTGGAGTTGTAGCAGTCTGACCATTCGGCTTTGAAAGTGACTTTTTCTGCTTTGACCGGAGTGAACACTTTGTTGTTTCTTTCTTCCTGTTGTCTTGCCAGCTCTTCCTGCATTGTAACATTCAGTTTTGCCAGTTTCCATGTTGATTTCAGAACTTCACCGAAGGTCTTGCCTTGTTTCTTGCCTACATACTTGTAAGTTCTGTGGGCATCTCTCATAATCTGTCGTAAATCGAATCTTTTCATTGTCTTACCTCTTTTTAGTTAGTCAATATTTTTGCACTTCCGAACTATTTTTCGTTCCTTTGTGCTGTTGTTTATTGTTTGATGTTGCAAAGATACTAACATCACTGATATATCAATGATATTAGCCTATAAATATCACTGATATTAACTTTAATTATCATTATAGGCTTAATATATTAGTGATATGTACGATTTGAAAGGATTTAGACAGGCTTTTAATCTTACTCAAAAGCAATTGGCAGAGATTCTAAAATGTCAGCAGTCAAATATCTCTGGAATGGAAAAGACTATGAGAGACTTAGAACCGATACAAAAAAAAGGCTGGAAGAAGCATACGGTTCTGAGTCCGTGGCTAAATTTGTTGTATCTTCTTTTTTGGAAAGTACGATAAATGATAGTCGAAACAAAGGGGATATGGGAGGCTACACCACATATCTTCTTCCCATGTCAGCTATGGGAGGAACACTTACGGGTTTTGCGGCTCCAGGCGCAATGCTCCAAAATTGTGAGGCTATAATTTCACCCATTGAAGATGTAGACTTTGCCATTACAGTATATGGAGATAGCATGGCACCTGAATACCCCTCAGGTTCCCGTATTTTGATAAAGAAGATAAACCCCAATATCTTTATAGACTGGGGTAAAACATACGTTTTGGATACTGCAAATGGGGTTATAGTAAAGGAACTCCATGAATGCAAGGGTAAGGAAGGTTATGTGAAATGCCATTCGGTAAACCCGGATCCGAAATTCTCGGACTTTGACGTTCCTTGTCAGAGGTGTACGGCGTGTATCGAGTACTTATGTGTATGTCGGCAAAATAACAAGTGAAAGCAATCTGTATAATAAACTTTTAATATAAAATACTATGGATTTTAAAGATGCAATTAAACAACTCGCAGACAGAGTTGGAAAATTAAAAGATAACATTCAAACAGAAGAAGCAACAAAGAACGCTTTTATCATGCCTTTTATAAATGCTTTGGGATATGATGTCTTTAACCCGTTGGAAGTATTGCCAGAAATGACTTGTGATATTGGTACAAAAAAGGGAGAAAAGATTGATTATGCCATAATGAAGGACGATCAGCCTATCTTGCTTATTGAATGTAAACACTGGAAGCAGGATTTGAATCTTCACGACAATCAACTATTGCGTTATTTCAATGTTTCAAAGGCTAAGTTTGGATTATTGACTAATGGTATTATTTATCGTTTTTATACAGATTTGAAAGAACCCAATATAATGGATGATAAACCATTCTTGGAAGTGGACATAACGGATTTGAGGGATAATCAAATTGAAGAGTTGAAGAAATTTCATAAATCGTACTTTGACGTAGACAATATACTAAACTCAGCCAGTGAATTAAAGTATATGGGAGAATTGAAGGCTATCATTCAGGAGGAATTTTCCTCACCGAGCACTGATTTTGTGAAAATGTTTGCGACTAAAGTATATGAAGGAAGAATGTTGCAAAATATAATCGATCAGTTTACCCCTTTGGTAAAACGTGCTATTTCTTCACATATCAATGATATCATTAATGAGCGTTTAAAAGGTGCTTTAACCGTTAGTGATTCAAAAATTGAGTCGGCTCAACCGAAGCAAACTGACACTCCGGCTGAAGAAACTCAAGCAGAAAATCAACCAGAATCAAAAGTCGTTACTACAGAAGAAGAACTTGATGCTTATCGTATCGTTAAGGCAATCTGTCGGAAAAAAGTGGATATATCCCGTATAGTATATCGTGATGCTCAAACATACTTTAGCGTTTTGCTTGATGACAACAATAGAAAGCCTATTTGTCGTATGTATTTCAATACAGCTACAAAATATGTGGCTACCATTGATGAAAATAAGAAAGATGTGAAACATGTTATTGAAAGCCTTGATGATATTTATAACTATGAGGATGAATTCTTTAAGGCGATCGATATGTACGAACATAAGGAATAGGATAAAAGTTCTAGAAGATTAATTAAAGATAATTGCAGCATTAGCAAATGTATTGTTAGTGCTGCAATGTGAATATTGGAGTTTTATTATATATGGTTCAAAGCATATATGACTGTTCGTGTCAGTGGAAAAATCAAAAACACTGTAGGCTTTCCCCTTCATGCAAAGGGTGGGGATGTCGGTTTTTGACTACACCTATCGAAGAGATCCCAGCTACAATCCAGGAGAAAGCAAAGCTCTTTTCCAGAGTGTATCGGGAAGCGAAGCAAAAGGGAGTGCTGGAATGCCCGCACTACCGATCAATTTTCATAGATGAGGTGCTGGCCAATTTGCCGAAGGGTGAAGTGTGTTAAATAAATGGTTTATGTTATTGTTTATTGTTTGATTTTCGTATATTTGCAATAAATCTTAATTTGAATGGGAAGTTGGAGTGAACAACAGGAAGTAAAGAAAGAAGTCAAGGAAAAGGACAAGGTAAGACGGGAAAAACTTGCCGGGTTGTTTTTTGATTTAGCAAAACTTTCATTTGCCGGACTTGTTGTAGGTGGAATAGTTTCCATGAAGCCTGATGTAGATATAACTCTTGACATATACAGGGTTATTATAGGTGGAATCTCTACCATCATTTTTATTAGAATAGGAAATACAATTTTAAAATAAAGTGGATTATGGACATGTTAAGTTTAGTATATACAATAAGTGCTGTTGTAGGTGGTGGATTTTTGGTGTGGCTTAACACAAAATCCGGGAAAAAATGGCTCGCAAATCTATAGTGTACTTCTCATTGGAAATTGAGGGTATTATGGATGCATTAGGTTTTAGTCTGGCAACAAAAAGTGGTTGGCTGGTCTGTGCTCTCTGATGCCTTACAATTTTGGTTAATGTATGAAAAGGAAATCCCTTGAATGTTTATGGTCGTTCAATTATAGTAGTGAGTTGAACGGCTTTTTAGTATTTGGACGTTAGAACAGGGAAAATAATGAATAAAATAAAATAGAAAATCAAGATGATTTTTACTAAAACGAATCTTGGAGGATTTTGAATGGGTAGATAACCTTCTGCTTGTCAGTATAGTAAGCGCAGATCAGAGTTCATACTGGCAGTCTAAAGGTGGCGAGTTCGAGTCTCGCATGCTCCACTTTTTAATGAGAAAATGAAGGTCTGCGGAGCAGGTCTTTTTTAACTTAAAGACTATAAATATGTTAATTTATAATACAACTTATCAAACAGGTATTGACGATGCGCGTAATTTTGTCATTTGGCTTAGTGAAAGCTACATTCCCGAAGTGGAAAAAACGGGAATATTGCAAAATCCCCGTCTTACGCACATCCTTAGTCATAAAGAGCAGGATTCAGAATGTTTTTCATTGCAATGGGAGGTGGAAGATACAGCGACCTTACACCGCTGGCATACTCAGCAGGGGATGCATCTGAATGAGGAAATGATGAAGATATTTAAAGATAAGGTGGTTGGCTTTCCCACTTTGATGGAGGTAATTAAGTGATTCAGCCGGTAAAAGAGAAAATCATTCTGGGTATAGATCCTGGAACAACCATAATGGGGTATGGTCTGCTGAAAGTAGTAGGTACTAAACCGCAGGTAATGACTATGGGGGTCATTGATCTTCGTAAATATGGTGATCATTATTTAAAACTGCGCCGTATTTTTGAACGGGTGGTTGGTATAATAGAAGCCTATTTACCTGATGAATTAGCAATTGAGGCACCTTTTTTTGGGAAAAATGTGCAGTCGATGTTAAAATTAGGGCGGGCACAGGGGGGTGGCTATGGCTGCTGCTTTGAGCCGTGATATTCCTATAACAGAATATGCGCCGTTGAAGATAAAGATGGCGATAACCGGTAATGGGCAAGCCAGCAAGGAACAGGTCGCTGATATGTTGAAGAGGATGTTACATATACCAGAGAGTGATATGCTGCCTTTTATGGATGCAACAGATGGGTTGGCGGCTGCTTATTGTCATTATTTGCAAATGGGCAGACCGACATTGACTAAAGAATATTCCGGCTGGAAAGATTTTATAAATAAGAATCCTGATAAAATAAAAAGATAAGATTATGAATGTGAGACATGTTATTTGGGCATCAATTGTTTCTACTACTATTAGTTGTCAGTCTGTGAAAAAAGAATATAATTCGTTTGATGAATATCCTGTCCGTGAAGATGCGCTGACTGAAATGGAGTACTCACCTGCCGAAACAAAGTTTTCACTTTGGGCTCCTACAGCGGAAGAGGTGCGTGTCCTTTTATTTGAATCGGGTAATGAAGGTTCAGCTTCTAATACTTTTCCGATGGAGGTGGGAGAGAATGGTACCTGGACTATTTCAATAAAAGAGGACCTGAAGGGTAAATTCTATACCTTTAATGTGAAGGTGAACGGGAAATGGTTAGGAGACACTCCGGGAATTATGGCAAAAAGCCGTAGGGGTAAATGGTAAACGGGCAGCTGTGCTTGATCTTCGTTCTACAGATCCGGAAGGATGGGAGAACGATGTGCGTCCTCCTTTGAAGAATTATGCTGATATTATGGTTTATGAAATGCATCATCGCGATTTCTCTTTGGATTCTGTTTCTGGAATTCAAAATAAAGGCAAGTTCCTGGCTTTGACAGAGCAGGGTACTATCAGTTCTTCAGGCGAGAAGACAGGTATTGACCATCTGAAAGAACTGGGAATTACCCACGTACATTTATTGCCGTCGTATGATTATGCCTCGGTGGATGAAACAAAACTGGACAAGGCCCAATATAATTGGGGGTATGATCCGCAAAATTACAATGTGCCTGACGGCTCTTATTCTACAGATCCTTATAAACCCGATGTTCGTATCAGGGAATTCAAACAAATGGTACAAGCTTTACATAAGGCGGGAATCAGGGTGGTGCTTGATGTGGTGTATAATCACACTTTCAATACAGACGAAAGCAATTTCGAACGTACGGTTCCCGGTTATTTCTATCGCCAGACGAAGGACGGACAATGGGCAAATGGTTCGGGATGTGGAAATGAAACGGCAAGCGACCGCGCCATGATGCGTAAATATATGATAGAGTCTATTCTATATTGGATTAATGAATATCACATAGACGGCTTTCGTTTTGACTTGATGGGGATACATGATATTGAAACCATGAATGAGATACGTGCGGCTATTGATAAAATAGATCCGTCTATTTTCATGTATGGTGAAGGATGGGCTGCCAGTTCTCCTCAATTAGAAGCAGACAAACTGGCAATGAAAGCCAATGTGGAAAAGATGCCTCGTATCGCCGCTTTCTCAGATGAAATGCGTGATGGTTTGCGAGGTAGTTGGGATGATGATACCAAAGGAGCTTTTCTAGTAGGGGAGCCGGGACACGAAATGAGTATCAAATTTGGAGTTGTGGGAGCAATCGAACATCCGCAGGTTATAAGTGATTCTGTGAATTATAGTAAGAAACCTTGGGCGTTACAACCTACCCAGATGATAAGTTATGTAAGTTGTCACGATGACATGTGTCTTGCCGATCGCCTGAAAGCTACCATGCCAGATGCTTCGGTAGAGGAACTGGCAGCTTTGCAGAAGTTAGCGGAAACATTTGTCTTTACTTCACAAGGAGTACCGTTTATATTTGCAGGGGATGAGATGATGCGTGACAAGAAGGGAGTTCATAATTCTTATAATAGTCCCGACAGTATTAATACGATAGATTGGAAAAATAAGACCGTGCATAAAGATGTGTTCGAATATGTGAAAGGTTTAATAGCCATGCGTAAAGCACATCCCGCTTTCCGTATGGGGGATGCTGATATGGTACGTAGGCAATTGGAGTTTTTACCTGTAAAAAATACGAATGTGGTTGCCTTTATCTTGAAAGACAATGCAAATGGTGACTCATGGAAAAATATCATCGTAGCTTTGAACAGCCGTGCAGAGCCTGTCAAGTTGGACATTCCGTCGGGTAAATACACTGTAATCTGTAAGGATGGCAAAATAAACATGAAAGGCCTGGGACAGGTTTCAGGTGCTGAACTTATGGTACCGGCACGCTCTGCAATGATTATACATCAATAGAAAAAGGCTCAAAGAAGATTAATAAAGACTTTGTCGTACAGACTAAAACACATAATACGAATGGAAAAGACATGGAGATGGTTTGGGAGGAAAGATAAGATAACGCTTCCCATGCTTAGACAAATCGGGGTGGAAGGAATTGTGACCGCCCTTCATGATGTACCTAATGGTGAAATATGGACTTTGGAAGCTATTAAGAGTTTAAAAGATTACATTGAATCTCACCAATTGCGCTGGTCGGTGGTAGAAAGCCTGCCGGTAAGTGAAGCTATCAAATATGCCGGTCCTGAACGGGGGCAATTGATAGAAAACTACAAAGTAAGTCTGGCCAACTTAGGTAAAGCGGGTATCAAGACCGTATGCTATAATTTCATGCCCGTCATTGATTGGATACGTACCGATTTGGAACATCCTTGGGAGGACGGACCAGTTCTTGTACTTTGACAAGATCCGGTTCGCTTATTTGATTGTATGATTCTTCAGCGTGAA
>ENA-OQJN01000845-OQJN01000845.1-human-gut-metagenome-genome-assembly--contig:-NODE-845-length-10427-cov-3.026408_pt1 | contig 10427 bp, 10 predicted proteins | sample MGYA00242610_ERZ504777 | MGnify/ENA primary metagenome ERZ504777 (study PRJEB26092, sample SAMD00036350) | human gut metagenome | host: Homo sapiens | study: EMG produced TPA metagenomics assembly of...
AACGAAACGAACCGTCGTGTTCGTTCTTCGTTTGTTCGTTAGTATGACTACACGACGACGGCAGGAGTCGTACCCGCATTCGTGATTTGCCACAAGGCAGAATCAATAGCGGCTTTGGTAGCGTCTGACGCCAAAGTTTTAACAATTACTGAGTCGGCTTTCTCACCACTTAAAGACAAAACGGAAGAACCTGTCTTTAAATAATAATAGTTACCGGCTTTCCACTGAGCCTCCGGAACGGTCGTACTCGACTGAGCATTAGCCGAGAATACGCCCGCAACCATCAGGGCCGCAGCAATAAGAGTACATTTTTTGTCCATAATCAAATAGATTTTATTTATTAATCACAGTCTAAACAGGGGTTGTTTAGAAAAGGTTTTGAGGGCGTATGAGATTAACAATCGATTTAGCGTCTTATAACAAAAATCGTCCTATTCTCACGAACAGGACGACTATACTACTAAAAATGTAAACAGTGTATTTATATAGTAATATCATGAAACTATATATTTTGGAGAAAAACCGCTCCACCTTCACAGGCAAAACGGCTGGAAATCTAATCTACTCAATAAATATCTTCACAGGCTTACTCGAAATAAGCATGTTCTTTTACGACATGACCTCTGTCATCGAAATAAACCTTATATATCTTACCATTTCTGGAAAGTAATACTACCTTATACTTCACAAACGTGCTATTGTTTGACACCTCAACTGATTTCACCATACATCCCTCATAGGAAGTATTTACCGCATCACGCAATACTTGGGGCATATCAGTTACCTCGATCGGATAAAATTTATCCTGTGCCACTGTTTCCTTAGCGCTACCGGCCATCCCGGCTTGCGCTTCTACATCAGGGGCAATAAATAAGCCACATAAAGCGACAATAGCCCCGTAAACAATCTTTTTCATACCTTAAAAACCTAAATACCTAAACCTTTTTTCTCTTACATCATAAATTCGCAGTATAGGGTGCAATCTCCGTGCCAAAACTCACCCTAAAAAACGACAAGAGAATAACAAGTTGTAAATCCGACAATTAACCAAAAGCGAAGAATCAATCATTCGGTTGCCAAAGTGTGGAACAAACCGTGGAATGTGGAAAATTTCCCCACGAGAGTGTGGAATCTCTACACACTACTATAAAAAACGAGGCCCACCCTTAATCTATATAAGGATGAGCCTTAAATCATTCTACTTAAATATAATCAAATAAAAATACTAAAGTAATAAAATAAAGTTCCGTAATATCGTATACACTCTGTGTCTAATCTCTAATTTGCGATTCACAAAGATAAATCTTTTTGTTCAACCATCTATAAAATAACCGCACATCTAACGAAACTCAAAGATTTTTGAACAAAAAGATTCCTTTTAAGGACAAGTCATAGATTATCACGAACTTCAATCCTTCGCTTGGTGTACGGTAAGTTGCGGGAATGGGAAACCGATACCTACCTCATTGAAGGTCGCGTAGATATTCTTGTTAATATCGAAATACACGCCCCAATAGTCTGAACTATTTACCCAAACACGTACCACCACGTTTACGCTGCTGTCCGCCAAGGCTGTCAAGGCGATAAACGGAGCGGCCGGCTCGGACAAGATGCGGGAATCCTTCGCTAATACAGACTCTATCACTTGCTTTACTTTCTCATAATCGCTGCCGTATTCCACGCCAAAGGTCCAGTCTACACGGCGAGTCGTCTGGTTACTGAAATTAGTCACAACGCCACTGCTCAAAGAGCCGTTCGGTATATAAATGACCTTATTATCAACCGTACCTAATACGGTATGGAACATCTGGACCTCTTTCACGGTACCGCCAACGCCCTGCGCCTCAATATAATCACCCACCTTATAAGGCTTGAAAAGAAGGATGATCAATCCACCGGCAAAGTTTGACAGGTTACCGCTCAATGCCATACCGACAGCGACACCGGCGGAAGCCAACAAGGCGGCAAACGACGTAGTTTGAACGCCTAACGCCCCTACGACTGAAATAATCAATAAAATGGTTAAACTGACATTCACCAAACTACCCACAAAAGTCTTGACAGAAGGATCGATATCCCGTTTGCTCAATATCTTCCGAACCAGTTTATTTAGTAAGTTTATAACCAATCGTCCCACCAAAAAGACAATAAGGGCTTTAATAATCGTAAAACCCAATTGGGAGCCATGCTCAACCAAGGATCTGATAGCTTCCTCTAATTTAGAACTCGCTTCTACAGCTGCTAATAATACCATATCTCTTCTATTTTAGTTAATCTATTAATTATATAACAATCTGATCTTCCAAAAATATTATGAAATGTAGCAAAGGTATAAAGTTTTTTAATCTGGTAAAACCATGAAATAATTACGTAGCTTTGCATCAATCAAATAACACGTTAAATACGACAGCATGAAAATCCTTGCGATACTCGCCGCCCTTTTCCTTTCAATAGGCTATGGCCACGCTCAGACATACGAGAAGTTTGTCGAGAAAAGTTTTGACTTCTTGGACAAGAACGACTTAGTCTCCGCCGAAGAGAGCCTACGACGCCGCCCATGCGCCTTGAACCGGGCAACCCCAATAACTACGCCTTGCTCATGAACCTCGGGACGATACAGCGCAGGCAAGGGAAACTGGAAGATGCCCTTCTCTCCTATACCGCCGCCCTAAGCCGCCATCCGAATAATGAGGCTATATTGGAAAATCGTGCCGGTTTATATACGGAAATAGGTGACATCGAAAAAGCGACAAACGATTACAACGCCCTGCTAATCTTGAATCCCCATCATCAAGAGGCGTTATATTGCAGGGCAATGCTTCATTTGCAACATAAGAACTATCTTTTGGCCGAGCAGGATTTCGATAAGATACTGGAAGTAAACGAGAAATCCGTGAAAGGACGTCTGGGACACGCGATTCTCGAAAAGCTACGGGGGAATTACGATGAGAGCGAACGCATCTTTAATTACTTGATCAGCGAGATGCCCCGTGAATGGATCTTATACGAGGGCCGTGCCGATCTATATTTCATGATGGGCAAGAACGCCCGGGCTATGGCCGATATCAATCGTGTTTTCGTGGAAAGTACTCCGACAGCCGCTTTATATGTATTGCGAGGCAAAGTAAAACTCGCCCAATATGAGAAGGCATCGGCCGCCTTAGACTTCAAGAAAGCTGAGGATATGGGATATGATAAAACGACTATCGACGAGTTGATGAAGATGGCTCGTTAAGGCTGTTTTTATACGTATAGTGGCATCGGCTCACGCGAGTAGTGGTATTGGCCTACGCCACTACTCGCATGAGCCGATGCCACTATACGTGTGAGCCTGCGCCACTACTGGTGCGAAATCGGCCCATTTATACTACTTTTCCATGATATAATTGACAATCCAACTACCCACTTCTTTCGTTCCATATTTCGCTCCACCTTCCACTTGGATTTCCGGCGTACGGACATTCGCGTCGAGGGAAGCGTCTACGGCTTCACGGATCAAGGCTCCCTCTTCTTTGAGGTCGAAATACTCGAATAACATCGCTACTGAAAGAATTTGCGCCAAGGGGTTCGCAATATTCAGCCCTTTCGCCTGCGGCCAAGAGCCATGAATCGGCTCGAAAACCGGTGTGCTCTCTCCGGTTGAAGCGGAAGGCAGCAAGCCCATAGAGCCGCTGATGCAAGAACCCTCATCCGTCAAGATATCACCAAACGTATTCTCGGTTACCATCACGTCGAAGAATTTCGGCTCTTGGATCATACGCATAGCGGCGTTGTCCACATACATATAGTCTGTCGTTACTTCCGGATAGCTAGGAGCCATCTCTTGAGCGATCTGGCGCCATAGACGGGAAGAGGCAAGTACGTTCGCCTTGTCAACAACCGTCAGGTGCTTATTCCGTTTCATCGCATACTCGAAGCCCACTTTCAAGATACGCTCGATTTCCGGGCGGGTATACATATTCGTATCGTATGCCTTATCGTTGTCTTGATATTTCTCACCGAAATACATACCACCGGTCAACTCACGGATACATAAGAAATCCGCGCCATCCACCAATTCGGCACGCAACGGCGATTTATGCAATAGGCATTTGAAGGTCTGCACCGGACGGATATTAGCGAACAGGCCCAACTTCTTACGCATCGCCAAAAGACCTTGCTCCGGGCGTACTTTCGCTGTCGGATCATTATCAAACTTAGGATCGCCCACAGCCGAGAAAAGAACAGCGTCGGCATCCTTACAAATCCGATAGGTCTCCTCCGGGAAAGGATCGCCTACCTTATCGATCGCGTCAGCGCCACAAAGGGCATACTCATAGTGAACCTCATGTCCAAATTTCTCACAAACGGCACTCATTACTTCCACGCCTTGCACGGAAATCTCTGGTCCGATCCCGTCTCCGGGAAGTACTGCTATATTCAGTTTCATCGTAAATGTTTGTTATTATTCTCTGTTAAAATGTACATACTTAGGCTCCGTGGGGAAATACGTGTCATCATCCCACAGGGTACTTGTAATCATCAAGTCGGCGCTATAACGGTTACAAGCGATAGGTACGTTATGAACACGGCACTGGCGAAGCAACATCTGGATGTCGGCCTCGTGCGGTTGCGGATTCAAGTCGTCTATCAAAAAGACCGCCAAATCGATCTCCTTACGGACAACCATAGCGGCAATCTCAGCATCGCCTCCCATCGGACCGGAATGCATACAAGCACCGCGTTCACCCCTTTTTCCTCGAGAGCTTTACGAACCAAATTTCCGGTCGTACCCGTACAAACAATATGGTGGTGAGACAAGAACTCAGCGTTATGTACCGCCCATTCTACCATTTCCGCCTTACGATTGTCGTGCGCTACAAGCGCGATAGTCAACTTTTTCATACCCTTTACCTTTTTAATTATTAATCCTCTATCTTGTTCAGCATCTTCAATGTCGCCTTGATCGCCGCCTCGGTCTGATCAGCGTCCAGACCACGAGTCTTGAAATCGACCCCGGCATAATTCCAGCTGATGACCGTCTGCACGAACGCATCCGTACGTCCTCCCGGCGGGATGGATACCGAATAGTTCGTCAACATCGGGAACGGGCGGTTCAAACGGGAATAAATCCGGCGTAGGGCACGAACGAAAGCGTCGTATTGTCCATCACCGGAAGCCGATTCCTCGTAAGCCTCGCCATTGATCTCGATCTTCAAGGTAGCCACCGGCTTCAACCCTTGGGCCAAGGATAAGGAATAGTTCAAGATCCGTATTTTCTGATCCTCCAGCGCATTATCATGATGAAGCACATCGCTGATAATATAAGGAAGATCCTCCGGGGTAACCATTTCTTTCTTATCCCCTAACTCAATGATCCGTTCCGTAACCTTACGCATCGAACCCTCGTCCATGTCGATACCGAGCGCTTCCAGATTCTTGCGGATATTCGCTTTTCCGGAGGTCTTGCCCAAGGCGTACTCGCGAACCCGTCCGAAACGTTCAGGAAGCAGGTCGTTGCAATACAGGTTATTCTTGCTATCACCGTCCGCATGGACACCGGCGCACTGCGTAAACACATGCTCTCCGATGATCGGCTTATTGGGCGGGATATGTACCCCGGAATAGGTCTCGACCAAACGGCTCGCCTTGTTTATCTTTTCCTCCCTCAAGTTCGTCTCCTCTCCCAACTGGTCCTTGATAACGGCAAGTACGCTGCTCAAAGGAGCGTTGCCCGCACGCTCTCCCAAGCCGTTCACGGTCGTATGGATTCCCTTGATACCCGCGCGGATGGCGGAATATACATTCGCGACGGCAAGATCATAGTCGTTATGCGCATGGAAGTCGAACCTTAAATCCGGGTAGCGGTCTACCATCATCTTGCAATACTCGTAAGTATTCCCGGGATTCAAGACGCCCAAGGTATCCGGGAGCATGAAACGGCAGATCGGAAGTCCTTTCAACGCATCGATCACCAAGAACACGTAATCCGGGGAATGCTTGATACCGTTCGACCAGTCCTCCAGATAGATATTCACGTCGATCTTCCGTCTCTCCGCTTCCAATACGACCGTACGAATATCGTCAACGTGTTGCTCGGGAGTCTTACGGAGCTGTTCGGTGACATGCTTATAAGAGCCCTTGCAAAGCAAGTTCACGACACGGCAACCTGCGGATTCAATCCAGTCGAGAGAGACCGTACCATCCACGAAACCCAAGACCTCCAATTTGTCTAGGTTTCCGGAACGGGCGGCCCAAGCGGCTACACGCTTCACGGCCTCAAACTCTCCGTCCGACACACGGGCGGAGGCGATCTCCACCCGGTTCACGCCTAAGTCGCTCAGCAGCACTTGCGCTATGCTAAGCTTCTCGTGAGCGGCGAAGGAGACGCCCGAAGTTTTGCTCCCCATCTCTGAGGGTTGTATCCATTATTTCTATCATAATCAGCGTGCTGCCTCGAAGGCTTCTATCTTTGATTTATTTGCCAGTAAATAGTCGATATCGTCCAATCCGTTGATCAGGCAATCCTTTTTATAGGCGTTGATCTCGAAATGCTCGCTTTTGCCCGTAGCCTTGTTCGTGATCGTTTGCTCCGGTAGATTTACCTCGACCTCAGTTTTCGGGTCCTTGTAAATCGAATCGAACAATTCAGCGAGGAACTCTTCAGTCACAACAACCGGCAGCACGAAGTTGTTCAACTCGTTGTTTTTATGGATATCGGCGAAGAAACTGGAGACCACGACACGGAAACCGTAATCGGCTATCGCCCAAGCCGCATGCTCACGGCTGGAACCGGAACCGAAGTTCTTTCCCGCTACCAATATCTTTCCGCTATACGTAGGATCGTTCAAGACGAATGATTCGATCTTATTACCTTCCTTATCATATCGCCAATCCCGGAATAAGTTCTCGCCGAACCCTTCTTTGGTAGTCGCTTTCAGAAAGCGGGCTGGGATAATCTGGTCGGTATCCACGTTCTCTAAAGGAAGAGGCACGCAAGTGCTTGTGATTATATTGAATTTTGTTTTCATCTTATGCTACTTTATTAGATTAGTCTTTACATCAGTTCTCTCGGATCCGTGATCTTACCTGTCACAGCAGCGGCGGCGGCCACAAGCGGCCCCGCCAAGATGGTGCGAGCACCCGGTCCTTGGCGGCCCTCGAAATTACGGTTGGAAGTGGAGACCGCATATTTACCCGCCGGAACCTTATCCTCATTCATCGCCAGACAAGCGGAACATCCCGGTTGACGAAGGACGAAGCCGGCCTCGGCCAAAACCTTGTCGATCCCCTCGGCACGAATCTCCCGCTCTACCTGCCAACTGCCGGGAACCAGCCAAACCGTTACATCATCCGCTTTCTTCTTTCCTTTCACCAAAGAGGCGAAAGCACGGAAATCCTCGATACGGCCATTCGTACAGCTACCTAAAAAGACATAATCCACTTTCTTACCCAACATAGACTCGCCTGCCTTGAAGCCCATATAATCCAAAGACTTCTTATAAGAGATACGGCCTGCCTCGGGCACGCTTTCTAAGGAGGGGATATCTTTGCTGATACTCATACCCATGCCCGGGTTCGTACCGTACGTAACCATCGGGTCGATATCCTCGGCGTGGAAAACGATCTCCTTATCGAACTTAGCGTCCGGATCACTATATAACTGACGCCACTCGCTCACCTTCCGCTCCCATTCCTCGCCTCTTGGGGCGAACTCACGGTCTTTCAAATAATCGAAAGTAACATCGTCCGGAGCGATCATACCACCACGGGCACCCATCTCGATCGAAAGATTGCAGATCGTCAGACGTTCCTCCATGGTCGTATTACGGATCGCCTCGCCGGCGTACTCCACGAAATAGCCCGTAGCACCGCTGGTACTCATCTTACTAATAATGTATAAGGCAAAGTCCTTCGCCGTAACGCCCGGTTTGCGTACACCATCGATCGTGATACGCATCGTTTTCGGCTTACGCTGCATGATACATTGGGTAGCCAAGGTCATCTCCACCTCGCTCGTACCGATACCGAAGGCGATAGCACCCATGGCACCGTGCGTAGAAGTATGGGAGTCGCCACAAACGATCGTCATACCCGGCTGCGTCAAGCCTGTCTCCGGACCTACCACATGGATGATACCATTCTTCGGATGTTGAAGACCGTAATACGTCAAGCCGAAATACTTCGCGTTCTCTTCCAAGGTATCCACTTGATTCTTGGATATAGGGTCCTCGATAGGCTTATCTTGGTTCAATGTCGGGATATTGTGGTCCGGCATACAAGTGATTTGCGCGGGACGGAAGGGCTTCAATCCACGTGCACGTAATCCGGCGAAAGCCTGCGGGCTAGTCACCTCATGACAATACAGACGGTCGATATACAATTGTATGGTTCCGTCGGGCAACGTGTCCACCACGTGTTTGTCCCAGATTTTCTCAAATAATGTCTTGCTCATTGTCTTGTCTATTTTTAGTCTACTATAAACTTATTGATGGCGTCCACGAAAGCCTCCACGGAAGCAGCGATAATATCGGTATTCGCAGAAAACCCATAATAGGTAGCCCCGTTATACTCTACCTGCATATGCACCTTGCCCGTATCATCGCTACCTTTATTAATGGCTTGGATCAAGAATTCCTGAATCGTCATGTCACTATTACTAATGGCTTTTTTCACCGCCTTGATACCCGCGTCAACCGGACCGTTACCAGCCGCGGCCTCATATCTTCTTACTCCCGACAAATTTAAACAAATACTTGCGACTGATTGTACTCCAACACCACTAGTTACCTGTAAATATTCCAATTTAATACGGTGGGTGGCCGTACGATCCTTTCCGACCAACATCAAAACATCATCATCATTAATATCTTTCTTACGATCGGCCAGTTTCAAGAACTCATCGTACACCTTGTCCAATTTCTCCTGCTCCAGATCCACACCTAAAACATGCAGGCGATGCTTCAACGCCGCACGACCGCTACGAGCAGTCAATACGATCGCATTATCATCAATACCCACATCCTTCGGATCGATGATCTCGTAGGTTTGCGCATTCTTCAAAACGCCATCTTGATGGATACCGGAGGAGTGAGCGAACGCATTACGTCCGACAATAGCCTTATTCGGTTGTACCGGCATATTCATCAAGCTAGAAACCATACGGCTCGTACTATAGATCTTATTCGTCGTGATATTGGTGATGATATCACGTTCTTTATGGCTCTTGAAAACCATGGCGACTTCTTCCAATGACGTGTTACCCGCACGCTCACCGATGCCGTTTATGGTTACCTCCACCTGACGGGCTCCGTTCAACACGCCTTGTACGGTATTTGCGGTAGCCATACCCAAGTCATTATGGCAATGAGTGGACAAGATCGCATTATGTACGCCATCCACATGTTCCATCAGATACTTAATCTTCGCCCCGTACTCATCCGGCAAACAATATCCTGTCGTATCCGGGATATTCACTACGGTAGCCCCGGCCTTGATCACGGCCTCCACGACACGGGCCAGATATTCATTATCCGTACGCCCGGCATCCTCACAGTAGAATTCTACGTCCTCCACATACTTTTTAGCGTATTTCGTGGCGGCGATCGCACGCTCTATAATCTCCTCTCTCGTGGAGTTAAACTTGTATTTGATATGAGAATCAGAAGTACCGATACCCGTATGAATACGTCCTCGCTTAGCGAATCTCAACGCCTCGGCTGCCACGTCGATATCTTTCTCCACCGCACGGGTCAAGGCACAGATGGTCGGCCAAGTCACGGCCTTTGAGATCTCAACCACACTCTTAAAATCCCCGGGACTGGAGACAGGGAAACCAGCCTCGATCACATCAACACCTAGCTGTTCCAACGCCTTAGCTACTTGAATCTTTTCCACTGTATTCAACTGGCATCCCGGAACCTGTTCACCATCACGTAAGGTGGTGTCGAAAATAAATAATCTGTCTGACATAATCTTATATTCTTAATTTACTAATATCCTATACTAACTAAAAAAGCCTCTCTCACAAGGAAGTGAGAAAGGCTCTTTCATATATCGTAATGCTCGCAAAGCATACAGTCTCACTTCCTATCCCGTTCCCAGAGTAGAATAATGTTTAGAGAAATAATGAGACTATTTTGCAAGTTGCGTGTCATTGTTCTTGTCTTTATTGTTTTTGTTTCAACGTTGCAAAGATACGGCCTTTTTCGAGACCAGCAAATATAATCCGAAGTTTTTTACTTATTATTTATTATAAACCGTAAGCCAAACGATCGTATACCTTACGAAATAACACTACCCATCGTGAGGTTGTTACGATGGGCAGTATAAGGTGTTTACAATGCCCATCATAAGCACCTTACGATGGGCAGTGGCAGAATCAGCGAACCACGACTTTCCGTACAACGAATCGCCGAAGGCCTCGCAGCGGACGAAGTAGACTCCGG
>ENA-OQJN01000846-OQJN01000846.1-human-gut-metagenome-genome-assembly--contig:-NODE-846-length-10425-cov-2.146242_pt1 | contig 10425 bp, 13 predicted proteins | sample MGYA00242610_ERZ504777 | MGnify/ENA primary metagenome ERZ504777 (study PRJEB26092, sample SAMD00036350) | human gut metagenome | host: Homo sapiens | study: EMG produced TPA metagenomics assembly of...
ATCACTGAACGGAACATTCTTTACATGATAAATGGCTGTATTACAAAAGTTGATCGCTTTGTAAAAACGGTCATAATACTCTTTACTGATAGGATTGGTCCCATCAAAATCATTCTGATAAGAAACAATGGCGGGATAATCACAACCGCCGCCCGGAGCCAATATATCCGTTCCCGTTTCACTGAATGCCATAGCAGCAGACTTTCCACCCCAAAAACGCAAGGGAGTATAACAAGAGTTAATACAAAGACTCAAAACCTTTCTCAGTATCATAATAACCACCTTCGGTAGTAACCGCACTACGATTGTGTTCTTCCAAAAAATCAGAGCAGCCCGAGCAAACCATTAAGAGTAGCTGCCAATGCATATAATAATGTAATTCGTTTCATAATTTTCATTCTTTACCAGTTAAAATTCTACATTCAAACCAAATACAAGTTGTTTTGTCATAGGGAAAGAAATACTTCCTCCCTGTTCGGGATCATAATTATCAATCTTGCTGAAAGTAAAGAAATTCTTTGCTGTAGCATATACACGGAGTCTGGATAGATTGAGATGTTTCAAAAGTTCCGGTTTGAAAGTATATCCCAACGTAATATCGCGTATTTTAAAGAAAGAACCATCTTCATACTTCAACGTTGAATAGTAAGTAACCTGTGTATAACTCTTACTTTTATTAGGACGCGGAAAAGCATTGGTAGGGTTCTCGGGAGTCCAGTAATCTACATTTCCACCATTTTCCAACGCATTGATACGATACGTAGTATTATAATCATACGCAATCCACTGACCCAAACGAGCATACAAGAATACAGACAAATCAAACCCCTTATAATTAAAAGTATTATTGAAACCAAAAGTTACATCCGGACGCTGACTGTAAATGATACGATCATCTGTCGTTATGACACCATTACCATCCACATCCTGTACCTTTATATCACCCGGTTCCTGTCCATTGGCAGCAGCGGCAGCCTCTTCACCCAATTGCCAGATACCTTCTTTCTTATAATCATAAAACACTTTGAAAGGTTCTCCTACAAACCAAGCATTCGCCTCATCCTTTAATTGTCCCGAAGCAAGTTCTTTTATTTTTTCCCTATTGTGTGACAATGAGAAATCTGAGAACCAGGAGAAGTTCTTGTTTTGAATATTAACCGTGCTCAGTGTCAAATCAACACCAGTACTTTCAGTCTTACCGATATTTTCCATAACCGAAGCATAACCGTTAATAGATGGAATTACACGATTCATTAAAATATCCCGGGTTTCTGCCTTGTAAATATCAATACTACCTGAAATACGATTATTAAAAAATCCGAAATCCAGACCAAGGTTATACTGCGTGGTAGTTTCCCAAGTCAGTTCCTTGTTTGACATCGTTTTAGGATAGAATCCATAAGCTCCCTCATTATTGAACGAATAAGTGGAGTTACCCAGCAAACCAACGGTTTGATAAGGATCAATAGCACATTGGCCAGATTGTCCCCAACTCAACCGGAGTTTTAAATTTGAAATAGCATCCACATTTTTCAGGAAAATTCTCTTCATTGATACGCCAGGCCAGTGCTACAGACGGAAAGTATCCCCATTTCTTACCTGGTGCAAAAACAGAAGAACCATCGGCACGCAAAGAAGCAGTCAGCATATAGCGATCCATCAATTTATAATTAACACGCCCAAAGAAGGAAGCCAGATTTTGATCAACCAGTGAACTCTTTATAGTGATTTCTTTTTCATTGGAATACAAATTATGGAACCAGTTATCAGCATATACTTGTCCCTTTCCACCTGCATAGGTATATTCTTTAGAGTTGAGAATCGTACTGGTTCCAACCATTGCCTGCAAACTATGGATATCAGAGAAGTCCTTTGAATAAGTCAGCACATTCTCCCATGTCAGATTACGTGTCATGGTGTGCTCTTTATAGGATTGTGAATCCTTGCCACTTCCCTGCAACGAGTTCTTATCACAGAAAAAGCCTCTACGCACATTCACTGAGTTCAATCCCAGCGTTGTACGGAATAAAATATCCTTGGTGATATTCCAGTTCAGGTACAAGCTGCCGAAGAAACGCTCCTGGATGGTATTATCCACACGCATGCCCTCCTGATCGTCAATCAACGGATTCATCTGAGTATTATAACCGGGAGACGGATACATCACTAAATTCCCCTCCTCATCATAAGGTTTCGAGATAGGAACAATTTTATTAGCCATATTCAGCGGACTATAACGATTATTCTTATCTACATAGGCATAGATAATGTTTGTCCCTACCTGCACATTGTCAAACAATTGATGGTCCAGTGCTACACGGGCATTATACCGTTTATAGTTATCATCCTTAAAGAGTCCCTCTTCGCTTCTGTAACCCAAAGATATATTATGTTTGGTTTTCGTATTGCCCCCGGATACAGACACCTCATAATTTTGGTTAAATCCGTTGTGCATCAACATGTCACGATAGTTCGTATCATATCCTTTTTCCAGATAAGTCAGTTCTTCAGGAGCAAATACAGCAGCATCCTCTGCGTATTTTCCTGTTGTTCTGTCCCGATAGGCCTCTCTTTTGTATTGGGCATATTCTTCAGCATCCATGATATCAGGATAATCAGTTATCATGGTAGAAGAAACAAAAGCATTAAAGGATACTTTTGACTTTCCTTCTTTTCCCTTTTAGTCGTAATCATAATAATACCATTCGCACCCCGTGTTCCATAAATAGCTGTAGAAGAGGCATCTTTTAACACTTCAATAGATTCTATATCAGTGGGATTTATATCTAGCGAGGTACCATAATCAATACCATCCACAAGAATCAACGGAGCATTACTAGCCGTCAATGAACGCTCTCCACGGATCGTAAAATTAGGTGTGCTTCCTGCTTGCCCCGAAGAGTTTGTAAGATCAAGTCCGGCTACTTTTCCTTGTAATGCCTCCAAGGCATTGGTAGTAGGAATAGCTGTGATATCCTTACTTTTAATAGAAGCAATGGAACCGGTCATATCCCTTTTCTTTTGCACACCATAACCTATTACTACGACTTCTTCCAAAGTCTGGTTGTCTTCTTTCATTTGTACATTCAATGTCTGCTGATTTCCGACAACTATTTTCTGTGGAACATAACCGATGTAAGAGAAGACCAAAGTGGCATCGGCATCCACTTCTTCCAACGTATAACGTCCGTCAATATCCGTTATAGTTCCTCCGCTATTTCCTTGAATAACTATACTTACCCCAATCAGCGGTTCATTATTAGCATCGGTTACTCTACCGGTGACTCTATGCCTGGAAGCCTGTACTTTACCGGAAGATGCCAGTACTTGTTTGGCAAGACTCACCACAATGGTATTATTCACCTTGCTCAATTGCAGACTAGTTTGTTTCCTGATTTGCTCTAAAGCCTGGTCGAAACTTACATTGTCCAAATCAATATCAATCGTATTATACTTTTGGACAACACTCTCATCATAGAAAAACTCATAACCGGAAAGGTTACTCAGTTTCTTGAACACATCAGCCAATTTTACTTTACGCATCTGCAATGTAACAGTCTGATTCAATTCAACTTGTGCTGCATGCACAGGGAAAGCAGCCATGGATGCCGAACCTAGCAACAAGGTCGGTACAAGCAATACTCGGGCCCACGAAGCCCTCTTCGCATGTTGTTTCATAGATCTTGATTATTTAATTATTAAGGTATTATTTATATAGAATATACGAATTGTTTTCTTTCCTGTATTTAATTCCCGTAGCCAAGCGAATGGACTCCAAAACCGCCTCCAAACTCCTATTATCATGCGTACCTGAAAGAAAATTATTAAAAGACAAAAACTTGAGTCCAATTGTATAGTGTAGTTATACACCCGTTCCAACCTCCTCGTCACTTCTTGTATCGGAGTACGGTTAAAGTATAACTTGTTCTGCATCCACAACATATAATTTTGAGTATTCACATGCTCACGTTCCAGATGCATATTGGTTTTATCCAATACCAATTGCTCTCCGGGAGTCAGTTTCAATTGTTCTTCGCCGAAATTCATCAGCACCTTTCCTGTGCATAGAGTCAGTTGCAGTTCCTCACTATCTTCATAATTATTCAGATTAAAAGTAGTACCCAAAACACGTATTTTATAATCCTGACTTTGAATAATGAAAGGACAGTCTTTATTTTTAGCTACATCAAAATAAGCCTCTCCCTTGAAATGAACGTAACGGTCTTCTTTTCCAAATTGCCTCGGATATTTCATATAAGAGCCTGCATTCAAGATCACTTTTGTCCCGTCAGGGAGCACCACTTTTTGTCTTTTTACCATAAGGTACGTATATTTCATATTGAGCAACCTTCATGTCTGCCGGATTAGCAAAATAAACTACGCTCAAAACGATGCAAAGCAATACAGCCGCAGCAATGCCCCCCCATTTTTTTACTAAATAGATAGAGTGACTCCGACGCCTGTCCTCGTAATTGCTGATAATTTGAAGTGCCTGACGCTCATTGGAAATCCATTCCTCCCATGAGGATGAAGACTCTTCCTCACCAGTTTTCCATAAACAAGCAGAAGCTTCATCAAAGTCTTTTGACCGGTCTGTCTTTTTGTCTGCCAACAGTTCCTCAATATCCTTACAGGTATAAATACCGTCAACAAATCTTTTCCAAACCGAATAATGTATCTTTTGTTTTTCTTTCATTATGCATTTCTTTCGTTTCTCTATAAAGGATACGAATCAAAAGCAAAAGGTGGGGATAGGAATCTTATGGTTTAACGTATTTTAATATGATTAGGCTTACAAGTATTGGACAGGCACTTATGAAAGGGATCAGATAAGCACGAATTTTCTCTAATGCATTTTTTATATGATCTTGCACGGTATAAACAGACAAGCCAAGTTGTTCAGCTATTTCTTTATGAGACAGTCCTCTATTCCGGCTCAATTCGAAAATCTCCCGTTGGCGCGGACTCAGCTGTTCCAAAGCCTGTGCAATCAATTCCTGAATATTCTTTTCTTCCAGACTCTTCTCTACATCATCTACATAATCAATGGCCTGTTCCATCAGTTTTTCGTATAGCACAGATCGGGCAGACAGAGAACGAAATATATCGTAAATACGATTTCTTGCTATAGTATAAAGAAAAGCGGAAAAAGACTGCTCAATCCGAATATCTTCCTTCTTTTCCCAAAACGGTCAAAAAAATATCTTGTGTTATATCCTCAGCTATCTCTTTATCCTTGACAAAATGGACACAATAATAAAGGACCTGGGACTTATAAAAAGAGAAAAGATGGCTGAAAGCAATCTTGTCTCCATTTATAAGTTTCCGAATTAATTCCCGCTCTATGTCAAGAGGCAGCTTCATACCTAGAATTCAGTAACGAACGGTTTCCCATCCAACCATGCAGCCATATTCAACACCAGTAAATTCCAGTTCTGAAAACCTTTATTCAATACCGGCTCACCATTATCAGGCAGATAATATTCATGTAATGCCCCGAAACGTTCATAGTCACGTCCCAAAAGCAAAATGGTCTTTTCCGCCAATTCCCGGGCCTCTTCCGTAAATCCATATTTCACCAATCCACGAAAGACCAGATAATTCACATTAATCCAAACCGGACCTTGCCAGGAAGACGGATTCCCACTGGCACGTACATTATACATTTTTTCCAAAGGAGACAAAGTACGGATTCCCGCCGGAGCGTTAAAGGAGCAAGTATCATGAAAATGAATCCGCACTATTTCCTTTGCTTGCTCCGGAGTGGCTATTTCAGCCCACATCGCCATAAATCCGCTCCACACACTAAGACGCTGAATCAAACAATCATAATCACGCGGCTGCCCTACGTGCAGAAACAATTGTCCCGGGTACAGCCCCTTTATATCCGGTTTCTCCACCGGAAGCAGATTCAAATCCACACTATAATAAAAACGGTCACGCGGGTCCCAACAATGTTCTTGTACCTTTCCTTTCAATACCGCCGCTTCTTTCTCAAAGGAAACTGCTATATCATCCAAATTCAGACAGCCGGCCAAGTATGCCATAGCCTGTAATTCGCGATACATCAACGCGTTCAAAAAGATGGATCCCGAACTGCCTTGAGGACGATAAAAAGTACTGGGATCATTATCAACTCCGATAGCCTCATCAGTTTCCCAATAGAATAACCCGGTCGCCTTGTGACGATGAAAATTCAAATATTTACAGACAAATGCCTGCAACGTATAAAAATCATCGCGCAACCACTCCGCATCCCCGTTCATATTGCGGACAATAAAGGCGGCATGTTGTGCCAATGTAGGTTTGTGCATATTGCTTTTCCAAGGGTTCCGTGTTTTCAACATTTCTTCGCGGCTAGGGGCATTCCGTTCTATCCAGATAGGAATCCAACCGTCCATACCTCCATAGTGCAAGGAATTAAGGATGCATCCCTGTTCATACTTCAGGGCCTCCTGCTTATCCTTTTCCGTACCGTTCTCTAATAAGATTTGACGCAGAGCGATGTTGCTCAACCAAGAATCCCAATCCCATAGCATATCCAAGTATTGATTACTTCCCGGAGCAAGGAACGGAAAGACTAAAGCTCCTCCGGCTTCACGATACATGCCTTTCATATCTTTATAAATATGAGCACGGCACAATTCTTTGTATTTTCCAATATTCTCGGGAGTACGTTCCGGCATTTGTGCATTTAGCATAAACGGGAAACAACAAATTGTTAAAAAGATCAGTAATTGTTTTTCATAGGTATTATCTCATTTTGCTGACGGGACAAAAATACAAATTAAAACGAAAAGAAAAAGAGATTAAAACAAAAATTATTTCGAAACAAATCAAAATATAACCAGAAAGGGCTACCCCCAGGCAGCCCTCTATAATAAAAATATATTTCCCTTATAAGGTCTTAGTCGCGACGTCCCATATAAATCATTATATAGTAAATCAGTGTAGCCAATGAACTAAGTGCCGCAACCACATAGGTATAAGCAGCCGAACGCAACGCATCCTCTGCCGCATGATGGTTATATGAATTGGTAATTCCGGCCTTGCTCAACCATACCAACGCACGCTGGCTGGCATTGATCTCAACAGGCAACGTAATAAAGCTGAAAAGAGTAGTCATGGCAAAAAGACAAATTCCTGCCAATAATAACTGCGGGAAAGTATTCACCATCAAAATACCTGCCAGTAACACCCAAGTCATAATAGAAGATGAGAACTGCACCACAGGTACCAAAGCCGAGCGCATCTTTAGCGGAGCGTATGCACGCGCATGTTGCACGGCGTGTCCGCATTCATGGGCGGCAACTGCCGCAGCAGCTACACTGTTACTTCCATATACCCCTTCACTAAGGTTCACCGTTTTGTTTGCCGGATTATAATGATCGGTCAGCATACCCGGAGTACTGGTTACACGCACATCATAAATACCATTATCATGTAACATTTTTTCAGCCACATCCTTTCCTGTCATACCACTAGCCAAAGGCATCTTCGAGTATTTCTTAAACTTGCTTTGCAGACTATTCTGTACAATATAGCTGATTACCGCGATTCCAATAAATAAGATCCAATACATTGACATAGTTTTGTTCTTTATAATTTTGTTGTTAAATATACATGTTATTATGTACAAACAGTTTGCCAACCTCACCCTTTTAAATAGAATTAAGATTTTCTGCCATCAAGCTCTTCTGTATTCACATCCGTCAATTTCATTTAAAAATAATATTATGAGAAAAAAGAATGGATTATTGATTTTTGATTTATACATTTGGGGCAAAATTAAGAAATATGGAACATGAAATAGGAAATATATCCATAGCCCGTATCCGACAGATGAATCCCTGTTTAAAAGGGATTAACAATGATTTTGTAATGGATAGAAGCGGAACATTACATCCCCGAGAATATGAACCCCATCTTTAAATACCCATTACGGCTGGATGGAATCATTATCTCTATCCGTGAAAAAGGCTCTGCCAAAGTCAATATCAATTTACGGGAATACGACATTGAGAAAAACGATCTGATTATTTGCGCTCCCGGCGATATTCTACAGTCCATGTTATCACCGGGCATTCATTTGTCACAAATGTTTTTAATATCATCTGATTTCTTAAAAGAGATGTATATCAACCTGAACAGTTTCATGCCATTTTTCATCTCATTGAAAGAGAATCCCAAATTCCATTTGACAGAAGAAGAAGTGCAGGAACTGAAATCCTTCTATCAACTCATAGAAGAAACAGTAAGCCGGAACGATAACTTCAAAACAGAAATCGTACGTAGGCTGATGGGAGCCTATTTATACAAGATAGGTTCTATTCTTCATAGAAGACAGCCGGAATTCCTTTCTGAAAATCCGAAATCACTGAAAAGAGAAGAAGTATTATTTAATCAATTCATTAATCTGCTGACTGAACATCACCGCAAAGAAAGACGCGTAGACTTTTACGCGGAGCAATTATTCCTGAGTCCCAAACATTTCTCCACCGTAGTAAAGAAAGTAAGCGGAAAAACCGCCGGAGAATGGATTGACGAATATGTAATACTGGAAGCTAAAGCTCTATTGAAATATTCCGTCATGTCTATTCAGGAAGTAGCCTATTTTATGAATTTCCCGAACCCTTCCTTTTTTGGCAAATACTTTAAGCACCATACCGGGTTATCTCCCAGCGAATACAAGATGCAATAATAAAAACAGAAGATAAGAAATAGTAATCCAACGGGGGCTGTCCGAAAAAAACGGACAGCCCCCGAAAGTAAATTATATAAGTGTGACCACACTACCTCTCATCTTAAAATAATTTCGCAGGATATTCACCGGCATCCACCAATGCCTGGATCTTATCAACCACACTCTGACGGTCTTCAGGATAAGTTACTCCAAACCATTTGCTGGTAGTATCCAATACCTCAACGGTAGCAGTACCGTCATTAATCAGCTTGTCCACCATCAGCGGAATAAAGAATTCACTCTTCAAGTTTTTCCATATTTTTAGGATCACTCAAGAATGCTTTAAAGAATTCCTTGCTGTTAAGCAAAGTAATCAGGAGTAAAGCCCCAGAAGTTCATGCTCACCGGAGTTGTGTCAGGGGTAGCTGTCCATTCGCCATTGTCGTCAATATACTTCACTTCTCCGTCTATGCGCTGAATCTTGGTACGTTCTACCACGGAAGTCAACAAATGATCCGCATTGGTTCCGCAGATGCCGCGGGATACCGTTCCACTCTCGCTCAATGTATTTCCTACGCGGAAGCCCACCATAGCGTAAGTGTTTTTAGCACCTTCGGGCAATACAGAAAGGAACTTGCCCATTACCTGGAATGAGTCACGGCCATAGAAGTCATCGCAATTGATCACTGCAAACGGTTCCTGTATCACATCAGCTCCCATCATGACAGCATGGTTAGTTCCCCAAGGTTTTGTACGCTCCGCAGGACAAGTAAAACCCTCCGGCAGATTGTCTAAAGCCTGGAATACCAGTTCGCAAGGAATATGACCTTCATATTTAGAAATAATCTTTTCACGAAAATCTTGTTCAAAATCTTTACGGATAACAAAGACCAGTTTTCCAAAACCGGCGTTGATAGCGTCATAAATAGAATAATCCATAATAGTTTCGCCGTTAGGACCCAGACCATCCAATTGCTTCAATCCTCCGTAACGGCTGCCCATACCAGCCGCCAATAAAAATAAAGTTGGTTTCATAGTTTATTTATTTAAAATTGAATATTTGATGGTACAAAGCTACAAAATAATACGGAGGAAAAAAGCTACATTCCATTCAAATTCGAGCATAAATCAATCATTTCCCTCCTTTTGACGCAAATCAAGCCCTATTTCTAGAAAGGATAGCCGATAGCAAAGTGCAATCCCAGTCCATCCTTAAACTTAGGAATATTATAATATCCTTTCTTGCCGGTGTCATACGGATCATGAAGAGCAATACCCAGATCCAGGCGGATCACCAGGAAAGTAAGGTCATAACGCAACCCCACCCCAGTACCCAAAGCTACACTTTTAGCAAAATTACGAAGAGTAAGCAAACCGCCGGGGCGTATATTCTCACCTTCCTCATTCTTTTGCTCACGCAGCAGCCACACATTTCCCGCGTCCAGAAAAGCTGCCCCATACAAATCACCCAGGATAGGGAAACGGTATTCCACATTCGCTTCCAGCTTCACATCTCCGGTCTCATCCAGATAACCATACTGTTTATCTTCAGGACGATAAGAACCGGGGCCGATAGAGCGCACTGTAAACGCACGGATACTGTTGGCTCCCCCAATACTAGAACTGCTCGCTGTAGGGCGCTACAGTCTGGTTCCCGTATGCATACAAAATCCCCCCCATCCAAACGAGTGGCTATATGCTGTTTCTCTCCGACTTTAAACAAACAACGCACTTCGGATGTC
>ENA-OQJN01000849-OQJN01000849.1-human-gut-metagenome-genome-assembly--contig:-NODE-849-length-10391-cov-2.380651_pt1 | contig 10391 bp, 9 predicted proteins | sample MGYA00242610_ERZ504777 | MGnify/ENA primary metagenome ERZ504777 (study PRJEB26092, sample SAMD00036350) | human gut metagenome | host: Homo sapiens | study: EMG produced TPA metagenomics assembly of...
GATCATCGCAGCATCACCTGCGCCCGGATGCAGCAGGTCTGCGGAATGACTCGTTCTACCGCTTACCGTCGCCTGCAAACATTGACTCAAGGAGAGCATCCGTCATTACAACGCGAGGGCTACAAAAATGCCACTGCCTACATACCGGTTAAAGGGCATTACGGACGTTCCTACACCGCAGATCGCTGGTAACGAGTCGGATAGGGTGAAGGGAGGATTTTGTGTTTCATGTAAAACGAATTGTTATATCATACTTTAAAATAAGAAAAAATGAAAAGAACCATCTTGAAAGACGTAGGAATCGGCTTGTGCTTCCTGCTTAGCACCGGAACGATCTACGCGCAGAACTACCCTAGAAAAGTGAAGAATGCGCAAGGTATCGAGGTGACCTACCAATCGAATTACAAAGGGAGAGTCCGGCCGGGACATTTGTTGATGACCGTGTCCGGTGACCGCGTATCATTGACCAACGTATGGCCGGAGCAAAATGACCGTCCCGATCCCCGCCCGGAAGACAAGACACCTGTAACCGACAGTTACATCGACTACACCACCCGGCAGGCATACCGCAGGGCTGAACTCCCCAACGGACAAGTGATATCTGCGGTCACTCCCTTCGAATTCGGCAAAGGCTTCACGCAAACGGGCGAAGGAAAACACTTAGGGATGAACTGCAAAATTTTGCGAACATCCATCAATTCCAACACTATCGAGGTATGGTATACCAACGACATCCCTTTTCGTGGTACTCCGCAAGCCAATGTGGGTGTACCTGACGGATTGGTACTGAGGGTCGTGCGAAACGGTGACATGATTCAAGAGGCTACCCATATTACCCCACTGAAGAAAGGAAAGGATGTATTGCCACAGTCGTGGGGGAAAAGCATGGATGCGGCCGACTACCAATATACCATCAACTAAAGTGGAGTTATCACAATTCCGGTCTTCGACCAACAGAGCATCTGCTTCAACAACACTAAATTGCCCGAAGTACTGAAAGAAGGTGTACAATACAGTGCTGGAGGCGGCACCATTCTGTTAAAGAAAGTGAAGTTACCCGACTATGTGAAGAATCGCACCGTCTTTGCGGAAGTTGTTCAATACTCGGACGGCGATGCTTACGACCGCATCGGTTCTGTCTTTCTGATACCGGAAAGCAAGCGGCTGTCTTTTCTTGATGCCATGCGTGATTTGAAAAAAGTTCCCTCTTTTCACTCGGAAAATATGGATTACCACGGGCTGATTTCTACAGCGGAGTATGATGTGCCTTTAGAATTGATGCGTTTCTTCACCGGTTTCGGTGTGCGCAAGTTCAATTATAATAAGGTGAAGGGGCAGGACTGGGTGGACTCCGTACTTTACAAAATGGAGGTAACCCCACTGGCCGAAAAGTTGGAAGGAGAAGCTTGGATTGGCGCTTACATCGGCAACTGGGATGCCAAAGGGCATCGTCTGTCGTTGAAACTGAAGTATTATCCTGATGAAGAACATCGGGTTTATAACACTCTTCCGCTGTTCAATACAGTGAATTATCTAGAGCAGGCAGGACAGCCTTATCCGATTTTCATGCGTCAGGATTCTCTGATCGTAAAATTCACCTTGAAGGAGCCTGCCAAGAATGCCCGTCTGTACTACCTCACCACGGGACATGGCGGTTGGGGAGGCGGTGATGAGTTCAACCAGAAACCTAACACCCTCTATTTGGACGGTGAAAAAGTGATCTCTTTCGTACCTTGGCGAGATGACTGTGGAACTTATCGTAACTGGAATCCTTGTTCGGGTAATTTCTCCAATGGGCTGAGTTCTTCCGACCTGAGCCGTTCCAACTGGTGCCCGGGTACGGTGACCAATCCCGAATACATTTATTTAGGTGATCTGGAGGCGGGTGAACACAGCATCACCGTAAAAATACCACAGGGTGCTCCTGAAGGGGAAAGTAATAGTTATTGGTGTATCTCGGGTACACTTATTTATTAATGTAAATTCTTTTGTCCTGCGGTAACAGAAATGTTTCTGTTATCGCAGGACAAGGAGTGTTCCAACTTTTCTATCTCCTCAAGGGACAACTTTGTGCCCTATGCAATTTGCCCCATAGCAAGTTCAAGGACTTAAGATTACGACTACGGCTTATTGGGACTTCTTTCTCTCTTTCGCTATTCCTTTCTATGTTCTTCTATTCCTTCTTCCAACTTGGCAGAATCCAACATATCATTCTGAACCATCAAGACGTTCATATACTCGTCGTATGTATGGCATTCCTAAGGAAAGCATATAGCACAGCAGCCAAACACAGGTTCAATCAAAGCGAATATACCCTTCCTGCAATTCTTTCACATTTTATAGATAAAAGGTATATTTTCTCTAGCAATAGACAAACAGCATGAACTGACATCACCTGTTTTCTTTTGGTTCTTATCTCAATAAACGTTACCTGTTTTCTACCAACTACCAAACAAACGGTAAATATTCAATGAAAAAACAATATAAATCATTTCAAGAAAGTTCCGTAAAAGTTACCAGTTCTCTCTTTAAATAAGATGCTTTGAACATCTCAAACGTTAAAAATCAGAGCATATTAAAAATATTTTTCAAGAGACCCTTTATATATATTAAAATTGTTATATATTTGCATCGTTAATCTAAATTAAATTGAAAAACATAGTTCTGAAGGAACTAATGAAACGGAATTACTTGATTTTCAATAAACTTAAAAAAAATCACAGCTATGTTAAAACGACTAAAATCAGTCAGTATGTTGCTGTTCCTAATGGGTGCCTCTACCGGAGCAGCATACGCGGTCGCCAATCCCGGCGTTACCGATGTGAAAATCACACAACAAAGTGGTACATGTACAGGAGTTGTCAAGGATGCTACGGGTGAAACTGTCATTGGTGCATCTGTAGTAGTGAAAGGTACGACTAATGGTACTATTACCGGTATTGATGGCGACTTTTCATTATCTGGAGTGAAGAAAGGGGATATTATCCAAATTTCATTCGTGGGATATCAGACTGTTGAAGTTCCCTGGAATGGTCAACCTTTGAATGTAACATTACAAGATGACACACAAACGCTACAGGAAGTGGTAGTAACCGCTCTCGGCATCAAACGCGAAAAGAAAGCATTAGGTTATGCCATGCAGGAGGTAAAAGGTGATGCATTGGTAGCAGCTCGCGAAACAAACTTAGCCAATGCTCTTTCCGGTAAAGTATCCGGTGTTCAAATCATCCGTTCAAGTAATGGTCCTGCCGGTTCTTCTAAGATTCAGCTTCGTGGTAGTAATTCTGTAACGGGTTTGAACCAGCCGTTAATTGTTGTAGACGGAGTACCCTTGGATAATTTTACTGGAGCCGACAACAATGATATGTGGAATCCATCTACTGATATGGGTAACGGTTTATCGGATATCAACTCCGAAGATATTGAATCAATGTCTGTTTTGAAAGGTGCATCTGCTGCTGCGCTTTATGGTTCGCGTGCAGGTAATGGTGTTATCCTGATTACAACAAAGAAGGGTACTAAGAGCGAGGGGCTTGGTGTTACATTTTCCGGATCCGTTTCGGTGGAAAATGTATTTATGAAACCCGAACGACAAACTATTTTTCGGTCAAGGTTCTAATGGCATTTTCAATGCAACCTCTAGTTCTAACTGGGGACCAGCTATTACAGGTCAAAGCTATACAGACTGGAACGGACGTACTCAAAATATGCAATATTTTGACAATGTAGCTAATTTCTTTAAGACAGGTGTGAATTTAACTGAAAATATCGCTTTTTCGCAACAGTTTGATAAGACATCCGTTTATTTATCAGCTACCCGTATGGACGATTTCAGCAAGATTCCAGGGGCAGAGTATAGCCGTACTAACTTAATGTCACGTATCACTTCGTCATTTGGTAAAGATAATCGTTGGAGTGTGGATGCCAAAGTACAATATATTTTGTCTGATGCTACCAATCGTCCTATATCCGGTGCGCGCTCGGACAACTATTTCTATTCCATGTACATGATGCCTATTTCTTTGGATATAAGAGAGTTTAAACAGGCCAAAAATCCAGAAGATGGAAAAATGTATTGGTGGGAGAAAGGCAGTGGTCAGAATCCATATTGGGCAAAAGATTACAATACCAATCAAGACAAACGTAATCGCTTTTTGCTGAATGGTTCGTTGAAATATCAGATTACAGATTGGTTGAACGCAGAAATTAAAGCAGGTAGTGATATGTATTTCACAGAAACAGAAACCAAACTGTATGCTGGCAGTCCTTCATCAGAAAACGGTCGTTATTCTTTTGGTGAACAAAAATTCTATGAAAATAATTTCAGTTTTTTGGTTACCGCACAAAAAGACCGTGTATTAGGCGATTTCGGAGGTGTGTTTACATTCGGTGGGAATTTAATGGAACGTAAATCAACAGGTGTTAGCAATTCTGTTAGTGCTTTAACAGTGCCTGATTTATTCTGGTTGACAAATTCAACCGACTCAAACAGAAGTATCAGTCAGACTTATACTCATCGTAAGACCAATTCATTGTATGGTACACTGGGAGTTAACTATGACGGTTGGGCATTTTTGGATTTGACAGGACGTAATGATTGGTCCTCTACTTTGAGTAAGAGTAACCGTTCGTTCTTTTATCCTTCTATCAGTGCTTCATGGGTAATCAGTGATATGATTAATAACCGGGGAAAGGGAATGCCCGAGTGGTTTACATATGCCAAGGCTCGTGTATCTTTTGCACAGGTAGGTAATGACCTCGATCCTTATCAATTATATAACGTATATGGTATTGGATCTATCTATGAAACAGGAGGTACGAGTGCGTCTGTGTCTGGTAGTACCTTATTTAATGAAGATGTACGTAGCGAATTGATTTCATCTTGGGAAGCCGGTGCCGAAGTCCGTTTCTTCAATAATCGTCTAGGGTTAGATGTGGCTTGGTATAAATCAAACGCTAAACGTCAGTTGCTAAATTTGCCTATGAACTCATTGTCTGGATTTAGTTCAATGAAAATTAATGCTGGTAATATTCAGAATTCAGGTGTAGAAATCATGTTGAATGCTACTCCGGTACAAACTAAAGAATTTACTTGGGACACTCAAGTGAATTTCTCTACCAACAAAAACAAGATTATAGAACTAGCTGATGGTATTAACGAATATACTTTAGGTACCTATGATAATTTAAAGATTTTGGCTGTTGCTGGAGGTAATTATGGTGAAATTTGGGGTACTACTTATCTGCGGGTGACTGATGAGAATAGTCCTTATTATGGAAAAATGTTGTTGAATGATGCCGGTTTGCCACAAGGTGACTCAAAAATACAAAAGATTGGTGATCAACAAGCTACTTGTTTGGTAGGATGGACCAATACATTCTCTTACAAGAATTTTACATTGAGTTTCTTGGTAGACGCACGTATCGGTGGTGAAATTTTTTCTGGTTCAAACCGAATGTTGCAAGCCAATGGTGTGGCAGCATGTACTGTGGTAAACGGTAAACGCGATAAATTTGTAGTAGATGGGGTTATTGCAGACGGAAACGGGGGCTATTCACCTAGCACCATCGAAGTAGAACCACAATCTTATTGGACGGCCGTAACTGGATCAACTGGTAATATGGGTATTGGTGAAGCTAATTTGTATGATGCAACGAATGTTCGTTTACGTAATGTTTCCTTAAACTATACTTTCCCCCGGAAGATGCTTGCAAAAGGTCCGTTCCAGCAAGTTAAGTTAGGTATGTCTTGCAACAATGTTTGGATGATTCATAGTAATCTGCATGGCATAGACCCCGAATCCGTGTTTGCTACCAGTACCAATGCAACCGGATTTGAGAATGCGTCATCACCAACATCACGTACCTTCTTGTTTAATGTAACACTTGGTTTCTAATTTTTAATACTCGACAACAATGAAAAAAGTAAATAAATTATTATTCAGTCTGGTAATGGGTGCTGCTTTGATGGGAGGTGCCACATCATGTGATGACTTTGAGGAAATCAATTTTAGTCCCTCTGCAGCAGGCGAATCATATATTCATCCGGACTATGCACTGAATAAATCTTTTTATGAGGCGCAAATGGACCCGGATATTGCAGAACGTGTATTTGTGTATAACTGGGCTTCCATTACACGAATTATTGGTGATAACACTATGGGAGTAACCGCCCGTTATAGCAATGAGTATAACGACAGATTGTATAGTTATACCTCCAATTGGGTAAAATATGCCACCAATGCCATCAATATGGCAGATGTAAATCCGGGAACTTCCGAACATGAACAGGCTTTCTTTCCTAATGTAAAACAATTTGCTCGTATTTGGCGTGTTATGCTGATTGCAGATTTTGCTGATTCTTTTGGTCCATATGCTTTTGGACGCTGCTCAAGGTGTCAATCCGACATTCAACAGCGTAGAAGTATGTTTATGTATTCATGTTGACCGAATTAAAAGAAGCAGCCGCTGGAATTAACACGTCTGTAGAACCTACAGAAACAGAAGCTAAAGGAGATCCTGCTTTTGGATACAATGCTGCAAAATGGGTCAAATTGGCTCACAGCCTCCGCTTACGTTATGCCATGCGCCTGTCCGAAGTATCTACTTCAAAAATCGATGTCAAGGCTGAATTTGCGGATGCTGCATCCAAAAGTTTGTTGACTTCTGCAGATGATTTCTTTTCGTTTCCAGAGGCAGGCGGATGGTCTTGTTATGAAGGTGTAATGAATCGTCCTTGGAATGACCAATGTATTTCTTCTACTATGTGTAATCTGTTAACTGGTTTAGGAGATATTCCTGTAACCAGTTATCGTCCGGACTTGGCGCCTTACATCAAGCCTATGAATTATATTGGTGAACAATACGTAAATCATTATCCGGTAACTACTGATAATCCAACCAAACAATTGTGGATGGATGGTATTCCTGAACATCTTGATCCGCGTGCTTTGAAAGTATGGTGTTTAACGAATGATGAAAAAGCTGAAAATTTTCCAGATCAAGGTTCCGCAAGGCGTTAAGAATCATGCAGAACATGCCATGCTGGATCCGACTGATCCTGAAAAAAAACTAGTAAAGATTGACGCTCAGTTCACATGGAATGGTTATCCGGGCAGGTACTCGTTCCGCATGGAGTACTGAGACATTCAAATTCAATGATGTTTTAGGCAGTATGTATGATACTACTCCAATGCTGGGTAAACAATATCGTGATAACACCGCCAGACGTATCTGGATGTCACCATGGGAAACCTATTTTTTGTTGGCCGAAGGTGCTTTAAGAGGATGGACCAACTCCATCAGCGCTAAAGAAGCGTATGAAAACGGTGTACGTGCCAATTTCGAATACCTTGGCCTAAGTCAATATGTAAATCAATATCTGGCATCTACCAGCTATAACCGTGTAGGTACTTCAGTAAATTTTGATCATACCGTAGAACCGGTTTCTTTTGAAGCTGATTATGTGAATGGTTATACCAAGCAAGCTGGAAAAATGACTTATAATTATCCAGACGCCAGTAAGATTTTATACAAAGGTGGTGCTTTGAATGACCAACTAACCAAGATCATTACACAAAAGTATATTGCTAATGTGCCTTATGGAGTAGTTGAAATGTGGAATGACCGTCGTCGTTTAGGATTGCCTTTCTTTGAAATTCCAGCTAATGAAGGTACACTGACCGGTTCTGACATGGAGAAATATATTCAGGCTTCAGAATGGAAAAATGGTCAGAAATGGTATCATTATACACAACGTATGCGGTATCCGACAGCATTAGAAAACGCAGATAAAGAACAATACCAAAATGCATTGCAATTATTAGGTGCAGAAGACAATACAATGATGACGCCACTTTGGTGGGCTATCAAATAAGTTGATTCTGAAAAGATATTTCAGATAAAAATAGAAACTGAAAGTTTTTATAGATTGAAATTTTCTTAAAATAAATCCTCTTATTCTTTCCTATTATTAGTGGTAAGAATGAAGGGGATTTATTTCCTTTAAAACTAATTCCTTTTATCTGAATTCCAAATCGAAAAGCAAATTTAATTGATGATGGATAACATTGGGCAAAAAAATTATCTTATCTTTTTCTATTTGATTGAGAATTGATACAGTAGCTTCAGTATTTCTTTTGAATTTTTAAAATTGACATTGTTTATATCTACAAACTCTTTCACATTCTCTTGTTTGTTTTTAGGATAAAGATTAACTAATGTCTTTGCATTGCGAAAACTCTTCAACTTTCTTTTTACATAAGTATAGTAAATATTCTCCGTTACCATATTTATAGACCGAAAGGTCTAAATTCTGTTCACCATTAACACGTTGGAAGCGTGCATTGACATCAATTGCTTGAACACTGCCATGAGTAACTGTTCCCATACGATCTCAACAGGCCTTCCACTCCTTTCTCCGGATATTCCATTATTTGCTGGAATTCGTCAATGGCTATATAACATTCTACTCCCGATTGGTTTAGGTAAGTGAAAATCTCTTTCAAGGTTTCTTCTGAACGTTCCGGAATAAAGTCGAGTGTTACAGATGGCATTCCTGTAATTTCATCGGCGCTGATGACCGGACGGCAACTTTTAAAGAATGAGAATAGCGATTTTAAGGTACTCTGTGATAAGGTATCTAATTTCCCCAACACACTTCGTCCCAGTAGAGATACAAACTCCTGAAGATTCTGGGTTGAAAAATATATCCAGATAAAAACAGGCGGCAGATTTTATTTTCTTTTTGAATATAGTAAAATACATTCTTTATTAGTCCTGTCTTTCCCATACGGCGCGGACTGATTAATGTAATATTTTTGCCATTCTTTAATGCTGACATTAAAGAAGCTGTTTCTTTTTCGCGGTCACAAAAATAGTCGGGCCCTTGGTAACCGGTTATTAAAAATGGATTAGTAGAAATACTCTTCATTGCAGTTTTTATGTTACATAAAACATGTAACGCAAATAACGCAATAAAGTTTGGATTGAGCAAATATAAGAGTTGTATTTTTGTTTTGCCCATTATATCATGTTCTGACTTGACATGGTTCATGGCAACAATTTAATATGGCAATTACAAGATATCTAAAACAGAAGTTATGCTGATAATGATCATGTTTCATGGATAAGGGCATAAATACCTGGAGCATTATGATCCTTTGAAAAGCATCAGGAACAGAAAGCAGGAAGAGGGTATGACAGTCGGCTCCAGCTATACATACCTTCTTCCTGTAATGAGGTAGATTCCTTATTTCATCTTATACACCAAAGTCCCGCCCTTTAGGATATCTTCATGCGAGATATAATTCTTTGTATAAGGTTCACCGTTCAGTGTAATACTGTCAACATACTTGTGTTCCTTTGATAATCCTTCGGCAATGATCGTGAAAGTCTTTCCATCGGCCAGGTTCAATACAATTTCAGGCATCTGTGGGGCGCCGAATACATAATTGCCACTTACCGGATCTACCGGATAGAACCCCATAGCAGAGAACATATACCATGCTGACATCTGTCCGCAGTCATCATTGCCACAGAGTCCGTCGGGTTCGGGATGATATTGCGTATCAAAGATTTCACGGATCAGTTCTTGGGTACGTTCGGGGCGACCTGCCAACGTATATAAATAAGTAATGTGATGGCTGGGTTCATTGCCGTGTGCGTATTGACCGATCAAGCCGGTAACATCTGCCTGGGTGGTTTCCAGTTTCAAGGTGAATAAAGAATCCAATTTGTTTAAGAATGCTTGTTCTCCGCCGAATAACTCAATAAGCCCCGGCACATCATGTTGCACATGCCAAGTGTACTGCCATGCATTACCTTCGGTATAGTCTCCACCGGTACTTTCCATGTGGGCAACCTGACTAGGGTTGAAAGGAGATTTCCAACTCCCGTCAGCATTGCGGGGACGCATGAATTGCGTTTCAGTATCGAACAGGTTCTTATAAAAATCGGCACGTTTGGCAAAATAAGCGGCATCTTCCTCTTTACCCATACGTTGGGCCATATCGGCTGCGGCGTAATCATCATATACCGATTCCAGCGTAGAGGATACTGATTCTGTCTTAATCAAGTCAGTAGGGAAATAACCGTATTTCATATAAGTTTCCCAATCGGATTTCAGTTTATGAGATACGGTTTGGGTATTTTTGATAGCATTGAAGGCACGCTCGGCATCAAAGCCTCGGAAGCCTTTGCGGTAAGCTTCGGCGATAACTGAAACACCGTGGTTGCCAATCATGGTATATGTTTCTTTTCCCCAAAGTCCCCAGATAGGCAGGAAGCCCTGTACTTCAGCCTGTTCTACCAATGAATTGACGAATCCATCTACTTTTTCAGGAACCATTAAGGTGTAAAACGGATGGGCGGCACGGTAAGTGTCCCATAAG
>ENA-OQJN01000850-OQJN01000850.1-human-gut-metagenome-genome-assembly--contig:-NODE-850-length-10388-cov-3.109249_pt1 | contig 10388 bp, 12 predicted proteins | sample MGYA00242610_ERZ504777 | MGnify/ENA primary metagenome ERZ504777 (study PRJEB26092, sample SAMD00036350) | human gut metagenome | host: Homo sapiens | study: EMG produced TPA metagenomics assembly of...
TCCTTCGCTTTCAGATAATCTCCTTGGCGATCAAGTTCTCTTATACAACTGCTCTTGTTGGTTGAACGAGCGGCGGGCCCGGTTCATGTCCATATCGTATTGAAGTTTCTCCATCTGATTGGTCAGCTTATCCTGCTCCATGGTAACCTGCGTATTACGAAGGAAGTTCTGCTTCTCCGCCAACTCGGCCTCAGCGTTCAAGATCTGCAAATCTAGATTTGAGTTGCTCAGACGAACAATGATATCGCCTTTCTTCACTTGGGCACCCTCTTCCACGACTTTCTCCTGTACGATACCGCCCTCCTCGGGGCTAAGCTGCACGACCGTGATAGGTTGCACCTGACCATCCATACGAAAGAAGTCATTGAATTGCTCACGGGTCACATTACCGATGCTAATCCCTCTCGCATCCACTTTCAACGTAGAAGCATGATCACCAAAGATAATCCATCCCAACAAGATAACGAACAACACGCCACCCGCTACATAAGGAATATGCTTCTTCTGAAGACCTTTCTTTTTCTCTAATTGTATATCCATCGTATTCTATATTTTTTATTATCATCTAAATTCTATGTTCTCAATTCTTATTCATTGATAAGAGGCTTGCCCTTATAATAATCCACCAGCTTGCTTTTCAATAAGTACATCAATCTCTTTTGAAGCAGATTGGCCTTGGACTCCAACAGCGTATTCGCACTTGTCTGTACATCCAGCGTGCTCATCAGGCCTTCCTCGTACTTCCGTAGGGTAACACGATAAGCCAACTCATCCGATTTCACCTTCTTATCCATCTGTATGGCCTCTTTAGCGTATCCCTCACGATCCAAGACCGATTGCTCTACCGCTGTCTGCAACTGGCGAAAGACCTCTGTCCTTGTCTCCCGTGCGATCCGCATATTGTTACGGTAACGACGAGCGTTCGTTAATCTGCTCAAACCATCGAATAAGGGGAAGCTAAGGCTAAAAGAGACATATTCACCACGGTTATTTTTAAACTGATCCTTGAAACCTTCCGGGGCATTATCAGACTTCAGGTTCTCGAAATAACTCGTAGAGATTCCGGCATTCAAATAAATGCTCGGTAGCAACTTTCCTTTATAAATACGATATTGGTATTTACTTTGCGTTAATTGATACTCGGCTTGCAAGGCGGTAGGGTTATTCCCGGACGCATAGGCGAAAATCTCCGCCACATTCTCTACTTCCGGGACATAATTGATATCCGGTAATAAAGTATCCACCTCCAGTTCTAAATCAGATGGATAATTCATACATTCCCTCAAAGTAAGCAAGGCCGTATTGAAAAGATTCTGTTGGTGGGTCAATGTATAATCATCGGCTGCCACCTGAGCCTCGAATTGAGCTACATCCGCTTTCCCTTTCAAACCCAGCTCTTCTTGCCGGCGAGTCTTATATAAGGTACGGTTACTCTCCTCCAATTTCTCGGCCGCCATACGAATCGTTCCTTTATAATACACCACATCCATATAAGCCTGCATGGTTTTCATCGCTAAATCATCTTTCGCTTTCTGTATGTCATTAACTCCCATACGGCGATTGGATTTTGCCATCAACCATTGATTGATCAGCTGTCCGCCCGTAAAAATAGGAATAGAAGCGTCGAGGCCATAGTTATTATTAAACGTAGAAGTATTCTCATAGGTATTGGTCGCAGGGTCGATCGAACGGCCAAAACTATATTGCGCTCCGACCTTAGCCGATGCCGCCGGGAAAAAAGAAGCTACGGCGGCATTCCGTTCCGCCTTATACGTATCTGATGTATAAACTTGCTTTTTAACCGATGGGCTGTTTTCCACGGCATAGCGCATACATTCATCCAAAGTCCAAAGTTTCTCTTGGGCCACCGTCGCGGTAGCGAAACTGAGAGAAAGAACTGTTGTAAGTAATATTTGTTTCATTGCTCTATTATTTTCTACCTAAATAATAGCAAAGAACGTGCCAAAACACATAAACAACTAAACAACAATCAGATAACAAAAAGCTATTCTTTTTAGAACTGTCCAATATTTTGACAACGCTGTCTAATTGTTTGACACTATTCCCACTTTGACACGTAAGAGCGTCTCCTCTTCTCCCTAAGTAAAAAACGCTCTACTCCTATATGAATTCTTGCTCGATAGCCTATGAATTCTTATGCGCATACTGTATAATTCTACAAACCACGACGTGGTCTGTACAGATCAAGACGTGGTCTATATATTCCACGGCGATAATCTGGAAATAGATGAGATAGTAATTATATTTGTATATAGTAAGAAGAATTTTTTTTACTTGAAGATACGAACAATTGTTTTGATTACAATCGTTGACTATCCTTTAGATTTAAGGGTAGGACACAAAAAAGGGAAACAGTTGAATACCAACCATTTCCCTTTCATCAAGTCGGGGTACCAAGATTCGAACTTGGGACCCCCTGCTCCCAAAGCAGGTGCGCTAACCGGACTGCGCTACACCCCGTCTTGCAATTCATAGTGTTTATCTCTGATTGCGGTGCAAAGGTACGCCTTTATTTTAAACTACAAAACTTTTCGGTAACTTTTTTCATGAAAAATATCATTTTCTTGTTGAGTGGATAGAATGGAACTTTGCGTCAGATAGTTCTTATCGTTGGCGTAAATAAATAAAAGGGTTCCATTCTTTATCGTATTAATAATTGGCTTACTGACAGATACAGGCAACGCAGGGCAACCAAGGCTACGTCCTAACCGCCCCGAGGAAGCTGCCACAGAAGGATCGGAATAAGAGGCACCATGAATTACAATCGCCCTTTGCTTAGCCAAATCATTTATTCCTTTTTCCAATCCATTTAGGATAAGCGAATAGCCATTCCGGCCTTGGTACGTATTTTCCGTCAGATAAAATCCTAAAGAGCTTTTATGGGAACCGTTCTCGTTCGAGAAAGAGGTCGCATAATTCCCTCCGCTATTCTTACCGTGAGAAACCAAAGAGGTGTAAAGTATTCTCTTTTGCCGTATATCCAATACAACCATACGCTCCGCCGTAGAAGGTTTAGAGAAATCGATCAATGTAAGGATATCCTTATTTTTCCGATCAATCTTCTCGGAACCTCTAAGCCCCTGCATAAACGCATCGAAACAAACCCATTGATCCAATCGCATCTCCTCATATAATTGGCGCCCCATAACCGCCACAGACGTTGATCCCGTTTCCGGAGATAGGGCACGCAAAACGCCACCGGTTGAAATTGAACCTACAGACAAGACAATAAAAAACAAATACAAGAAAATCCTTCGCATACTAAAAAACAATAACGCCGCAAAGTTATGATTTTTATTCTAATACAAAAACAATCGTCTCATTAACAGGCGCCCAATCATAAACAAATTGCGCATGCGAAGTCGCGTTTCTCACACACATATGAGACCGGGGTATCGTTCCCAACGAAGGACTATATTCGATCAACGATTTACGAGGAGCGTTGACCGGTACGCCATGGATATACGCCCCATTCGTAAAACGGTTGGCATAAGGAGCGAATCCACCTGTCTCCTTGGAACCGTCTACCAAATAGATCATGCGAGACTTTTTTTCTTGGAGAACATACATTCCCAACGGGGTTTCCTGCGCATAAGGAGGACGATGCTGTCCGGTAGTCGCAGGGTTCATGCTACGAACCAACCATTTCGAGCCGACGTGCTCCAAGGTCGCGATATTCTGGTTATGACGATCCACGAAGATCGCCTTATCGAAGACTACCGTATCCCCTATTTGCTTGATATATTTCTTCGGAGCATACCACTCCTCCTCCCCATCATACACGGTTTGTATACGAGCGAATTTAGAATCCTCATCCATCGCCTTGATACGAACCAAGCTACCGTCACGTCCATAGATCTCGGGAGTCACGGTATCAGTCAGCAAATAAAGCGGGACGGATTGATAGCGTTCTACACCAAGCGTATCGGAAACCCTCTTATAGGCATCTCTCTTGAAGACTTTTACAAGAGGAGCCTCTCCATTCCTGTTTTTATAGTTCTGCAAGATCGCCCATTGAGACGGCTCCCTTTGGATCGACTCCAATAAGGATAATCTTTCTTTCATTTTCTCCCACTGGAACTCCCGTGTCGTATCTTTATAGGGGTAAGTATCTTCTAAAGTATGCTTATCGTAAAGCAGCTCTTTCTCTATTTCGATACGGAGAGGCAAAGTCTCCACGATCACAGCGGAATCCTTCGATATAGAATCCACAGGAATTAAGACCTCGGTTTGAGCAGGCTCGGTCCTCGGCGTACAATAACTTAGCGTACAAAGGCTCGATATCAAAAGTATAAAAACTGTTCTCGTCATCATTATTACCCGGGATTTATTTGAATATCGTAAATATACGATTTTTTCCAAATAACAGGTAATCTTATCATCTTGTTTACAAAGTAACCGCGCCAAATGACAGAGCTATCCTATATTCATCCTATAATCCATTTACTGCCCGGTATTAATGAGATAATCTTTGTCGTCACATAACAGCAGATAAATGTACTTACCGCAATGCATGGTATGGCGGCGACAGTAGGCAAGGCTAAGTCGTGCTTAAACACCGTTACCCACAATCCGAGCCAAAATATATGCATAAGGTACATACCGTAGCTGAGTTTAGACATCTCTGTTATGAGTCGTGGAGATTTCGAATTGCCTATGCAAGTAAAAGCGAGGAACGTACCCGCCGTAAGAAGCACACAATTGATCGTACAGAAAGCCCATCCGATCTCTATCTCAGGTGTGACAAGAGTTACTCCGGGTATCGCTTGGACATAGAAGGAATAAATCGTCAGCAAGGCACCGACGACCATCGAGGCGATTCCGATAACCAGACGTTTAGAACGGTTCCATGTAAGATGGACATGTATATAATGTGCCAGTACGAGGTATCCTAAATAACCGGAGAAGTACCACAGTATATGGTATTCGTTCCAAAAACATTGTCCCCACACCTCGCCGAAGCAACGATTGAGATAGGGCATACAGGTCGACAACAGAAACAAGCCGATGAAAAAACGCTCTTCTTTCGCCGTGGCTTTATTCAACCATGGCGATATTACGGGTATAAATAAATAGAGGCTGATCAAAGGGTACATGAACCACAAATGTCCGGCCTGTGAAGGAAAGTTCAAGAATATTCTCGATATATCTTTCAATGATGTCTCGGCATCTATCTGCCCCCACAGCAAGGGTAAAGTGCTGTATAGTATCATAAATATGAAAAACGGCGGTAAGATGCGAATACAACGCTGACGGTAGAATTGCCAAGAGGTCAGCCCTGCCTTCATCGGCGCAAGAAGAAAGGCGGAGACAATTATAAACAATGGCACCGCCATGCGTGAGAAACCATCGTATACGGCTACCCACAACCGATCAGCCTCATTGGCCAGATAAGATTGCGGTCCCACCATATCCGTGGAGCCCTCAGCTCCATAAAAGTTTTCACTGGCGTGGACAACCATGACAAGGAAGCACGCAAACACACGCACGTAATCCAAAAAAACTATACGCTTCATTTTTTGTTTTAGTATTATTATTCGTTAGATGATTTCAAGTTTGTCTTTTTACGCGAAGCATGCATTCAAGAGGGATATATTTCGATGTTTTTCCTGATACTGCTTTATGGCGCACAAAGGTAAAAAAAGTCGGAAAGAATATATACCTTTGTCATATTATAAGTGAAATCTAAAATAAAAACATATGAGATCTATTAATGGCGCGGTTTTACGTAGCGCATTCGCGATGGTATTAGGGTTTGTTTTGGTATTATGGCCGGAAGCAGCCATAACCTATCTGGTTATCACGATCGGTATACTATTCATTTTACCGGGATTATTCGCTATCCTCAGCTATTTCACCCGACCGAAGAACGAGAACGGGGAGAAACCGATGTTTCCTATCGAGGCAGCGGGAAGCGTACTGTTCGGAGCGTGGTTGGTGATCATGCCCGAGTTCTTCGTGAATATATTAATGTACTTACTCGGAGCCTTATTGGTAATTGCCGGTGTACAGCAATTGGTTTCATTGATATCCGCAAGGAAATGGAGCAATGTACCGTTGGGGTTCTACCTGATGCCGGCTTTGATCTTGATAACCGGAGTAATGATTCTTGCCTACCCGTTCGGGGCGGCGGCAAATACATTCGTAATCTTCGGTGTAGCCAGCATTTTCTACGGGGCTTGTGAGTTGATCAACTGGTATAAGTTCCGCAAGCGTATAGAAAATACCGGATTATGATTTCCGGTATTCCATGGGTGATATACCCATATGCTTCTTGAAAAACTTACCGAAAGTGGATTGATCGGAGAAGTGGAGTATATCCGCTACTTGCTGAACCGTGGCTTGCGGGGCCTTCAACAGCATCTTGGCCTCGACGATCAAGGCGTCGTCAATCCATTTATTCGCTGATTTACCCGTTAGCTCTTTCAAGATAAGCGAAAGATACTGTGGGGTAATAAATAATTTCTCGGCATAGAAAGTAACGACGTGCTGCTCCTTGCAATGCTCGAAAAGCAATTGCAGGAACTGCTCGAAAAGCTCCTCCTTCCGGGAGAGTGTAGGTGCCGTCATCAGCTCCTTCTTACCCATAAAGATATTAGCCAACTCGATAAAGAAACCGACTAAGGCGTTTTGGAGAGCCTCCTTCTGGAAAAAATGGGTACGCAGCTTCATCTTTTCCCGTAAGATGGAGAATTGGCCGGATATATGCTCAGTCTCCTCGGCACTCATCGCAGCACATGGATTCTTACGGATCTGCATATAATGCACCATAGAGTTTTTTTCCCTGCCGGGGTAGTATATCCATCCCAGAAAAGATCTGGACACGATCAACAAACGCCCTCTCAAATCTTTGCTCACTTTCGATACCTGTATGATATGAGTCGGCATCAAGGTTATAAACGTATTCTTCTCTATCTTATATGGAATATAGTCTACCGAAATATCAGCAGTACCTTCCTGTACCAAGATCATCAACAAGGCATTTAAACGCATCGGGGTGGAATGCTCCAGCCTTTTTTCCTCGTAATTAATCAAATCTCCGTTCAGATCCGCTATCGATAAATCATCTTGAAAGTTGTCGCTGGACTCAATTCCCTTGATTAACTCAGTGACTTCAATTAAAGGTAAATTTTTCATATCTATCTGTAGATTTTTATTATCACCTCGGACAAAGATAGAAATAAAAAGCCAAAGACCACCCACTATTTCGTTTTTAACCAATTTTCATCCAAAATTGAACGAATAACAAGAATTTTTGACAATATCCTGTTTCATTCCATACCAATACCGTAACAGTATAAACCTTTCTGGTTTTCTAAATATATCAGACCTTTGCGAATAGATTCGACGGGAATATCCGGTCATTGGTCGATTCCAACGGACGAGTCAGCGCTTTTTACTTGTATACAGGGATTGCCCCGGCTACTTTTGACGTAACAAAAAAGAATATGATAAAAGAACAGATTATTAATACGGCGTTCGATCTTTTTTCTCAATATGGCATCAAGAGTGTGAGTATGGATGATGTAGCGAAAGCGGCTGGCATCTCCAAGCGTACACTTTACGAGTCGTTCGAGGACAAGGAAACCTTGCTGATCGAGGGGATCGATCACAATACCGAATCGCTCGGACAATATCTGACAGGATTGGAAAAAGAACCTTTCAATGCCTTGGAAGTAATCCTGCTCTTCTATGAGGAGATGATGAAAAACCCGAGATGGTTCAACGAGAAGTTTTACGAGGACTTGAAGAAATATCCGAAAGCCCAACAAAAAATAGAGATGAATAAAGCGAGAATGGGTAAGAGGTGTATGGACTTGTTCACACGAGGCGTTAAAGAGGGCGTGTTCCAAAAGGGGATCAACTTCGAGATCATGGCCTTACTGGTGAAAGAGCAGACGAAGATGTTGCGGCCTTCCAATGTCTTCTGCAAGCATTCCATCACCGAGGTATACAACACGATCCTCCTCACATTCCTGAAAGGGATCAGTACCGAGAAGGGAAGAGCGATCCTAGACCGATTCGATCTCAAACAATCCTATGATTTATAGCGAACACTTAATGAGTTTAATCACAGACAAAATCTATCCTAAATGAAACGATTATTGATGAGTAGAAAAATGATGTTGGTCACATTTATGGTATTGCCTTTTCTGGCGGCGAGACCGGTTCTGGCTCAAGACACCCTGAAACTGGATCTTGGAAAAGCGCTAGAGATCGCCCTTAGCGAGAACCCGACCGTAAAAGTTGCCGATAAAGAAATACAGAAGAAAAAGTACGCACGTAAAGGCTCGTACGCTTCTCTATTTCCTCAGATCAGTTTTGCGGGGGACTACAACCGTACCTTGAAGAAACAGGTGATGTATATGGATTTCGACATGGGTGACATGGGAGGCGGCAGCTTGCCCGAAGGCACGGACATGTCGAGTATGGACGAGGGCTTCGAGGTAGGACGTAGCAACAACTGGAGCTTGGGCTTCAACGCTTCCATGCCACTGGTGAACGCCTCCTTATGGAAAAGCTTGAGTATCTCGGCCTTAGACGTGGAATTGGCGGTGGAGCAAGCTCGCTCTTCTAAAATAGCGATGGTGAACCAAGTGAAAAAGAGCTTTTACGCCGTCCTTCTGGCAAGCGACTCTTACCGGGTATTCAAGCAAAGTTACGACAATGCCATGGAGAATTATCTGGATATCAAACGGAAGTATGAACAGGGAACCGTAGCTGAATACGACTTGATACGTGCCGATGTGACGGTAAAGAATACAGAGCCTAATCTGTTGCAGGCAGAGAACTCCCTTACCTTGGCTAAATGGCAGTTAAAAGCGTTATTGGGCATGGATCTGGATTTAAATATCGATTGCGACGGACAACTGACGGATTTCAAGTCCAGCCTCTTCGCCGACTATCTATCCACGGATACAACCTTATCCGAGAATACGGACTTGAAACAATTAGACCTTCAGGCGGAACAGCTGAAAAAGACGCTGGTCATGCAGAAATTCGATTATCTGCCGACCTTGTCGCTGACCCGGTCTATATCAATGGAGCGCCATGAACAATGACTTCAAGTTCAAGAATTACAGATGGAACCCCTATTCGATGATCGGTATCACGTTATCGGTTCCTATCTTCTCCGGAGGTAGTAAATTTTATAAGGTAAAGCAGACGAAAGTCTCCATCGACCAATTAAACCTGCAACGGGACGATACCAAGCGCAATTTGCAGTTGGCCGTTAAACAGTACATAGATAATATGAATACCTGTATCAAGAAGTTCGACGCCGCCCAAAAGGGAGTCGAGCAAGCGGAACGGGGATATATGATCTCGCAAAAACGGTATGACACCGGAGCCGGTACATGGCTGGAGATGAACGATGCCGAACTTGCCTTGACGCAGGCTCGGTTGAACTTCAACCAATCTATCTACGACTATATGGTAGCGAAGGCGGATCTGGAGAAAGTATTGGGTAACGAACAGATGAATTGAAAATTGAAAATTAAAAATTGAAAGTTTAATAGATAATAATTAGGAACAATTATATGAAGACAAGTCAAATGCTGAAAGTAATACCGATAGCTACATTGGCCCTGCTGATGTCTTGCTCGGGTAATAAGAGTGAGGAAGCCACGGAAACACAGAATGAGAAAGTAAAGGTGAAAGTGGAGACGGTCTCTGTTCAAGACGTGGAGCAACTCAGTGAATTTACCGCTACGGTGGAAGCGAATATCAAAAATAATATCGCTCCCCAAACCCCATTCCGTATCGAGAAAATACTTCGCCGAGGTAGGCGACCATGTAAAAGCCGGGCAGTTATTAGCCAAGATGGACGCTACCAGCCTAAAGCAAGCGAAGATACAATTGGATAACCAAGAGATCGAGTTCAAACGTATCGACGAGTTGTATAAGGTAGGCGGTGCTTCCAAATCCGCTTGGGATGCCCAAAAGACTTCCTTGGAAGTGGCTCGAGAGACGTATAAAAACTTGGTGGAGAACACCCAATTGCTAAGCCCGATCAGCGGAATCGTAACTGCCCGCAACTACGATAGCGGCGATATGTACAGCGGCGGAAACCCAATCTACACAGTGGAGGAAATCCGTCCGGTCAAATTAATGGTGAATGTCTCCGAGAGTCTTTTTACGAAAGTGAAGAAAGGCCATGAGGTAGATATCCGGCTGGATGTGTACGGAGACGAGGTTTTCAAGGGTAAAGTCAACTTGGTTTATCCGACGATCGATCCCGCTACCCGCACGTTCCCTGTGGAGATCAAGATCGCCAACTCGGATGAGCGAGTGCGACCGGGTATGTTCGCCCGAGTGACGATGAGTTTCGGCCATATGGATCACGTGGTGGCCCCGGATCGCTCTAT
>ENA-OQJN01000851-OQJN01000851.1-human-gut-metagenome-genome-assembly--contig:-NODE-851-length-10377-cov-2.931610_pt1 | contig 10377 bp, 10 predicted proteins | sample MGYA00242610_ERZ504777 | MGnify/ENA primary metagenome ERZ504777 (study PRJEB26092, sample SAMD00036350) | human gut metagenome | host: Homo sapiens | study: EMG produced TPA metagenomics assembly of...
TCCCCATGACAGAGACATTGATTCACATTAGTGGCTTATTTTGATAACCGGTAACCATATTATAATCACTGACTGCAGCTTCGGTGCCGCTTAAAGTATTGCCCGTTCCAAAGATGGAAGATCGTCTTGCATAATCCGACACATTGCCGTTCCCAAGTGCAAATACGGAACCCCCATTTAAAGTTGCAAACTCACCCATCACCTCGGAAGAACGATCTGTATAACCAAAATCGTCCCCTGCATGATAATAGAGCTCGCCCCAACGGCCCGTCATAAAACCGCCTTCAATACCTTCAGTCATATTACCGGCTGCATTGGTCACACGGTTACCGGTACCGAAAACCATGGAACTCAAAGACGAATCAACTTTATTCAAAGTCCCAAAAGTTCCGGTTGCAATCGAAACACCCATTCCATTCTCGGAACTAAGCTTATTATCCACGCCATAAAGAGAGGAATAAACAGTCATTCCCTCAATGGTTGAACGAGTGCCAACAGCTGTACTGAGAGGCCCTAAGCTCTGAACTCTATGCCCGATTGCTGTAGTGCCATCGGCTCCCAATGCATGGTAACCAATAACAACCATTTTTCCGATTACCAACTCCGATAGTCTTCTTTTCTTCAGGTGATAAAGAGCCTATGATAATAGAATCCAGAATATTACTGCCTTTTTGATTATCACCGATAATAATACCTGCTGCCGCACCGTCAATATCATTATTATTACCGATAACCGTTAAGGAGTCCCATTCATTGCGATACGTATGATTACCGGTAAGGACATTACCGCGACCAATGGTTAAGTCGGAAATATTAGGTTCACGGCCTTCCGGATGACCATAGTCAGTAACGGTACCAACATCTCGACCGATTATTTTATTATTATCACCGATAACGTTTTGTTTACGACTCCCCCGTACTTCGTTGTTATTACCTAGAACACGAGTATCAACGCTGGCTTCATATCTTGTTCCACCCTGCCATGGGTAGCTCTTTGTTACCTTATTATCATTACCTACAATATTAACGCCATTGGTGTCTTCAACGGTATTGGTATCCCCAATAACATTGGCATCTTCACTGCCGGTCACTGAATTTTCCGTCCCCACGACACGAGCCGTTTTGTCATCAGTTACGGTATTCGTTGTCCCCGTAGCGGTACCACTGTCTACAACGATGTTTTCTGCTGCTAACACTTGCCCGCCTAATAACAGACTCAATAATACGGCACTGCTCAAAGAAGCTTTGACTATGCGACGACGATTTTGATGCTTTGTTTCCATCCTAAAACTCCTCTCATACCCTATACCATATAACACTTTTACCATGCGATGAACTCAAATTATACCCCTTATAAATTCATCAAATATTCACTATAATTAAATGCTAGCACTTTTATCATGTAGGGTCAATGAGAGTATTAGTTCATATTTATCACATTTGCCCAAAATACAATCAATATAGCATAATTTTCTTTGATAAAACAATCTATATCACTTCATCTAACCTTTACAAGCTTAAACAAATTCACACTATAACCATCCCATTACAATCATCAATATTTTGCGATAATTCATTGATAAAAATTTTTAGTAAGTATCTTGTTTTCCAACAAAAAAAGAACCGCCAAACAATTTATCTTGCCTTGTAACGGTTCCTATCATAGATGTCATCAATATTCAATTATAATTCACTAATAGCCGAGCATCTTACCACAACATTCCCGACGTCCAAATCAATCGCAATGCTAAAATCCCTACTCCTAAAGAGAACACCATAAGAATACTGGTAGCTTTAAGACGTTTAGCAATAGCCGCACCAAGTTGGGCCCCAATGACGGCCCCAATGCCGCAGGCAATGGCGATATTCCATTGAATATGACCCAAGGAATAATGTGTGACTACACCTGTAATCGTGGATAAGAATAATATAAACTGGCTCGTAGCCGTTGCCACATGTGTGGGGAAGCCCAAAATATACACGAGCGCCGCCACGTGAATGAGCCCGCCGCCGATGCCGAAAACGCTGGAAATAAAGCCGACTACCACACTGATTAAACAACCGATAGTTTTACTATAGGTCAACTCATGAAGTTGCAAAGATTCTTCCTTGCGTTGTCCTTTCGTCCAGTTTTTATAACCGATAAACGTCGACATGCAGAGTAGGAATAAACCGAACCAGAATTTCAACATGGATATGTCGAAGCCTTCCGACGCGACAGCGCCAAGATAGGATCCGGGAATCGTAGCCAGCGTAAACCAGATTGCCGCACTGTAGAGTATTTTTTCTGCTTAATAAACGCTGTCGAAGCGGACATGGCATTGAACATAACAATAGTGAGCGAGGTACCGACTACCATGGCCGGCGACCAGTCGGTAAATAAATATAAGAATACCGGCACGAAAATTAAGCCTCCGCCGGCGCCTATGAGTGTCCCGAAGGCTCCTACACCAATACCCAGCACAATAAATCCCAAAAAGCACGCCCCACGACATGCCCAAAATCAATCCTGTTGCCCCATCCATAGCCGACTCAACCTCATTTCTCTTTTTTCAAAACACCGACTTAAAATAGCGTAACTACTCTTAATACTGCAAATACACCACGTATTTGATTATATCCATATTTTTATTCAGTATATCGCAAAATAAACAGAAACGCCATCACTTCCTGGTTATAGCTGTTCGTGATTCAGCTACAATCCCGCAAATGATGGCGTTTTTGTTTACGTAAGTTTGTGTAAGTGTGTGTAAATACGTATATAGTTAACTGATTGTTCGTGTCAATCAAGGAACTACCTTAAATCGGTATATTTGGTTGTTTTTGCCTATAAAACGGCGGATACGGCTGTTACGATTGGCGCAATGACCGTTGTCATGATGCCCATGAAAATCATGGCCAAAGAGGCAATAGCACCGGTTTTAGGGCCGTCTTCATAGGCTTTAGCAGTACCGGTCCCATGAGCCGAAATACCGTAAAGCATGCCTTTTAACAAGCGGTTATGAATATGAGCCCGTTTAATCATCATGGTGGTCATAATCATACCGATAAGGCCGGTTGCAATTACGAGGATGGCCGTAATCGTAGGGTCGCCGCCCATTGTATCAGACGCAGCTAAGGCTAGCGGCGTCGTTACGGAACGCGGAGCAATACTGTGAACGAGTTCAGGGCTAAGTCCGATAAGTTCGGCGAGTCCCATAGAACCCAAGAACGCCACCGAACAACCCATGCCGATAACAACCAAGAGCGGAATAAAATATTCTTTTACTACGCCACGGAATTTATACAAAGGCACCGCAAAGGCCACGGTGGCCGGTTGCAACATCATCGTGATGTACTGGCTGCCTTCCTGATATACATCGTACGGAATATTCATAGTTACGAGGAATAAACCGATAACTACCGGCACGCCCAACAACGGGGTAAAATAGAGTTTTTTGCCGGAACGTTCATACAATTTTTTAAAAAGAAAATACAAAACTACAGTGCCCACTAACGATTCGATGATATGAATACTAATCATCTGAAACGGTGAATAATTTACCATAATTTGTACCCCTTTCTACGTAATTTCATAACACTCAAGGTAATAACCGTAACGGAAATCAAGAGTGTTACAATACTCGTTACGATAACGCCCAAGAGCATAGCCCCCGTACTGCCAAATAATTGTGTATATTGAATAACCCCTATAGCGGACGGAATGAAGAACAACAAAAGTTCCCCGATTAAAACGGCCGCTCCCTGTTCCACCCAGTTAAGCTTGATGATACCTGAGCAGAGCAACAAAAATAACAAAATCATGCCCACCAAAGTCCCCGGTAATGGCAGGTTCAACCACTCTTTCAAGTAGCCTCCCAACACTCCAATCAAGGCGAGCAATAGAATCTGACCTACTACAATCGCCACACGTTTCATCCTCAAACGCCTCCTACATATCGACTAATTTTTATTCTGCAATATACTGTGTCTTCATTCAATAAACGAATGTTGTATTTATTGTGTACTCGTATAGGGATTTTTCGATATTCCCTTTGTCATGACTTATTGTATCTCATTTTTTCTTAAAAAAATAATATTTTTTCCCTATACGGCCGTATTCTTTTTAGCTATAATAGATGTAGATTATATTGCAGGAGGATTATATGGATATTACCCATTTAAAATATTTTGTCGAAGTGGCTCGCCAGAAGAGTTTCACCAAAGCGGCCCAAACTTTACACGTAAGTCAGCCGTCACTAAGTAAAGCGGTACGCCTGTTGGAAGGGGAATGGAACAAGCAATTATTCCGCCGTCGCGGGCATCGCATCGAGCTTACCAATGAAGCGTGCGCCGTATTGCCGCAGATTGAAGCCTTAGTGAGGCAATTTGAAGTGCTTGAACACCAGATGCATCACACGAATGATACGGAATCGGGTGAATTGAGCCTCGGCATCCCGCCGATGATCGGTTCTTCCTTCTTATCGCCGATTATTCGCGACTTCATGGCCGCCTACCCGCAAATTTCGTTAAAGGTAAGTGAACACGGTTCACCGCAAATCGCCCAGCTTGTACAGGACAATCAATTGCAGGTTGGATTCGTTACCTTGCCGGTGTCTGACTTTACCAACCCGGATACACAAACCTATATCTTTAACCACCAGCCTTTATACTATGTGATGCAACCAGATTCACCATTCGCCCATTACGAGTCCGTTACTCTTCACGAAATTCGCAAAGAACCGCTTGTGTTCTTTCATCCGTCCTTTTCGTTATACGATATCATCTTAGGTCGTTTTCAAGAAATCGGCGTAGTACCGCAAATCGTAGCGCAAAGCAACAACTGGGACTTCATCACGGAGCTTGTAAAAAGTGGTCTCGGCACGGCTATTTTGCCACAGACAATCTGCGAACGTCTTAATAAGGAGCAGTTGGTTTCAATTCCTATCGAGCCCCGCATCAACTGGGTGCTCGGCATGATTTGGAACGAACAGTCCATGATTGTACCGGCAATTCGCCTGTGGGTTAACTATTTCCGCTCTCATGTGGTGGAAGAACGCCTGGTTCACGGCGAAGATCCGGGGCCTGCCCCTTCTATTTTATGTGATTCTAAATAATCACATAAAACAAGCCCCTTACAGCCAATCGCTGTAAGGGGCTATTTTCATTCACTATGCGAAACTATGCAGGTAATTAATTACTTTAATAGTTTCTCCAATGCACGTTGTCGTTTTTTGCATTTTTCTTTCACCGGTCGGCAATGGTTGCCGCACACTTGACAACGACCTTTACTGTCGGTCAGCAAGGCTTTCTTTTCCGCCTTGGTCGTCTCGTGTAGGTCCGGTAATTTCTTACCAAGGCGTTTTATTTTTTGGATTTTTGTCATCCGAATTGCTATGTAATTTTTGCAGGGCATCATCGATGAAGTCCAATACGCCCAAAGCCGCACCGCGAGCGCTTTCTTTCATATTGTCCGCTACTTCGGAAATATGATCGGCTACTTTGTCAGCTACTTCTTGAGCTCGTTCAGATAATTCATCGGCTTTATCGGCAGCCTGGTCTTTCAAATCAGCCGCTTTATCGGCTAATTCATCTACTTTGTCCGATGCCTGTTCCTTTAAGTCTTGCGCTTTATCAATTGCTTGATCTTTCAAATCAGCCGCTTTGTCGGCTAATTCATCTACTTTGTCGGATGCCTGTTCTTTAAGCTCTTCCGCTTTATCGGATGCTTGGTCTTTCAAATCAGCCGCTTTGTCGGATAGTTCATCAACTTTATCGGCTGCTTGGTCTTTCAAATCAGTTGCTTTGTCGGCTAGTTCATCAACTTTGTCCGACGCTTTATCTTTTAACTCTTCTGCTTTATCAGTTGCTTGATCTTTTAATTCTTCAGCTTTATCAACAGCTTGGTCTTTCAAGTCTTCAGCTTTACCGGCCAATTCTTCAGCTTTATCGGAAACTTTTTCAACAACTTCTTCTGCTTTGCCATCAGTGGCTTGATTCAAATTCTTGGCTAATTCTTCTTTAGTGGACATTTCGTCTACCACATTTCCTTTGACATCATTCACTTTTGACTGCACTGCTGTTGCTACACTGCCAGCTGTTTTGGAAATCTCTTTTGTTTTGTCAGCCGCGGTGTTAGCTACATCATCAGTCAACTCTTCCAAATTTTGATACCATTCTTCGCTGCGCTCTTGCACGCCTTTTTTGGCGTGTTTCGCTTTTTTCAATGCTTTTTTTGTTTCTTTTTCAGCCGCTTTAGCTGCTTTTTCAGCTTCTTTCGCGACTTTCTTAGCTTCTTTTTTCGCTGCTTTATGGGCTTTTTTAATAGATTTTTTTGCCTGTTTAGCGAGTTTTTTAAATTCTTTCCACTCCGTATGGAGCATCAAATCTTCAAGCGTCATTGTCCCCTCTTTGCCATCCGGCAAGTTTTGGCTCAACATGTCCAAAATATCTTGCAAAAAGATTTCCGATGTTGGGAATACGTTATGATCGTCATCCTCGTCATCATCCACCTCAGCTGCAAACGCCGCCGAATCGGCCGTTCTCACCCCCGCATTCAATACAGCATTCGTTCCTGCCAATAAATTGTCATCCGCATCGGCTTTTACACTATGAGTTAAAGATGATTGCGGAATATCTCTATCAGTAATGGCATCAGCTGCCACTGCCTGTGTTTTAGCTGCCGTCGGTTCAGCCACAAGGGTACCATCTTGACGTGGTACTACCGAGCCGTCACGGCGATTTACAACGGAACCATCCTGACGAGTCACTACTGTGCCATCTTGACGCGTAGCTACAGCACCTTCACGACGTGCCGCTACCGTACCGGCTTGGCGTAATGCAACCGGTCTTTCCGAAACATCTACATCCGCCAAATCCACTTGATCTATGTTTAATTCTTCACTGGTTAGTTCATCCCCTTGGGCCTGAAATTCATCTTCCAAGGAATCATATATATGAAGCTGCTCTAACAAGTCTTGCGTTTCATCGATTTCCTGCCACAAACTGTCCAATAACGCCGTATAAAATAAGCGTGCTTTCACTTCTTCATACGCCTGACGCGTAATATGAAGTTCTTCATATGTCAGGTCTTCAGTACTATCCAGCTCTTCTATTAACTGCTGAATATGACGATCCTCAGCATACTTATTCTGTAACGAACGACGAACCGATTCAATAACAGACTTACCAATGATGCCATGACGATTATGCATACTTCCAGCTCCCATCTTCCTATACCTTCGGTAATAAACATTAAGCTAAAAACAGTAAAAAGCAAATCTATATCATCGAGTGCTGGCTTTTTAGCCATCCCTACACACCCGGATTCGGTGAATCTATCTCTATCTTAAAACAAATTTCTTAAAAATACCAATCTAAACAGTTAAGCCATAACCTAATTCGCTATTAAAGTAATCCTTTGCAGGAATTATTTATTCAATAAAGGCACCGTGTTGCTGGCGAGTGGCATAACCGTTACGGTGTAATCATCGCGACCGATTAATTTGTTCGCAAGCTCAATGGCTTCATCGATGGATGTTACTACATCGATGCCCACGCGGTCACAAATTGCTTTATTTTCCGGTTTCGTCACCAAGATATGGCGATATTTCTGAAAATCTTCGCCTAAATGGAACGCAATAAAGCCCGGTACGGTAAAGCCATTACGCAATTTAATTTCACGTTCTTTCAAATCGCGGGTATCAAACCAACCGAGGAATTCTTCCGGTTCGTGAATATCCGGCAATTCCATAAGCAAAATAACCACGCCACCCGGCTTACATGCAAGCACTGCATTAACCTGGGTTTTAACACCTTGATACAAGTTAATATCTTTCGGATAACCGCCCGCCGAAGCGATAACGCAGTCAGCCAATTCATTAACCGGTACCCCGTAAATCTGTTTAACTAATTTCGTGCCTTCCAGCCATGCATCTTCCCAATGACCGGCCACGAATTTCGCTAATTTACCTTCCGTATTCGCTACGGAATTAATGAGGAAATCCGCTTCTACGGCACGACCATGTTGCATCTGATCGTCATGCATAATATTATTCGTAATATTACCGCTTACGATTTCAGGTTTCGTACCGCCACCAATCTCTTCCGACAAGCAAAGATTGTGGTTTTTTTGAATCGTCTGATAGGATGAAATACCCGGTAAAATGGCCTTACGACCGCCGCCAAAACCGGCAATCAAGTGGTATACGATACCGCCCGTCAAAATGAGACGATCCGCATCTAAAGCGAGTTCATTCACTTCAATCGGTACACCATGAGATGTTTCGCCGATATGACGGAAATGACTGTCCGGATTGATACCGCTACTGTGTTCAATACGAACGCGATTAACGACTTCGTCACCAAACTCGGAACGAGATTCCGCTTCCGATTGAAGACGATGAGCACCATAAGCGATTAAAAGGAAAATCTTTTCATCCGGCACACCTGCTTCGTTCAAATAATTAAGCAAAGTAGGTAAGTAAGCATCATAGCGAATCCAGGCGCGTGTAATGTCGGATACAACGATACATACCGTTTCATCATGCTGCACAATATCTTTTAGCGGCGCCGTGCCGATTGGATTATCCAAAGCTTCAAGAAGCGCTGCCGGAATATCTTCAATAGCGGGATAGTCCGCCCCTTCCACAACATCTACTACTTCTTGAGTGGGTAAATCAAATTCAACCTCGCCGTTGCCATACTTCAATTTAAAGTGTTTCATCGTTATTCTCTTCCTCTCTCTTTTGGTGGGCCAAGCGTTCCCAAAGGGCCCCTTTCATAACAATACCTTCACCGAATTTTTCTTCGAGGTCATCTACAGTCTTTGCCAATTCATCCTGTGACACTTCACTCTCAAATAAAGATGTCTGCCCCCATTCATCGGCAAAATCGCTGACCGTAAGCCCTAAAAGGCGAATCGGTTTATCAATGTTTAGTTTATTATACAACATCAATCCTATACGGTATAGTGTTTCTTCATTGTCAGTAGGCATATCTATGCGTTTTTGACGACTTATAGTCTTAAAATCGTTAAAACGGACCTTAATGGAAACGGTATGTCCTTTCAAACCTTGCTGCCGCAAACGTTTCGCCACTTTATGGGCAAAATAGTGCCATTCGCGGTCAATGACAGCTTCATCGGTCAAATCTGTTTCATACGTCAATTCATTGCCGATGGAATGAATCATGCGATCATATTCTATCGGCCGGTCATCAATGCCTCGGGACAAATCGTAGAGCCGTTTAGCCTGATTGCCCGCTACGGGGCGCAATTTCGACTCATCCCCTAGCGCCGCAATTTGACCGATTTTTATAAAAACCCGCTTCATGTAGACGTTTTTCCGTTTGTTTGCCTACGCCCCACAAGCGTTTAACCGGCAGATTGGCAATAAATTTAGCTTCCTGTCCATAAGGTATTACCACCAAGCCATCGGGCTTTCTAATATCCGAAGCCAGTTTTGCCAAATACTTATTCGGTGCGAGACCAACCGAAGCTATAAGGCCGGTCGCATCTAATATATCCTTTTTAATAGCCTTACCGACCGCATAAGGGCCGTCAAAACGATTATGGAGGCCCGTTATATCCAAAAAAGCTTCATCTAGCGATAACGGCTCAATATAGGGTGAATAGCGTTCCATAATAGCATGGACCTGCTCTGAAACAGCATGGTACACTTCGAACCGGGGCCATAAATAAATACCGTCCGGACAAAGCTCACGGGCCTTGGCCATACTCATGGCCGAATGAACACCTAATTTACGAGCTTCGTACGACGCGGTAGATACCACACCACGCGAAGAAAGGCCGCCAACGATAACCGGGCGGCCTCTATACTCGGGATTATCGCGTTGTTCAACTGATGCATAAAAAGCATCCATATCCACGTGCATAATCCAGCGTCTCATATTAACTCCTGTTGTTTCTTATTCAGGTTTATCTTCTAAGCGACAATATTTAATCTGAGCGCAAATACATTCATCTTTGGTTTTGTACAAATCAGGTAAGATCTTAACTAACTCATCAAAAGTTTCTTCGTTGATTGAATAGCGTGTCCATAACCCGTTACGCTGCGAGTTAACAACACCTGCATCAATCAAAATTTTCATGTGATAGCTCAACGTAGACTGCGACAAATTGAAGCTTGCCAAAATGTCACAAGCACATAACTCATTACATGACAACATGTCAATGATATGCAATCTAGTTTCATCACTCAATGCTTTAAAAATCGTTGCCAATCTTTCGTATGATACTTCCATGCCCAATACTCCTTTTTTTAACCTTAGCCATTACCCTTTCGCCTTATTCTATGTAATATATTATATACTAAAACGCAAGATAAATCTAATAATTTCAATGTTTCAAGTTTTCGATAAATATATGAAAAAAAAGCA
>ENA-OQJN01000852-OQJN01000852.1-human-gut-metagenome-genome-assembly--contig:-NODE-852-length-10362-cov-2.305227_pt1 | contig 10362 bp, 11 predicted proteins | sample MGYA00242610_ERZ504777 | MGnify/ENA primary metagenome ERZ504777 (study PRJEB26092, sample SAMD00036350) | human gut metagenome | host: Homo sapiens | study: EMG produced TPA metagenomics assembly of...
CAATCTGGAAGACATCTCCCCCGCAGGCAATGGGCGATGCCTTTTGCCGTACGTTTTGGCCTTGTGTTCTTCGTCGGTGATGGTGCTGGTGACAGGGCCGGTCACAGAGAAATTGTATGAAGCATAGTTACGGTTTTCAATGGCCGATTCCAGTTGTGACAAATTGCTTTCTTCTCCTTCAGCCAGCATCTCTACCAGAGTGAGTTCATTCTTAAAGTGATTGAAGACGATGATATACTTATATAATATGTATAGCATATCGGGGGGCGTCGTTTTCCTCGTGATGAACTTCCATGACCGGGATGTTCTCGAAATAACGGACGGCATCGAAAAGCCGTGTAGCCGAATAATCCGCAGACCTTCTTGTCCGCTCCCTCCACCTTGAAGCGGCCGAGGAAAGCGTTCATCGCCTCGGGTACGTTATAGTCTTCGGTGAGCGGGGTAACCTCACGGGTCTCGTCCGGGAAGGTAGCCGTGCATTCCCCGTTGTTGATACCGATGCTCGCCAAGGGGCGGAGCGCTATAAAGGAAAGGCTATTCTCGTTTCCGTGGAAGTCCGAGCTTTCCAACAGGGCCGATTCCGGGTAGATATCCCGCACTTTCAGATAGATGCTTACGGGAGTGTGAAGGTCGCCCATCACCTTCTTGCTTATCGTTTTGAAAGAATAATTCATGATAATTTATAATTAATGTAGGTGTCCATATCTTTATCGCCACGGCCCGAGACAGTCAGTACCACCACGTCTTCCGGCTTGAAGTTTACCTTGGCCAAGGCTCCCAAGGCATGGGCGCTTTCCAAGGCCGGGATGATTCCTTCCAAACGGGTCAACTCGAAAGCAGCCTCCAACGCCTCGTCATCATCGACCGCTAGGATTTGCGCACGGTGCTCTACGGAGAGGTTCGCGTGGATCGGGCCGATGCCCGGGTAATCCAAGCCGGCGGAAACAGAATAAGGTTCCTCGATCTGTCCGTCCTCGTTCTGCATGACCAAGGTACGTGCCCCGTGGATGATGCCCTCTTTACCCAATTGGATCGTGGCGGCGCTCATGCCGGAGTGGATGCCCTTGCCGCCGGCCTCGGCCAAGACGATCTTCACCCGCTCGTCGTCCATGAAATGATAGATCGTACCGGCGGCGTTACTTCCCCCGCCTACGCAGGCGATCAGGTAATCCGGGTGATCCCTTCCTTCCTTCTCCAGCAGTTGCTTCTTGATCTCCTCGCTGATAACGGATTGCAGCCGGGCTACCATATCCGGATAAGGATGGGGGCCTACCGTAGAACCGATAATATAATACGTATCCGAAGGATGACAGCACCAGTCACGGATCGCCTCGTTCGTGGCGTCTTTCAAGGTCATGTTTCCCGAGGTCACGGGCACGACGGTAGCTCCCAGCATCTCCATCTTCTGTACGTTGGCATGTTGGCGTTCCACGTCTGTCTTCCCCATATAAACGATACATTCCATATTCATCAAGGCACATACCGGTAGCCGGTAGCCACTCCATGCTGTCCGGCACCCGTCTCGGCGATGATACGGGTCTTCCCCATGCGGCGGGCTAGGAGGATCTGGCCGATCGTATTGTTGATCTTATGTGCTCCGGTATGGTTCAAGTCTTCCCGTTTCAAATAGATCTTGCATCCGTATTTCTCGCTCAACCGTTTGGCCAAGTAAAGAGGGGAGGGGCGGCCTACATAATCACGCAATAACTGATCGAACTCTTCCTTGAAGCTATCGCTCTCCAACACTTGCAGATAGGTATTCTGTAAATTTTCCACGCATTGATGAAGGATCTCGGGAACATAGGCCCCGCCGAACTCACCATAGTAACCATTCTTGTCAACTTGATACGTTTTCATCTTTTATCTATTTTAGTTATTTCCCTTTTGAATTTGCCATAAAAAGAAAAGAGGCCTGCCGCAAGTGCGACAGACCTCTTTATATCTTTATGTAGTGTTTATATATACATACGAGTCTTCGTTCCTTACGACCTTTTGAGTTGTACGGAGCGCCACCACCAATATGTATTTACTACGAATGTTCTCATGACTCTGTTTTGTTATTACGGCAGCAAATATATGGAATCTTTGACAAACAGCAAATAAAATCGTGTTTTTTTTATGAATGAGATAAAAAAGATCAGAAGGTCTATTAAAACTGCTCTATTGACAAATTGTAATTTATTGAGCCTTGTATAGACGTGTATTGGCGTTTTTGGTATTTGTTTTTATTATTTCGAAGAATAATTTGCTTTCAAAATAATAGTTTCTACCTTTGCGGAAACAATAAAAAACGATTAATATTTCTAATATGGATACTAAATTAACTGGAAAAACTCGCATAGAGAGCGATTTGATCGGCGCTCGTGAAATCCCCGCCGAAGCATTATACGGAGTTCAAACCTTGAGAGGAATCGAGAATTTCTCAATCAGTAAATTCCGTTTGAGCGAATATCCTTTATTCATTAAAGGATTAGCTATAACAAAAATGGCGGCTGCCATGGCTAACTTTGAACTAGGCTTGCTTACCGTAGAGCAAAAGGACGCTATCATCGCCGCTTGCGGGGGAGATTATCGATGGCAAGCATCACGACCAGTTCCCGGTGGATATGATCCAAGGCGGAGCGGGTACCACTACGAATATGAACGCGAATGAGGTGATCGCCAACCGTGCCTTGGAGCTGATGGGGCATGAGCGAGGTGGAATACCAATACTGCTCACCGAACGACCATGTGAACTGCTCGCAATCCACGAACGACGCATATCCGACCGCTATCCATATCGGTATGTATTTTAAGCATCTTCAATTGCTTCCCCATTTGGAGGAATTGATCGCCTCTTTCCGTAAGAAAGGGGAGGAGTTCTCGCAAATTATCAAGATGGGACGTACGCAGTTGGAGGATGCCGTACCTATGACGTTGGGGCAGACCTTTAATGGCTTCGCCAGCATCTTGCAGGATGAGATCGCTCACTTGAATGAGGCCGCCGCCGATTTCTTGGTGGTTAATATGGGGAGCTACCGCTATCGGTACGGGTATTTGTGCCGAGCCGGGATACGCGGAGAAATGTATCGCGGCTTTACGTGAGATAACCGGATGGGATATCCGCCTCTCCTCCGATTTGGTAGGAGCTACCTCGGATACTTCTTGCTTGGTAGGCTATGCTTCCGCCATGAAGCGGGTTTGCGTGAAGATGAATAAGATATGTAATGACCTTCGCTTGTTGGCAAGCGGCCCTCGTTGCGGTTTGGGTGAGTTTAACTTGCCTGCTATGCAGCCGGGTTCTTCTATCATGCCGGGTAAGGTGAATCCTGTGATCCCGGAGGTGATGAACCAGATCGCTTATAAGGTAATGGGTAATGAATTATGTGTGACCATGGCCGGGGAAGCCGCCCAGATGGAGCTGAACGCCATGGAGCCGGTGATGGCACAATGCTGCTTCGAGTCCGTGGATTTGCTGATCAATGGTTTCGATACCTTGCGTACCCGTTGCGTGGACGGTATTGTCGCTAACGAGGATCGTTGCCGTGAGGAGGTACATCATAGCATCGGCGTGGTGACGGCCTTGAATCCGGTAATCGGCTATAAGAACTCGACCAAGATCGCGAAGGAGGCGTTGGAGACCGGTGTTAGCGTTTATCAATTGGTACTGGATCATGGTATCTTGACCAAGGAGGAATTGGATACGATCTTAAGCCCGGAGAATATGATCAAGCCGGTGAAGTTGGATATCAAGCCTCGCCGTTAATCGAGTCCTATTATATAATGTATACCATTTGTGGACCGTATAGGTGGATTTTTCCATCCTATGCGGTCTTTTTTTAGATTATAATCTCTATCTTTGGACTGACTTAATTCTAATAATCATGATAAATAGACGAGATTTTTTAAAGAACGCGTCCCTTTTCACCTTGGGTGGCCTGATGGCCGGAAAGGTCGGGAGCGCAGATGCGGCTAAACCTGTCACTACTGAGACGATGGCCGCTAAGACAGTTGGTTTACAAATCTATTCTTTAGGCAAGGAACTTTATGCGGATGTACCCGGTGGATTGAAAAAGATCAAGCAAATGGGGTACACGAATCTGGAATTGGCCGGTTACAAGGAAGGCAAGATCGGCGGTGTAGACATGATGGAATTCAAGAAGATGGTGGATGATGCCGGATTGAAGATCACCAGTTCCCACGTGAATCCTCCGGTACGTGAGTACACGAAGGCCAATCGCTCCCAGATCTCCGAGTATTGGAAGAAGACGGCTGATGACCATGCCAAACTAGGCGTGAAGTACTTGATCCAGCCCGGGCAACCGAGTACCCGTAGCACCGAGGAAACCGCTTTCGTCTGCGAGATTTTTAACGAGGCGGGTAAGATAGTGAAAGCGGCCGGTATTCCTTTCGGCTATCACAACCATGAGATGGAGTTCGCCAAGGTAAATCCGGGTAGTACGGAGGCCAAGCTGGGAAGGCGTGTGAAAGGAGATTGCATCTATGAGTTGTTCTTGAAGAATACTGATCCTTCGCTTGTATTTTTTCGAGATGGATGTTTATTGGGCCGTGATGGGACAACAAGATCCGATAGAGTGGTTGAAGAAATATCCGAACCGTATTAAGGTATTGCACATCAAGGACCGTGCTATTCTAGGCGAGTCCGGGATGATGAATTTCGAGAATATATTCCGGCAAGCTTACGCGAATGGAATCAAGGATTATTTCGTGGAGTTGGAGGGTATGCCTGACGGACGTTCCCAGTTTGAGGGCGTGAAAGGCTGCGTGGATTATTTATTGAAAGCACCGTTCGTGAAATAAGTCTTTTGACTCATTAAAAAAACGCTCATGGCGGTAGGATGCTTCCTCCGTTATGAGCGTGTTTGTTCGTAAAGCAGCCATACCAATAAAGGGATATAGTCCTTTAATTTCGTCCGTAATATCTTGAGCGCTTGAGAGATGCGGTATGCGATGTTTTGGGGGATACGCCTGTCCGCTCGGCGATCTCGTTGTAGGTCATTTCCTCGAAACGGTTCATCTCGAATGCCTTACGGTATTCATCCGGGAGCTCCCGGGATGGCCTTGGAGGCCAAGGCCATCAGTTCTCCTATATAAAAAATCAGGATCTCGAATTGCTCTTGGAACTTGGCGTACAATCTCTCGTGCACTTGTTGCTTAACCTGTATGTGGCTGATCGTATTGAGGCATTTATTGCGGACAATGGTGAAGAGGAGTGATTTCAGGGACATGTCCGCTACTAGGGATTTTCGGTTTTCCCACAGCCACATCATCACGTCTTGTACGATCTCCTCCGATTCTGGTACTGTTACATATTGGGAGGCGAAGGCGCACAATCCCCGGTAATATTGTTTGTACACGGTGTCGAACGCTTGTTCGTCTCCTGCGATAAGTTCTAGTGAAATTCGTTCTGCGTTCTCGTCCACAATAGTGTTTAAGTTTGTTTGGTTGCAAACTTAATGAATAATTCCGGATAAGAGGCATGAATCCCGCTACTTTTTCTTTCCTTGGTTGGCTACGGCTTCCATGAGTTTCTTGATTTCCTCCGGGTCGCCAAGGAAATAATCATTCACGAGTTTTAAGTCATCATCGAACTCGAACACGTATGGAACGGCTGTTGGGAGATTCAGATGAACGATCTCTTCATCGGAGATGTTTTTTAAATATTTGATGATTCCCCGCAAGCTGTTTCCGTGAGCGGCGACAAGGATCTGGTCGGCGGTCCGGAGCGTCGGGAAGATAACCTCTTTCCAATAAGGGAGAATCCGCTCAACCGTATCTTTCAAGGATTCCGTACGGGGCAACTCTTTATCCGGCACGTCTTTGTAGCGGATATCGAAGCGAGGGTTACGAGGGTCGTCTTCCGATAGGGGAAGCGGGGCTATATCGTAACTGCGACGCCAGATCAAGACCTGCTCGTCTCCATACTTTTGGGCGGTCTCGCTCTTGTTCAACCCTTGTAGCGATCCGTAATGTTTCTCGTTCAGCCTCCAGCTCTTCTCCACCGGGATCCAGTCTTGGTCCATGCGATCCAATACACAATTCAAGGTTTTGACGGCCCGTTTTAAATAAGAGGTATAGGCTTTATTGAACACATATCCTTTTTCTTTCAATAGGTTGCCGGCCCTATAAGCTTCGGCCACGCCTTTTTCTGTCAAATCCACATCGGTCCAACCGGTGAACCGGTTCTCTTTATTCCATATACTTTCGCCGTGGCGAAGCAATACGATACTTTTCATAGGTCTTTTTATTTTTATGATTTGTTTTTTTCGAAATCCTCGATGACTTCTTTTAATATAGGTAGATGACTATGTTGTACATCCTTCGCTGCCGTGAGGAAAGTGACAACCGGATGCTTCTCGATCTCTCGTAAGAAAGGAATGAAATCCGGGTTCTGCTTGATCTCCATCCCGTAGCGACCTTGGAATACTTCCCAATGCCTGTCTTTATCCTCGTGGAACCATTGGCGTAACTCCTTGGATGGAGTGATGTCTTTTCTCCATTCGTCAAACTTCGCATCCTCTTTCTTCAGTCCTCTGGGCCATAGCCTGTCGAGAAGAATGCGATAACCATCCGCCTCACTTGGCTCCTCATAAATCCGTTTTAAAAGAATCTTTACCATTAGAAGTCTCATTTTGTGGTAAAACAGTAGAAAGAGGGATATTGTTGAGCCTTTCTTTAGGAACGGTATTTTTGCCATTATTCAATTTTCTTGAAAAAAATCGTTTTTTTGTTTAGTACATCTTTTGTCTCAACTGTATTAATTATAGAAACAAGAAAAAATGGAAATAAACGAAGACATATTGATCCGATACATCGATGGGATGTTGACCGAGGAGGAAGCTGCGGAGGTGAAAAACTGGCGGGCCGCCTCTCTAGAAAACGAGAAACTGTTGGAGCAGGTCTATTTTACAGCTCAAGTGGCAAGTCGCCTAAAAGTCATGCGGACCGTGAACCCGGACGAGGCGTTGTCTCGTTTTAAATCAAGAATTCATAAGAAAGAGAAAAGATTAGCTTTAAGACAAGTGTTAGGTGTTATTCAACGGGCTGCGGCCGTGTTATTCATTCCAGTCTTTCTTTTATCCGCTTATTTGTTCATACAGCAGGGTCAAGGGAACGTGCGTACGCTAGCCGTACGCACGAATCCTGGGGTGGTTTCGGCATTCGATTTACCTGACGGTTCTAAGGTTTGGCTGAATGCCAATAGCGAATTGAGATATCCTTCGGACTTCAATGCGGATACCCGTACGGTGGAATTAACCGGACAAGGATATTTCGAGGTGACGAAGAATGCTCATAAGCCTTTTATTGTGAAAGCGGATAAAGATTACTCGGTAGAGGTGTTGGGTACTTCTTTCAATGTATCCGCTTACAAAGACGAGAGTATGATAGAGACCACCTTGGTAGAGGGATCGGTAAAGCTGAACGTCGTGTCCGGAGGAAAGCGAATGACACAGATGTTGAAGCCAAACGAGAAAGCCGAGTATCAAAAGGGCGCTGGCAAGATCAAGGTGTTCGACGTGAATACCGAATATGACACGGCTTGGAAGAACGGGGAGATTATCTTCAGGAACCATCCGATGGATAAAGTATTGAAAACGCTGGAACGTCATTATCACGTAGTATTCGAGGTAAAAGATAACGAGATACTGAAGTCCATAATAACAGCCCGTTTCAAGGACGAGCAATTGCCTCAAGTATTGGAATACCTGAAATTGGCGTCGGGAATCCAGTATGCGATACATAAACCTACCGTTAAGGACAGTGGATCGGGAACCTCAGTCGTGGAAATATCAAAATGAGAAATAATGTGTAACCTTCTAAAATACGTCTGCCCATGAAGAAAGAATAAACAAGGATTAAAAACATACGGAAGAATATTGGCGTATTCTCCCGTACGAAAAGTCAAGAAGAGCTGTTGGCGCAGCTACAAATAACTTTATTATAAATAGTAACACTACAAAAATATGAATAAAATTGTAACCTTAAATGCTTTAAGGGGGAATAGTTATTCTCTTTTTCGAAAAATTCCGTTAATGATCAACATGGGGGTATGCGCATTCTGTTTGGTACCGGCCATGGTTTTCGCAGAGAACACGCATGAAGTCACAGTCTTAAACGCTCAACAACAGACACGAAAAGCAGTCGGTGTCGTTACGGACAAAACGGGCGAGGCTATTATCGGTGCTAACGTAATTGTCAAAGGAACTACCAACGGTACCATCACGGATATGGATGGCCGTTTCGAGTTGGATGTTCCTAACAATGCGACTTTACAAGTTTCCTATATCGGCTTTAATACGCAAGAGATCGTCTTTACCGGACAACCTTCTATCGAGGTTCAATTGGTCGATGATACGCAAGCCTTGGATGAAGTCGTGGTAACCGCTTTGGGTATCAAGCGTGAGAAAAAGGCTTTGGGATATTCTATGTCTGAATTGAAAGGTGAGTCCCTGACGCAAACCCGTGATGCTAACGTGGCCAACGCTTTGGCTGGTAAGGTAGCTGGTTTGCAGATCAAGCAAAATGGTACCGGTGTCGGTGGTTCCTCTCGTATCGTGATTCGTGGTAATAACTCTATTACTGGTAATAACCAGCCGTTGATTGTTGTGGACGGTGTACCTATCGATAACTTTAGCGGTGGTACGGATGACTATTGGGGTAACGGTAACGTGGATAAAGGTTCCGGTATCTCTGATATCTCCCCAGATGATATCGAGAGTATGTCCGTATTGAAAGGCCCGGCAGCCGCGGCGTTGTATGGTAGCCGTGCAGGTAACGGTGTCGTGATGATCACGACTAAGAAAGGTAGCCAGAATAAAGGTTGGGGCGTAAGTATCAATTCGAATTTCACGGCTGAGAACCCGATGCAAACTCCGAAGTTCCAAGATGTATACGGACAAGGTATCGACGGCGCTTTCGATAATAATAAAGCGACGAGTTGGGGTGCCGTTATGGATGGTTCTCCTAAGGATATGGCGATGGGATCTCATCCCTATGCGGCTAGAGATAATAATCTGTACAAGGACTTTTTGCGCACTGGTACCACTTGGACGAATAGCGTGGATTTGAGTAAGAGCTCCGAGGATATCACTTTCCGTGCCGGTGTGACACGCTTGGATAATAAGGGGGTTGTCCCGAATAGCGGAATGGATCGTACGTCTATTAATTTGCGTTCTACGGCTAAGCTGTCTAAATGGTTATCGGCTGACGTGAAGGTCAATTATGTAAGCCAGCATACGAACAACCGTGTGAAATTAGCGGGCGACCCGGATAATATCTTCCTTAACTATTTAAGTATGCCCCGAAGTGTGGGCTTCTCTGACTATGACGCCTATAAAGATAATGATTGGAAACGTGCGGACGGAAAGCCCGCTGGTTATCTGATCGACACGGGAGCCAACGCCAATAACCCGTATTGGTCCGCTTACCGCAATACGAACAAGGATAAGAAAGACCGCTTTATCGGATTCGCGGCCTTGGATTTCACGTTTACGGATTGGTTGAGCTTGAAGCTTCGCTCTGGTATGGATAATTACACCATCCAGTATGAGACGATTCGTGCGACAGGTAACCCGTATTGGGAGAACAACGGTAGCATGACTGCCAATATGGAGAAATTCACCGAGATCAACTCCGATTTCTTATTGACAGCTAAAGGCAACTGGGATCGATTCGGTATCGTAGGTACGGTAGGTGGTAATATGATGTACCGTAATTCTACATGGTACAAGGAATCATCCGGTGAGTTTGTGATTCCCGATTTCCATGCGATCGCCAACGGTAAGACACATGGTGGTGAGTATACTCGCAACCGTAAACAAATCAACTCGCTATATGCTACGGCATCATTGTCTTGGGACGACTATTTGTATTTGGACTTAACTGCTCGTAACGACTGGTCTTCAACACTTCCAAAAGACAATGACTCTTATTTCTACCCGTCGGTAGGTGTTAGCTGGATTTTCACCCAAATGTTGAATAAGATGGGGCATAACACGGGTATTCTTTCTTTCGGTAAGATCCGTGCGTCTTGGGCTCAGGTAGGTAATGATACGGACGCTTATATGTTGCGTGACTATTATAATATCAGTTATGATATTAAAGGGGGTATTTTTAATGCCAGCAACGAGGATTGGATGGCAAATCCAAATTTAAAGAATGAGACGATCAACTCTTGGGAGTTAGGCCTTGAGTTGAAGGCGTTTGAGAATAGGGTTGGTGTCGACGTAGCTTACTATAAAAAGAATGCGAAGGATCAGATCATAAAAATTGATGTTCCCTCCGCAACTGGATTTAAAAAGAAAATGATTAACGCCGGTAATATTGAGAATAAGGGTGTCGAGATTGCAGTGAATGCTACCC
>ENA-OQJN01000853-OQJN01000853.1-human-gut-metagenome-genome-assembly--contig:-NODE-853-length-10331-cov-2.470012_pt1 | contig 10331 bp, 12 predicted proteins | sample MGYA00242610_ERZ504777 | MGnify/ENA primary metagenome ERZ504777 (study PRJEB26092, sample SAMD00036350) | human gut metagenome | host: Homo sapiens | study: EMG produced TPA metagenomics assembly of...
GTTTTTTGTATCTAGCTGTAGAGACATACGCTACTTGAAGAAGAAGCGGAAGATGTCATTTCCATTCGCATAGATCAATAAAGCGAACAGGATAAACATACCTGCCATTTGGGCATACTCTAGGAATTTATCGCTCGGTTTGCGACGGGCCACTACCTCATAGATCAAGAACATCACGTGTCCGCCATCCAAGGCCGGAATCGGCAAGATATTCATGAACGCCAAGATGATAGATAGGAAAGCCGTACGTTCCCAGAAAAATCCGCCAATCCCAGACAGACGGGAACAATCCGCCGATCGTACCGAAACCGCCCAAACTGGAGGCACCTTCCTTCGTAAACACATATTTCATGTCGTTCACATATCCCTTCAAGGTATTAATACCTAATTTAATACCGGCGGGGAACGACTCGAAGAAACCGTATTTGCGGGTCACGGTCTGATAGAGATCCGTAGGCAACATCACCGCTACGCCAATTTTCCCGGCCGAGTCCGTCCTCATGGTCAAGGACTCCAACTGGCCGTTCCGGTAGAAATCTACTGTCACCTCTTCACCCTTATTCTCTGACAATAACCCAGAGGCATCATAAAACGTCGGGGTAGCCACACCGTTAATAGCCACCACGCTATCCTTCGGCTGCATGCCGGCAAGAGCCGCCGGGGCATTCTTGTCGGGAAGCTCACGAACAACCATCGGGATACGCAAAGGATCGGCGAAGCCTTTTCCGTCACGCATGCAACGTTGCATCATATCCTCCGGTATGGAGATCACGGTCTCCCGCCCGTCACGGAGCACCGTCACGGTCTTTGCCTCCACCACCTTGCGGAAACTGTCGCTACCGAAACGCTCCAACTCCTCATTGTCCGCTCTCAGCAAGATATCACCGTCCTGAAAACCGACGTTCTGGAACGTCTCGCTATAATTCATACCCATCTTCATGTTCTTCAAGGGCAAGTACGTATCGCCCCACGTAAACAATATCATAGGAAATAAATAAACAAAGCCAGCAAGAAGTTGAACACCACGCCCGCTACCATAATCATCAAACGCTGTCCGGCCGGACTTGGAGCGGAACTCGTAAGGCTTGGGCGGCTGGGCCATCGCCTCCTTGTCCATACTCTCGTCGATCATACCGGAGATCTTACAATATCCTCCCAACGGAAGCCAGCCTACACCGTATTCCGTGTCACTGTTTTTCGGCTTGTACTTGAATAGCGAGAACCACGGATCGAAGAAGAGGTAGAACTTCTCTACCCGCACCTTGAAAATCCGGGCGAAGATAAAATGCCCGAACTCGTGGACAATCACCAGTATCGATAAGCTCAAGATGAGCTGTAACGCCTTAATCAAAAAGTTTCCATCTACTATTGTTTGTTCTGTTTTAAATTATTTCAAAATAACTCGGCCGCCAACCGCCTAGCCTCGGTGTCGGTAGCCACGTAATCCTCATACGAGGGATTGACGATAAACGAGGCTTTCCGCATAGTCCGCTCGATCACGTCGCTCATTTGCAAGAAGCCGATACGATCTTGCAGGAAGGCAGCCACCACCACCTCATTGGCGGCATTCAAGATACAGGGCATATTCCCTCCTTGGCGGGCCGCCTCGAAAGCGAAAGCCAAGTTGCGGAAACGTTCCATATCCGGCTCCTCGAACGTCAAAGTCGAATATTGGTTAAAATCCAGACGGGGCGCCATGCTCCTCATACGTGTCGGAAACGAGAAAGCGTAGGCGATCGGCAATTTCATGTCGGGAATTCCCAGCTGGGCGATCACGGCGCCATCCTCAAACTGCACCATCGAGTGGATCACCGACTGTGGGTGCACCACCACCTGTACCTGATCCGGCGTGACATCGAACAACCATTTCGCCTCGATCATCTCGAAGCCCTTGTTCATCATCGAGGCCGAGTCTATCGTGATCTTCGCCCCCATCGTCCAGTTCGGATGCCTCAAGGCCTGCGCCTTCGTCACGGTAGCCAGCTCCTCCAGCGTCTTCCGCCGGAACGGACCGCCGGAAGCCGTCAGCAAGATCTTCTCGATCGGATTATCGTACGCACCTGTTAAACATTGAAAAATGGCCGAATGTTCCGAGTCCACCGGCAAGATAGGCACCTTATGCTCGGCGGCCAGCTTCATGATCAGCTCGCCGGCCACGACCAAAGTTTCCTTATTCGCCAAGGCGATCGCCTTTCCCGCCTTGATCGCCGAGATCGTCGGTCGCAAGCCGGAATAACCCACCATCGCCGTCAGCACCATATCGATCGGCTCCGACTGCACCATCTGGGCGATAGCGTCGGCACCCGCCCATACCTTGATCGGCAAGTCCTCCAAGGCCTCTTTCAGCTCGGGATATTTCCGCTCGTTGGCGATCACCACCACCTCCGGCATATATTTCCGGGCCTGATTGATCAATAAGTCCACTTGGTTATTCGCGGTCAAGGCATACACCTCGAAAAGATCGGAATGCTCGCTCACTACCTCCAAGGCTTGGGTTCCGATGGAACCGGTCGAGCCTAATATCGCTAACTGTCTTTTTTTCATGGAATATCAAAAAGCTATATATTCTTCCGGATTCACAGGATTGCCCTTATACCACAACTCGAAATGCAGGTGCGGCCCGGTAGACAACTCTCCCGTATTCCCGACCAAAGCGATCGCCTCACCGGCTACCACATGGTCTCCCACCTCTTTTAGCAACAATTCGTTGTGCTTATAAACCGAGATGAATCCGTTCTTATGTTGTAATTGAATTACGTTTCCGTGGTTCGGATCGAAACCGGTATAGATCACCGTACCATCCAACGTAGCCAAGACACTCTCCTTCGGGGCCGCGGCCAGATCCACGCCATAATGATGGACATCCGTCTCATAATGAGAGGTGACCACGCCATTCACGGGCTTATAGAAAAAGACCCCCTCGGTCGGGACCTTGCCCGGGTCAGTCAATACCGATAAATTATATTTCTCCTCTTCCTCGTAATCTTTCACGAAGCGAGTCTCTTCCTTGCTACGAGGAATCTCATAGTTAATATCGTTGCTAGCCAAAGAATCTATCTGGCGGATCGAGTCCAAGGGCATCGTACCGGAAATGATTCCGGCCACGTTATCCAGATAAAGGGACTGGATCTCGATCATACGCTCCAACGAATCCGCCCGCAAGGCATTCTGCATAATCTCCTTGCGAACCTCCACGTCGAGATAACCCGGCAAGTAGTTGCGAATCGGTGTCTTGATGATGATAAAAGCGGTAACGGCGATCAAGAAAAAGGCGAACACCGCCAAAGTGACAAACGCCGATAACTGCGAAAGCCGGAAAGACCACACCTCCTCCAACGTCCCCTCATTGATGAAGGAAAGTTTATATTTAAACCGGATCCGGTGCCAAAACGATTTCGTATTCTTCTTTTTCAACCCCTAATCTTCAATTATAAATTCTCAATTATAAATCAATCAGTCCCTCCGGCAAAGACACAGTGAGGCTACGGGCCTCATGATCGGCCTCGGTGATCAACTCCTCCACGGCTGGGATCAACAGCTCCTCGCCTTTATGATCGACACGCAGAAGGACGTTGATTGTCGTCTCATCCACGTCTGTTATCTCTCCTAAATAGCCTTTCTGTACGTCCGTCACGGTATAACCGATAAAACTGTCCCACGTCATATCCCCCACGAGATCCTCCTCGTCCACGGCGTCCAAAGGATAAAACACCTCCTTGCCCACAAACATACGAGCATCCTCCTCGGAATTCACGTCCTCCAGTTTCACCAAGACCACCGTATCGGTCTTATAGCGGAAATCCTCCACGAAGAACGGTACCAAGATACCATCCATCTCGCAAACAATGTACGGGTCCTCGGCATCTTCCAGCACATCGCTATTCGTCACCAACGACAACTCCCCCTTGATGCCATGGGGCTTGGCAAACTGCCCGATCTTGAAAACCTCTTCTTCTCTAATCATCGCCTAAAATCTTTAAATCCTCGTGATACGTGCCCCGATCCGGTTCAATCGCTTATCGATCCCTTGATATCCCCGGTCGATCTGGTCTATATTATGGATCGTGCTGGTGCCCTCGGCGCTCATGGCGGCGATCAGCAAGGCGATACCCGCACGGATATCCGGGGATACCATCGTAGAGCCCCGTAACTTGAAGCGGTTGCCCAGCCCGATCACCGTAGCCCGGTGCGGGTCGCAAAGGATGATCTGGGCTCCCATATCGATTAGCTTGTCCACAAAGAACAAGCGGCTCTCAAACATTTTCTGGTGGATCAGCACGCTTCCCACGGATTGCGTAGCCACTACGAGAAATACGCTCAGCAAGTCCGGTGTAAGCCCCGGCCAAGGAGCGTCGGCGATGGTCATGATAGAACCATCGATAAACGTATCGATCTCGTAGGAATCATGCCGGGGGATATAAATATCATCGCCTCGCTGCTCCACGGTAATACCCAAGCGGCGAAAAGCGTCCGGGATGATCCCCAGCTTATCATATCCTGTATTCTTGATGGTGATCTCCGATCCGGTCATAGCGGCCATACCGATAAAGCTACCCACCTCGATCATATCGGGGAGGATGGTATGCTCCGTGCCGGAAAGCGACCGTACACCTTCTATTGTCAATAGGTTAGAACCGACACCTGAGATTCTCGCTCCCATGCGGTTCAGCATCGTGGAAAGTTGTTGCAGGTAAGGCTCGCAGGCGGCGTTATAGATCGTCGTCACCCCCTGGCCAGCACGGCAGCCATCAAGATATTCGCCGTTCCGGTCACGGAAGCCTCGTCGAGCAGCATATAAGCGCCTTTCAACTGGCGTGCCTCTATCTCGTATACTTGCCGCTCGGCGTCGTAGCTAAAGCAAGCGCCCAGCTTCTGGATTCCCACGAAGTGCGTATCCAGCCGGCGTCGCCCGATCTTGTCGCCACCCGGTTTCGGGATCAGCGCCCTGCCGAAGCGGGCTACCAACGGGCCTACGATCATCACGGAACCCCGCAGGCTACCACTCTTGCGCAGGAACTCCTCGGTACGTAAATACTCCATGTCCACGTCGTCCGCCTGAAAGGTATAGGTATCGGCGGACGGATGCTCCACCTTGACCCTCATATCCCTAAGGAGCTGGATTAAGTTATTCACGTCCAAGATATCGGGCACATTGTGTATGGTCACCTTCTCCGGTGTTAGCAATGTCGCACAGATCACCTCCAGCGCCTCATTCTTGGCGCCTTGCGGGACGATCTCGCCGGACAAGCGATAACCACCTTCTATAACGAACGAGCTCATCTGCCTTTACGCGTAAAGTTTCTTTTGTGGGCGCCACTGTTATTACGGGCCAATATATCACGGCTCTCGGCCAGTTTATGTTCCTCCTCGCTCAATACGATCTTGCTGCCGGAGAGTTCGTCCAGATCCTTGAAGATCTTACGGTCGTCCACGCTTTCCTTGTTCCAAGTAAGGAACGATTTCTTCATCTGGTTGGCCAGCAGTCGCACGAGCTGGTCTTTCTCCATGCCGGGTTGCAGCTCCGTGGCCTTGCGGATCATCAGCTCCAAGGTCTTTCCGTAATGGCGGTAGCGTATACGGTTATTGTTGTACGGGATACGAGGCGGACGGCTATACAGGTTCTCCTTCTTGATGATCTCGTACGGATAGTCTATATCGAGCTTAAAATCGGCCATGATCGCCAGATGATCCCAAAGGATATGCTTAAAGTCGTTTACGTCACGCAAGTGCGGGAACATGTTTCCCATGATGTTGATAATCGTGTTGGCGCAACGCTTACGCTCTTCCCTGTCTTGGATAGTCACGCAATAGTCCACCATATTTTGGATATTGCGTCCGTATTCGGGCAAAGTCAATCTTTTTCCTTCTGTATTGTATTTCATTCTTTACATTTTGTTTATCGCGAAGATAGGTATATTAATTGAGAATTGAAAATTGAGATTCGAAAGTTACCTCTCGTTAGGCTTAATTATCAATTCATAATCTACCACGTCCAGCCACCGCCCGAATTTCAGCCCTACTTTCTCGAAGTGGGATACTTTTCTGAACCCCAGCTTCTCATGCAGCGAGTAGCTGGCCTCATTCCCCTCAGTGATGCAGGCGATCAGGGCGTGGTAGCCGCCTGCCCGACATTCCTCGATCAGCCTTTCCATAAGCTGCCGGCCGATCCCCTTGCCCTTGTATCTCGGGGATAAATAAACGGTGGTCTCAAGCGTATATTTATAAGCTGCCTTTTCTTTCCACGTATGGGCATAGCAATATCCCACGACCTCATCCTGATCCACGTACACCAGATAAGGATAGCTCGCCGAGATCCCGGCTATGCGACCCTCCATCTCCTCCACCCGCAAAGGTTCCGTCTCAAACGTAGCCACGCTATTCACGACATATTCATTGTATATATCCACGATCGCCTTGGCGTCTCGCAAACTCACATTCCGAATCATATTCATTTCGCTAAAACAATCCGATCCGGGAAAGAATCTCTCTTTGCCCGGACCGGATCTATCATCGAGTCAAATAACTATTTTTCTAAGCCTTCTACTCAGACAAGGCCTTGATCACCTCTTGGTTCGCCTTGCGCACCTCGGCCTCGTTGATCTTGATCACTTTACGGTCGTAGGTCATAAGGCCGTTCACCTCGCCTTCCACGTCCGTGGTTTGCGTGTAGACAGCGGCGGAGAAACCCTTCGGGACCATCGCCTTCAACTCCTTGGCGTACTTCACGTACTCGGCGGTCACCTCATCGCTATTCTTAAACTGTACATAGCCCCAGTTGCGTTTATTCCACCACAAATGGTTCTCCACGGCCAAGCCGATACCACCATACTCGCCCAATACGTTTACACGCACCGGATCGAACAGGTACATCGCCGGGCCCGGGTAATTATGCAAATCCAAGATAATCGCCGCAACGCACGGAAATTACCGCCACTGGCCGGATTCACCAGACGGGAAGGATCGTATGTTTTTGTCCACTCGGCAGCCTTCTCGGTATCGAACTGGCCCCAAGCCTCGTTGAAGGGCACCCATACTACTACGCTAGGATTCGAGACGCACAGGTCCATGATCTCCTTCCACTCCTTGTAATAATTACGGATAGACTCCTCGGTACGCTCCTTGTCGGTTCCACCGTTATACGTATGAGGCGCCCATTGGTTACCCATGTCGCCGCTAGGCATATCCTGCCAAACCAGCATACCTTCCTTATCGCAATGATAGTACCAGCGGGCCGGCTCTACCTTCACGTGCTTGCGGATCATGTTGAAGCCCCACGCTTTCGTCTTCACGATATCATACAGCAACGCCTCGTCCGTGGGAGCCGTGTAAAGCCCGTCGGGCCACCAGCCTTGATCCAGCGGGCCGTATTGGAACAGGTTCTTGTTGTTCAAGCGCATACGCATGATGCCGTTGGCGTCACGCTCGGCGGATATCTTACGGAAGGCGGTGTACGATTTCACCTCGTCCACCTTCTTGCCATTCTTCGACAAGCTCACCTTCATATCATATAAATAAGGATTGGAAGGTTCCCACAACGTAGGATTTTTGCACGGCCAAGCGTAATTCTGTCCCTTGTACGCCCTTGGCGGTAGCAACCACCTGCCCCTTATCGAGCAAGCTGACCTCCACGATGTCCGACACCGGGGAGTCGGAACAAGCCCCGACCGTCACGCTCATCACGCCATTATCGATATTCGGGATCGCCTTGATAGAGGTGATATGCGAGGAAGCGACCGGCTCCAGCCATACGGTCTGCCAGATTCCGGTGACCGGCGTATACCAGATTCCCTCCGGGTTGGCCACTTGCTTTCCACGGGGTTGGTAGCCTTTATCGCTCGGGTCCCATACACGCACCACCAGCTTATGCGTACTTTTGCCATTCAGATAGGGAGTGATATTCAAGGAAAACGGGGTAAAGCCTCCCGTGTGGGAACCGATCAGGATATCATTCACGAACACGTCCGCTTTCCAATCCACGGCGCCGAAGTTCAACAAGATATCTTTTCCTTTCCATGAGGAGGGCACCGTAAAGGTTCGTTTATACCACAACTCATTCTTCTCCCCCACTTCTTTTTGCACGCCGGACAAGGAGGATTCCACGGCGAACGGCACCAAGATATTCCCATCGAAACTCGTCGGCTCTGCCTGTCCTTTTGGAAGGATAGCGTATTCCCACTCGCCGTTCAAATTCTGCCAATCCGCACGTTCCATCCCGGGGCGTGGATATTCTGGCAATACATTCCGGGGATCTACTTTCTCAGCCCAGTCCGTCTTGATCTTGTCTCCGGCGGGCTTCCACTGCGCCCCGGCGCTACAAATCGTTGCGAACGCACAAAAGGCTAACAATAATTTTCTCATGATATTATTTACATTTTGAATTGATAATACACTTTCAAGTGACAAAGATAATAGAAAATATCCAAAATCCACATCGTCCTCGGATACCAATAGGAGAACCGTACCCAAATCGATCTAACCATCAAATACCCGGAATATCTCTTGTGACAGAATCTCACAAGGTAAGGTTATTGTCTTTTTTTAATGTTCCTATTTTACATCAATATCATTTCCGGAAAAACACGTACGTGAATATCCAAAAACATGTACGACTTTTCGGAAAAACATGTACGTGTTTCGACGCAAACATTACGATGTTTTTACGACTCTGATTTTCAACCCCTTGAAAACACGACCTGATTTTCTGCTTATTGTAAAATTCTTCTTATTCAGGGATACCCGGAAAAGAAGGGGGATCAATACGCACACCTTCACCCACTGGCTGAAAGCCAAGAAGGAAGAGCGTGAGCTTGCCTTCCTCCGCACCTATCTTTGTAGGTAGAATTAAAATGCTTCAATTTGGCAAACGTCACTTGAAACGCCTGCAGGCGAAAGAGTTATTTCCGTATGGGTTACCCTTGGAAACTACGCTTTGCCGTGTGTTTCAAAGCATAGACAATGAAAAGATGGCTGATCGAATGTCTGCTTTTGCAGAGGTTTTCCGTAGGGAAATATCCGCTTCGGCAAGAATCAAAGATCTTTGCGCTATGGGCTTGAAGACTCCATAAAGACCGCCACCCCGACTGATGTCTATAAGAATAGTATTCTCGCCCATGCCGCACTGGCATGCGTAGAGGCATTGTACGCCCAATTCAAAACTTAAATGAAAAAGCCGTGAGAGAAACAGCATCAAAATCCACATCGTCCTCGAATACCTATTCGTAATCATAATACTATCGTTACTAATCGACGTCCTTTCCCCCACAATCCTTCACGTCATCGTTCACGATGCCCCGCTTGATTTTCCTGAAAGTATCCGTAAGGCTCCCGAAACGATAAGATACGGATATACCGAACTCACGCATCACCTTATTCTCCGTCTCATAAAGGGTGAACGCATTGTTATAAGTCTTATTCTCCATCTTCCAAGTCTTCATCAAAGGGCTCTTGCAATAGACAGAAAACGTGAGCTTCTTATGGAAAAAATCCTTATTCAAGGTAATGCCGTGAAACAGGAAATCAGATCGTTTCCCTTGTAATTGAATCTTGGGTAACATATAACCGGCGTTCATGTTCAGCCGGAAATCTTTCGGAAACGAAAATTGGACACCGGCGAAAGCACGTCCGCTCCAACCGCTGTTCGACAAGTTTCTTTCCTCGTTTTCCATACTGATATAATCCACGCCACCATTCATGAAAAAACGGAACAATGGGACAGGGCTCCAATTCATATAAAGGGAAAAGCCTGTCTGGTGCCGTTTGCCGATATTACCATAGGTAGAGACCGATACGTTCGGACGCTCCGTATCCATAAAAGTATATTGCTCGATAGAATTGTTCACAAATGCATGGCTTACGCTGGCATTTATGTTAAACTTCTGGGTGAATAAGGTATAATTAAGGTTCACACTATTGCTTTTCTCGGAATCCAAGTCTGGATTGCCATAAGAAACATTTAGCGGATCCCGCTCGTCGACATAAGGATTCAAATAATCAATACCCGCACGCTGGATACGCATATTATATCCCAGACGGATCTGTTGCGACTGTCCGATCGAGTAAGACAACGTAACGTTCGGTACGATATCCACAAAATTCGAATGAAAGTCTTTCGTCAGATCATTCGAATAGCTCACGTCCAAGCTCGTTCCTTCCGCACGTACTCCAGCCTTTATTCCCAGCTTATTCCAACGAAAGGTGCCACCCAGATATACCGAGTAAATATGTTGCGTATGGCTGAAATCCACAAAGCTGCCCGACGGTTCATGCCAATTGCCGGAAGTCTCATCATAAAGCCGTTGCGTGATCTCACTGTCGGTCTGGCGCAAGATATA
>ENA-OQJN01000854-OQJN01000854.1-human-gut-metagenome-genome-assembly--contig:-NODE-854-length-10328-cov-1.891481_pt1 | contig 10328 bp, 8 predicted proteins | sample MGYA00242610_ERZ504777 | MGnify/ENA primary metagenome ERZ504777 (study PRJEB26092, sample SAMD00036350) | human gut metagenome | host: Homo sapiens | study: EMG produced TPA metagenomics assembly of...
TTGGGGAGCTGTAAATAATATCTGGCAATCAATGGCGATGGAAGAACATTTTGATTATTTCCGTCCTGAGGGCCATCCTATGGGAGCTAATCTGAACGGGTATTATCCGAGACCGGACTTTACCAGCAACAAGAATCATCAGGTACAAACTCGTTATCTGCAAGATGCGTCTTATATCCGTTTGAAGAATTTACAGATTGGTTATACATTACCTAAACAATGGATTAATAAATTGCACATTAATAGATGCCGTGTATATGTGTCTGGTGATAATTTGTGGACTGGAACCAGCCTGGCCAGTATGTTTGATCCTGAAACACTAGCTGCCGGAGATTGGGGATCAGGAAAGACTTATCCATTATCTAAAGTGATATCTTTTGGCTTGAATGTTAATTTTTAAATAGAAATACAATATGTCTTACATAAAAAATACAGTAGCTTCTGTAGCCATGTTATTTACCTCAGTGGTATTGACATCCTGCAATGATTTTCTAGATTGTGAACCGTTGGATAAAATAACCCCGGATGCTTATTTTAATTCAGAAAGTGATTTGGCTGCCTATTCTATTCAACAATATAAATTTCCATCCTATCTTAATTTTTGATATCTCTTTAGTAAAAAACTGATAACAATTCGGATGACCAGGCCGCAACGGACGCTTCTACCGCGTTGTGGGTACCGGGAGAAAAACGTACTCCTGCTGATAAAGGAGCATGGGATTTTACAGAAATCCGTAAAGCGAATTATTTCTTCCAACAAGTATTACCCAAGTATGAGGCCGGAAGTATAAAAGGCGATGGAGTAATGATAAAACATTACATTGGAGAAATGTATTTTTGCGTGCCTACCAATATTTCAATAAATTGGTAAGTCTCGGTGATTTTCCTATTGTAACGGAAGTATTACCTGATGAAACAGAAGTGTTGAAGGAGGAAAGTAAAAGACAGCCTCGTAATAAAGTGGCTCGTTTTATTATAGAGGATTTAGATAGAGCTATTGAATTGATGTCATTGACTACCGATAATGGTAAGAATAGATTGACAAAAAATGTGGCATTGTTGTTTAAGTCTCGTGTAGCTTTGTTTGAGGCTACCTGGTTGAAATACCATAAAGGTACAGACCGTGTGCCGGGTGGTCCGGGATGGCCAGGAGCACAGCAAGAATATAATGCTGGCTTTTCTATTGATATAGACAAGGAAGTAGATTGGTTTTTGGAACAGGCAATGGATGCTTCTGCTCAAGTAGCCGATCGTATTTCATTGACAAAAATACCGGTATATATAATCCGGATTCGAATCCTTATAACTGGAATCCTTATTTTGAAATGTTTTCGGCTGTTGATATGGAACCGATAGATGAAGTCTTGTTTTGGAGAGCATACAGTTCTGTGCAGGGTGTTACTCATAGTGTAAGTTCTTATCTTTGCAAAGGAGGAGGGGATTTAGGATATACTCGTAGTTTAGTAGATGCATGTTTAATGAAGAATGGATTGCCTATTTATGCGCCAAATTCTGGCTATGCTGGTGACGTGACGATTGAAAATGTTAAAAAGACAGAGATGACCGTTTACAGTTATTTATGGGTGCTCCTAGTGATTGTTCAAGGCTTGATCCATATGAGACATATAAATATCCTAAGATATGGAGCAGACCAATGATAGATGCCCGACAGGTTATACGGTTCGTAAATTCTTGACTTATGATCCAGCTCAAGTTGTAATCGGTTCTGGTGCAGTCAATACGTATGGATGTCTTCTTTTCAGATCTGTTGAAGCTAACTTGAATTATATTGAAGCTTGCTATGAAAAAAATGGAAGCTTGGATCCAAAAGCGATAAAGTATTGGAAGGAGATTCGTAGTCGTGCAAGTGTGTCTGATAATATCGATATGACAATTGCTGCTACCGATTTGTCTAAAGAAAATGATTGGGCTAAGTATTCTGCCGGTCAGTTAGTAGACCCCACCTTATATAATATTCGTCGTGAAAGACGCGTAGAACTAATGAGTGAAGGTACCCGTATGCGTGATTTAAAACGTTGGCGTGCTTTGGACCAAGTAGAAAATTATCAAGTTGAAGGATTTAATTTATGGGGTGGCGAACTGGAAAAATTGTATGTTGATGAAGCTGGTAATAGTTTGTTGATTCCAGAAGGTACTTCAGATAAGCAACCTAATGTATCCAACAAAGAAAACAGCAGTTATTTGCGTGTTAATCAGATTGTAAAAAGAATAACTTGTTATACGATGGTTATACCTGGATACCAGCCAATTACTTAGAGCCTATTTCTGCTATCAACTTTACACTTACCTCTTCAAATCCTGATGACTTGGAAAGTTCAACGATTTATCAAAATCCGGGTTGGAGTAAAATAGCTAATGAACCAGCTATAGGATATTAATATAAAAAAGAGAATCATTTTTAAGGAGAAGATATAAAAGAGAGTGTGTAAGGAACCCTTCTCTTTTATGTCTTTTCTGTTTGTGTATGTAACATCTTTTATTTTAGATAAGCACAGTTGTATTCTGTAAATACCATGAATATGAAAAAACTGATTATGTTGTATTTCTTTCTTGCCGGAGGAATAGCGGCAAATGCGAAAAATATAGATTATACTTATTTGAAAATGCAGTCTGCTCCTTTTGAGGTAGATGACGATTACCTCTCCAAACATGATATCGTTTATTTTTCACCTACGCAACTGGAGGCGGAAGGCTTTCCGATGGGTAATGGTGATATAGGCGGCATGGTGTGGAATCATGATAATGGCATCGAATTGCAAATCAATAAAAATGATTTGTGGACAAAGGCACAACCAGAAGAATACGGAATGTCATTGTTGAAGCATGCGGCTCGTCTGAAGATCGATTTTTGGTGCACCGGTATTCAGTTGGATGCATTTGGAAGAGTTTGAGGGGCGGTTATCGCTGGCAAATGCCGAGAATACATATCGTGCGGTTACGGGTTATTCTGCTACAACTATTCGTACTTGGTTGGCGCAAGATCGTAATGTATGGATAGTGGAATGTGAAAATATACCTGATCCTGAAATGTTGGGAAATCATTCGGTAGCTACGGTTTCGTTGGAAAGACTGGGGAGCCGTTCCTTTACCGGATGGTATGGAGGTTGGTTTGCGAAGAACCCTTCAGTGGGGCTTGGTAAGATGCGTGCAATGGCTGATGCTCGCGAAATGATATTGGAAGAAACGGATGGTGGACTGCACTTTGCTGTAGCTTGCAGGGTGGTAGAGTCGTCCGAGGAACCGGAAACGGTGAATATGCGTCGTGCCGAATGGCGGACAAATAAATGTAAGTTCACAATTATGGTCAGTGTAGTAACTGATCGCGAAGATAAGGATCCGGTAAATGCAGCAAAGAATTACTTGATGAGGCAGAAGCGAAGGGGGTAGATGAGTTGCGTCGCGAGAAAGATGAGTGGTATCGCAATTTCTGGTCCAATTCGTTTGTGAAGTTGGGTGATGATTATTTGGAGAATATCTATTACTTGCATCGCTATCTGATGTCTGCTGGTTCGCGAGGTGAGTTTCCGCTGGCGTTTTAATGGGGGACGTTTGGCGTTGGAACCGTGATGTACTTAATTGGGGGACACCGCATCATTGGAACCAGCAGCAGGAATATTGGGGATTGTGTGCGCAAAACGATTGGCGGCTGATGAAACCTTATCTCGACACTTACTTCAAGATGATACCGTTTGCTGAGAAACTGGCAAAGGAGTATGGAGCGGAGCATGATGCATTGCTCATTACCGAAGCGCATAATTTCAACGGTGTACAATGGGGAAAGGACAAACGCTATCTGAGGAACAATTTTACTCCTGCTTCACAGATAGCTTCTCTCTTTTGGGATTATTACGAATTTACGGGAGACGAGGAATTCTTGAAAGAAAGGGCATATACGTTTATGAAGAAAGCTTCTCATTTTATTTAGACAGGTTGGAATGGGATAGAAGAAAAAATGTAATATTTTTTGAAAGCTTCTTTGTATGAGTCGGCCCCTATCGCTTATGTGAAGAATCCTATCAGTGACCGCAATTGCATCGAAAGGCTTTTCAAAGATTGTATCCGTGCGGCGGAAATATTGAACGTAGACAAAGATGAGGTGAAACAGTGGCGTCACGTACTCAATCATTTATGGGAAAGAGGCTATCAGCAGTTTGGTGAATGTGGCGAAGTAATCTCTCCTGCCGAGGAGTATTATACGGAAAAGCGTTATTCTCCATGGATTTGGGGTAACGGTGGTGCCGTAGCTTTTCCGGCAGGGCTGATTGGTATTGATGATAAAGACACTCGCTTGGGAAAAGCTGTTGTGAATCTGTTGAAACACGATGACGAGTGTAACGCGCATTATCCTTATCCGCAGATAGCCGCTCGAATGGGAGAAGGAGATGTGGCCTTGAAGTATATATGGAACGGGGTGAATGTACATCAGATGTATCCACAAGGATTGATGCACAATGTGACCGGTTATCCTGACAATATTTACGATCTTGCTTCTGTGCACAATCTGTTGAAAGACACGTATATGATACGCTCACATGATTTCTTTCAGTGCGGTATGGAACCCATGAGCAATTATTGCACGGGCATAAATGAAATGATGCTCCAAAGCAACGAGGGGAAAATCAGAGTGTTCCCTGCTGTGCCTGCTGCATGGGATTCTATTCCTATGGCATTTATTTTGTTGGCAAGAGGGGCATTTCTCGTTTCTGCAAGTAGGAATAATTCGGCTGAGGTTACACAAGTAGGTGTGAAGAGTTTAAAAGGGAATCTTTGTCGATTACAGAATCCTTGGGGTGACAAGAAATGTGAAGTGTTGAGATGCAGAGATGGCAGGAAAGTTTCCGTAAAGACAGGAGGGGATGGTGTATTGGCTTTCTCTACCCAAACAGGTGAAGAGTATGTTGTTCGGCTCATTGGTACGGAAACTTTGGTTAAAGAAGTGTATTTTGGCAAGCCTAATATGAAGGTGAAACAATTGGGAAAAAGAAGATTGGGAAAGGTTAGTGGCTGGAATGATTTTCAATGTGGAGGTGAAAAATGAATCTTTACAGTGAAAGTGAAGGCTGAATATGATTATGCACAGAAAAATAAAGCTAATTATTTGTTGAATATTGCTCTTCGCGGAGATGGGTCTATTCATCCTGCTGACCAATCCACTTTGTAAGGTTTTGCTGATCTAAAAGATTGATAGTATACGTGACTGGTTTTGAACAGATAGATTCTTCTTTCTTCCTTTCATCTACTTTTGAAAACGCCCTGCTGACAGGCGTTCCGGTAGTGACAGGACTTCCCGTCATCCCCTTTCAGTTTCCTCCACTCTGTATCTTCACTCCTTCCTGTGAAGGGAGGAGAATCTACAGATGAAACGGGAATGAGGGGAGATCTTACAGTTTTTAACCAATTGATAACTAGTGTGTTTTAAATGAAATGACAGAATGAAAGGAGAAAAGTGAACACCTGCATAGTGAGAGGATAGTGTAATGAACCGACTTGGCTGGTTTGCCGGACATGATAGGCTTGTCCGTCGGACCAGCTAAGCTGGTTCATGAAACATGCCGGCCTTTTCATCAAGACATGCTGACCTTTTAAGTAAAGGTGCTGGCATTTACCAAAAACATAAGGACATTTTAAAAAAACGACCGGTTCTTTTGAAGTAAACGACCAAAGCAACACATCCAGTAACATTAGTAACATGTGACCTGTCACGTTACTGACGTATGAGTCTACACGTATGTATGTGTCGGGCTGTACATACGGTAGCGTATGCCTATATATACGTATGTACTGTGTATCAAGTTCTACCGCAACTTGTACTAAGATGCACTATATCCTGTACCAAGATTCGCCATAACTTGTGCCAAGTTCCGCTACCTTTGCTGAAAATGGTAAAGGCAACTTGCAGGATAATAAGAATAGTTTTTCAGGAGAAATCCCGGCAAAAAAGTGGAATCAGTCCTTTCGACAGCTTCAGCCAGAAAAGCAGAGGAGAATTCTGCTCACTTGAAAGACGTGCAGAAGAAGGCTAAGCCGCATTCCTTGATGCAGGAAGTGACCACCTTTCTCACCTCCCACTACCACTTCTGTTTCAATGTACTGACCGAGGTAACCGAAGTGGCATGTCTGGAAAACGATGTGCCGACCCCCATCTGCACTATGCTAAAGTTCTACAAACACGTACCCGAAGAGGAGTATTCCGCCTCTGCTTCCGCTTCGCTATGGTAGAGGATGATCTGCAGAAGGTACTGACCTTTTCCGTCACCCAGTTGTTCGGGCGTATGAAATCCATTCATCCTTCGGTCATAAGGAGCATGACCGCTTACAGTCTGAGCCGCATTCTGCCTCTGTTGGGCGGGTGCATACTGTCAAAGGGAATGTATATAGGGTAGTGGAATGCTAGATACCCTTAATTACCACATGGGATAGGAGAATTAGAAGTCCTTTCTTGAAAGTTCGTGAAAAAGCGAACTTTATTCGTTAAATTATGCGGAAAGTTCACAATAAAGAGATTCCTTGATTTAGGAATATCCCCGCACAATTGCCATTAAATAAAAGACTTTTTGTTTGCTGTTATTGAAAGCAAAGTGGATATGGACTATAATCTCTATTCTGTTTCCGGTCTGAAAGTAACGTGCGCAAGGTGAGGGATAAGGCATGAGGTTATGCTGTCATCGGTGTGTATAAATCGGATGAATGGAGATAAAAAGCAAGACTTATTCTAAAAATAAATCAATATGAAAAACTGTTATTATTATTTTATTCTTGTGCTCGTTGGAAGTAGCACAGGCACAACCGGGTATCTCAACTGCAATACCTTCTGAAAAACCTTCAAAATACCAGAAAGATCAGATCAAGCGCAAGTATGGTATGTTCATTCATTTTGGTATCAATACATTCCATGATGTGGAATGGTCAGACGGATCTTTTCCGGTGGAAACTTATGCCCCTGCGGAGATTGACGCCTGTCAATGGGTGAAGACAGCGAAAGATGCCGGTATGAAGTATATCATCTTGGTGGCAAAACATCATGAGGGCTTTTGTCTTTGGGACAGTAAATATACTGATTATGACGTGGCAAGTTCGGGAAATAAACGAATGTGATTGAAGCCGTAGCTAGGGAATGTAAGAGACAAGGCATGAAGCTGGGACTGTATTACTCGTTGTGGGACAGGAAAGTCAATGCGGATGTTGACAATGTGGAGTCGGACAGGAAGTACAATACATACATGTTGAAGCAATTGGACGAACTGATGGACATCACGGAAAAATATACTAAAATAATAGTGGAGTTCTGGTTTGATGGAAGTTGGGTGAAACCCGGTTATCGCTGGCCGGTAGAAGGCATATACAGAACCATCAAAAGCCGTGAGCCGCAATGCCAGATCGGAATTAACTGGACGATAGGCGAGGATGCGGATCCCCATAATCCGAATGCGCCGGAGAAATCATATAAAATTATTCCGGAGGAACGGAAGGAAGGGGATCCTATCCGTTATTTTCCCAGTGACTTCCGCTTGGGCGATCCGCTTCTGCCCGCAAGTCTGATAAGAGAGTTTGACTTCAAGAAAAACCGGATGGAGCTGGTGGCCCTGCACGCTACAGGTTTCGGAAGGCCCAGCCAGGCGGCATGGACGGAAATCTTTGCGGATGGCCAGCCTCTGCGAATAGCCCGTTGGCCGAATGACTCTACGGTTATGATTGGAAAAATACAGGAATCGGGGATGGCTAAGGAAGGGAAAGAGGCTCCTTTCCCTGTATTCGGATATCAGGAAGAGCGCCCTTCGAGTTGGAAATCGGTAGAGAATATGTGGATAAGCGGATACTTTGCGCACGGTTATGCCGATGACATGATTTGTGTGGAAAGCATTGACACGATACATAAAATGATTCATACAGGGCAGCATACGGTATATGGATTTATGACCAGGTGCGCCTTGGCGTCAATGGTTTGCCTTGAACCTGCTGGAGGAGGAGACAGAGCCTCATTGACCCCTGCCGGAAACTATGTGGAGAATTGCCGGATACATGATTATAACCGGATTGAGAAATCCTATCGTCCCGGAATATGGATGGATGGTGTGGGTAACCGCATCTCTAAATGTGACATCTATGATGCGCCCAGCATGGCTATCCTGTTTCATGGAAATAACCATGTGATAGAACTGTGTGACATAACGAATGTGTGTTCTGAAGTCGATGATCAGGGAGCTGTTTATTATGGTCGTGATCCTTCGGAGCAGGGAAATGTTATCCGTTATTGTTATTTTCATGAATTGAGTCCGCGCCATCGTGTAACGGCTACTTATCATGATGACGGAGCTTGCGGAGCGGAAGTTTATGGTAATATTTATCACAAAGCAGGGTCTTTGCCGGTACTAATCGGTGGGGGACATAATAATCATTACCAGCATAATATATTTATAGATTCTCCTGTTGCCATTCATATAGATGCGCGTATGCAGGGCTGGGGCAAATTCATGATAGAGAAAGGTGCGATAATTGATCAGCGTTTGCAAACAGTCAATTATAAAAATCCTCCTTACAGTACGGCCTATCCTTTGCTCGCTGCATATTGGGACAATGACACTTCTTATCCAAAAGGCAATGTGATAGAAGGAAACTTGTTTTATAAGATAGGAAATGTGGTGCGCGGACAGAGCGAATGGCTGGAATTGTATAACAATTGGGCTACCGGTTCGGATCCAGGGTTTGTGGATGCTGCTGATCCGTTGAAGGGATTTAAGGATGATGCGCTCATTTATCAACGGATCAATGGATTCCCCCGGCTTCCATTTGAGAAAATCGGATGCGATTTATCCAAATGAAAGAGTGTGATGATAAACTTTCAAACCTTATAAAAAATATCTTATTTCTTTAGGAACATTCCTTTCCCGATTGCCATATAAATAGAGAGTACCTTTGTTTGGCGACAAAGGATCAACTTATTTTTAAACTTTAAGTCATTACCATTAAATGGAACATCAAAACAAATTGATTTATGGCGGACTATTGGCGATATCCGCTCTGACCGGCTGTACGGAGCCGGTAACAGAAAAACCTTTGAATATTGTCTATATTATGACGGACGATCATACAGCTCAAATGATGAGTTGCTATGACAAACGTTATATGGATACACCCAATTTGGATCGGATAGCCAATGAGGGGGTACGTTTTACAAACAGTTTTGTCGCAAACTCTCTGAGTGGCTCTAGTCGTGCTTGTATGCTTACGGGCAAACATAGTTGTGAGAATAAATTTTATGATAACTCTACCTGCGTATTTGATTCATCGCAGCAAACTTTTCCGAAACTATTGCAGAAAGCGGGTTATCAGACTGCATTAATTGGGAAATGGCATTTGGAAAGTTTGCCGACAGGCTTTACTTATTGGGAAATAGTTCCCGGACAAGGTGATTATTATAATCCGGATTTCATCACACAAACCAATGATACCATTCAGAGACATGGGTACATCACTAATCTGATTACCGATGATGCCATAGACTGGATGGAAAATAAGCGCGATAAAGAAAAACCTTTCTGTCTGCTTATTCATCATAAGGCTATTCATCGTAATTGGATGGCGGATACCTGTAATCTAGCCTTATACGAAGATAAAGAATTTACTTTACCCGATAATTTCTTTGACGATTATGAGGGCCGTTCCGCAGCTGCGGCTCAGGAGATGAGTATTGTGAAAGATATGGATATGATATATGATCTGAAAATGCTCCGCCCTGACAAGGAATCCCGTTTGAAATCATTGTATGAAAGCTTTATCGGACGTATGGACGAAAGACAGCGTGCCGCGTGGGATGCATTCTACGGTCCTGTGATCGATGATTTTTATCAGAAGAATCCGCAAGGAAAGGATTTGGCTAATTGGAAATTCCAACGTTATATGCGCGACTATATGAAAACAGTCAAATCACTGGATGATAATGTAGGACGTGTGCTCAATTATCTGGAAGAAAACGGGTTGCTGGATAATACATTAGTTGTCTATACATCAGACCAAGGATTTTATATGGGAGAGCACGGATGGTTTGACAAGCGTTTCATGTACGAAGAGTCTTTTGGTATGCCGATGGTGATGCGCTGGCCGGGACATATCAAACCGGGTACGCAAGTTACAGGTCTGACCCAGAACATCGACTTCGCTCCTACTTTCCTTGATATGTGCGGCATCTCCATTCCGCAGGACATGCAGGGCGTTTCGTTCAAGGAACTGGTGGAAAAGGCAAGACACCGCGCGACTGGCGTAAGTCCTTGTACTATCACTATTATGAGTTCCGCTCTACAGCGTGCGTG
>ENA-OQJN01000857-OQJN01000857.1-human-gut-metagenome-genome-assembly--contig:-NODE-857-length-10316-cov-2.899794_pt1 | contig 10316 bp, 9 predicted proteins | sample MGYA00242610_ERZ504777 | MGnify/ENA primary metagenome ERZ504777 (study PRJEB26092, sample SAMD00036350) | human gut metagenome | host: Homo sapiens | study: EMG produced TPA metagenomics assembly of...
AAGGTTCCTCACGATCCGCACTCGGGAACTGGTGGAAAACGTTGGATGCTACAGTCATCCTCAGCTCATTATAAACTATTATGTGGGTCAGGAGAAGCAAAGAGATGCAAATCCCCTACACCATCAAGATAAGAAACTACAAATAACAACCATAATATAACAACAATAAACTAAAAAAGGAGGACCTGACGGATGAAACCATCAATCAACCTACGATATAAATCCTTGTTATTAACTTCCTCGTTAATTTTTTCCACTGGTGTGGCTGCGCCAGTGTGGGGGCAGACGTACACGATCAATTATAAGAATGGTTCACCCCAAACCGGTATTACCGAACGTGTGGATACGGTGTATGTGGCAGATGGGGAAGAGAGGGAGTTGTTTATTCCTGAGTTGAGAAATAATGATGGCTTTTATAATGCGAACTATCGGTGGTATGTACGTTGGTATCAGCTTAATGAAGGTAATTTAAGTTGCGAAAATATAAAAGGTAAGGCTATAAATCCTAAGTTAGATGGTTCTTTTGTACAGGGTGGTGCCTTACAGGATCTTATAAATCTCTATCCAAGCTCGTTGAGAGACGCAGGTACTTCTTTATTTTTTTATAAAGACTTTTATAAGATAGAAGGTACAACTGCTATAAATAGCTCTGTCCCTCTCGGAGCCTCTACGGTTGAATATTCAGCGGTGAATGTAAAAGAAGATCTTGTTGTTTGTGATGTGAGTTTTAAATAACAATTATAAGGTGGATGGGACTACATTCACTGAACCTACTTTGTCCATACGTTATAAATTTGTGATTCGTCCGGCAAGCGAAATTGCGAATCGCATAAAAGATTCTAAAGCGGATGAAACCACTCCTTTTATGGATGAAACCATATATGTCCCGCAAAATAATGGAACGATTAATATACAATTGGGTAGGATCGCTAATAATTATGCGTGGTATGACGGAGATCAAATAGTACAGGGAGAAACTTATCAATATAAGAAAGACAATGGCGAATGGAAAGATTTGGGTAATCGCTGGACACAGATTATAAATAATTTGATAACGGTTGGAACACAACCTGTAAAAATTTAGAAAATTCGGGCGGTGGGTAAAGATAAGACGAAAGCGAGTCCTCTGTTGGTGCGATATAATCTTATCTCTGGTGATCATGGTTTCATGTTACAGGAAAAGCAAGAAAAAGATTCTGACCCAAGGCGTAATCCGGATAACTATCCGGAGTTTTATGAAAGAATAGGATATATAAATTTTGACCGGAATGATTCGATATCTGTAGACGATTTGAACTCTGTTAATAATATGGCAAAGATTGGTTTTTCTGATAATAAAGAGGATAAAGGTAAATGGTTGGATCCGGAGATCACGGGATATGCTCCATTTAATTATCAAATTCAACCAAATAAGGATAATCGGATTCAGACCTTACAAAACCAATATGGTTTGTTTCGAACAGCGGATGTGGAAAAAGTATCAACGAATAATGAAAAGGTTGAGGGAAAGACTTATTTTGGTTTGCAAGTGCCCAAAGTAAGCCCAAAGTGGCAATCTATGACCGGACTTATTACAATACGGGGAAAAAATCATTGGGATATTTCTTTTATGTGGATGCGGCCAATTTGCCGGGACGTTTGGTGAAAATTCCGTTGGATGGTAATATCTGTGCGCATACGGGTATTTTAGTGAACTTTTGGGTGAATGATATGACGACATGGAAAGATACTCAAGCCGAAGGAAAACCTCTACCTCCTAATGTAAACATGAATTTTATCGGATTAAAAGCAGATGGTACAGAAGTTGTTTTACATCGTTTTACTTCAGGGGATGCACTGACTGATTATACCTCGACTTCGGAAGGGCGGCCGGCTAATAACAATATTGGTAAATGGCAGCAATTAATGTACTCATTTTCCTTGTCACAATCGCTTGATGATTATGTAGGATATTATCTGGAGGTACAAAACAATACAGCTCATTCATATGGTGCGGACTACGCCATCGATGGTCTGCGTATTTATCGCTCCATACCGCAAATCGACGTAAAGCGAGTAGACGTGTGTTCTTCTGCCAGCCTGACCGTTGCCACGGATTACGAACTTCTGCTCAAGAATATGGGTTGGAGCATTAATCCGGATGTATTGTCCGATCTGAATATGGGGAATAGCATAACGGAAGATTCAAAGCATATATGGAAATACCGCTATGGTTTGATGGGTGGAGATCCAAGGAAAGAATGAGAATCTTAATAAAACGATCGGAAATGTTTATATTGGAGCTACCGATAAAAGGAAATGGGGATATAAAGAAGCCTGAAGATTGGATTACATTAAATACGGATTTGAAGGATTATAGTAATGAGCGCTATAACAACCGAAGCAAGGTGTATCGTATTATCGTTCCGACTAAAGAAGGGTTGAAGCATCAAGGATTTGAGGATCTGACAAATCATGAAACTGCGATGCGACGACAAATTGTCGTAAACCTGCGTATGATCAATGATTTCTTATATGATGCCGCTGAGCATAAAATTTGGCAAAAAGACATACTAGATCATGCCCAAAAACAAATGGGGATAAATTCCCGGAAGAAGAGTATATTGCGTACTTGAAACAAAATTTGAGTGTACTCTGTGGCAAATCGGATTCAGAGTGGGACTATAAGATTCCGGAACCGAAAGACCTATCTAACCAGATAGATAGAATAATGGAGGGGAATGACAATAATCTGTACGAAGAACTGATACGGGCCGTTTGTTCGGTAATGGGTATTTCTCGTCCTCGTATGCCTTGGTGGGATGAAGGAAATAGCAATACCATCCATTTGAGTGCCATTGATGTGGACAAGACTGAGTTGAAATATAAAGGGGAGCAAAATTTCGGAAGTAAAGAGAATGCCGCCTCCGGTAGGTATGATGTGGTAATCTTTAGTGCGGCCACGACAGTTACTAGTGATGAAATCGTGGATTTCCCGAATGCCCATGCGGGAGATAGTTTCAACGATCCTTGCTTGCTGACTACCCCTTTCACCGTACTCCCTTCCTTCACGGTCGTGGCAAAGACCAAGACAGATTTGCCGGAGGGCATGATCGCTTGCGAGGGACGGATCAGCCAGATTGAGGAGGCAACCATGTGGGTTGAAAGATATGATAAGGACAACAACTTGATGACTGGAGAGACAGATAAGTTTGTAGATAGATATAAGGGTTATTCATATACGTTCGACTGGTTCTTGGGAGACTCGCTGGAATTTGCTGCGTTCTATGATGAATATGGATTCTCTTTAGAAGAGATATTGAAGTCTTATAGAAATACCCTTCCCGATGCCGAGAAAGCTTTGTCTTTCCCCGCGAAAAATTTGATTGAGTATTATGAAAAATTAGACGCATATAAAGATAAGCCTGCGCTTATTGCGAAATTGAAGACATTGCTTTTAGGTGATGTAGATACAGAGCCGAAATTGGTGATTGGCGGGAATTTGGGATATGCGGAGTTTCGTTGGGTAAAAAAAGTGGTAGCGATTCCTTATCTACCGGAGAGTATTCCCGAGAAGGACAGACTTTGGCTTTTCTGCGATAGACCTCAAGAACGATCACTGAAAGCCGCTCCCGCCCCGAAACTACTTGTTGGTTTCCCGGACGTGAAGTATCCGGAAGGAATGGAGCATTATCCCAATGTTCCCCTGCGTATTGGCTTGCCGAATATCATGGAGAAAAGCATAACCAATATTCCTATCCAAAGCAATGGCCTAAAGATGGGTATGACAGAATCCAATCAATTAGGTCTGCCCGAAAGCAATACTACGGATATCTTCTTGCGGCAAGGGGCTACTTATACAAAGGTGGGTAATTTGACAAAGTTGTCTGCGAAAGCTAAAAGTAAAAATGAGGCAGGTGAAACTGACTATGGCGGTGGATTATTCTCCATGACTTTTGACGATAAAGCTTATACAAATTTTGACGAAGGCCAGATTTATGCCCTCTATATCCCATTCGGTGAATATAAGGACGAAGCTTTCGTAAAAGGCTCTTGCGAAGGATACGCTACCTTACTTATCAAGATCGTGCCGGAATATCTGACTTGGAAGGGTACGAACACCGGTGAGGACGCTGAGGCATGGTATAATGACGCAAACTGGCATCAGTCTACGAAAGGGGAATTGTACATAGATCCAAACGGAGAAGATAAAACAGACGCCAACGGCAATGATGCAGACTTGACCGCCGCCTTCGCCCCGCTTCATTTCACCCGTATCACGATCCCGGAAAAGCAGATGCTGGAATTGGAAGGCTTGGAGACGAAAGATCATTTGTTACAGATTCCCGAAGCGAACTCATCAAAGGCTACCGAGTATATCCAATATGATATGGCGGTAGACAAAGACGGAGATAATACGATCGTAACCCCGTACTATATAAATAAGGTAAAGGCTATCTATTTCAAACCCGAGGCGCAGTTACGCCGTCAGCAATTCCTGACGTACGACACTGCCCATGTGGAATTCGAGATGACACCTGATGCGAAATATTGGATGGCATCGCCCCTGCAAAGCGTATTCGCCGGCGATATGTACACCGTGAAGAACACGGGCCGTCAGAACACCTATGCTTTCGCCGATATCACCTACAGCACGGCTGACAACGACCGCCAAGCCCCAGCCTTCTACCAGAAAGCTTGGGACAAGGCGATCACGATGTACGTGCCGAAGAGCGAAGCAGATCAAATAGTTTCTTTTCCGGAGAATGGTTTGGATACAACTCATTACGAGGTAGTCCAATCCAACTGGAGCCGTGAATATAACGATGTGAATGTGCCCTACGCTTTAGGAAAGGGATTCTATGCCAGCGTAGAAAAGAAGAATGCGACCGGCTTAGGTGAGAAAGTATTGGTACGCCTGCCGAAAGCGGATGACTCCTACAAATATGAACCGTGGAAACCGGATACGAAAAGCGCTACATTGAGAGTCGCCATGACCAAAGCCCCGACTTTAGCAAATCGGATCAATGCTGGTAAACTGGCAGATAACAAGTCGATCAAGGTGGTATTGACAGATGTGAATGGAACGGAAGATTGGTGGAATACGGATAATGGAACCGTCCGTGTTATTGCTGATGGTGACGGCAAGCACTTCCTGTTGGGTAATCCTTATATGTATCCGTTGGATATCGTTCGTTTCTTGAAAGAGAATGAGGCTATCTTAGAGCAAAAATATTGGACATTGGATGTGAAGGAGGGGCTTGTTGTCGGTACACCTGATGTGGCATGGGAAGGTGGAAATGTTACTGATGCTACATCCGGAGCCGTTATCGCCTCCATGCAAGCCTTCTTCGTAGAGCTGAAAGATGCGGCTCAAACGAAAGCGGAAGGTACGGCAACCGGTACCGATCTGAAGGTGGTTCATTTCGATCCCTCCATGATGCAAGGAGAGTCGGAGAAGGTCTCTTCTTCCTTACGTACCGCTACGGCCAAAAACCCGGTATTGAGGCTGACAGCAGAGCGGGATGCATATCGTAGCACGGCCTTGTTGACGCGGCAGGATGATGCCGCGAATAGCTATGAGGCAGATAAGGATGCCGTAATCTTGCTGGATACGGAACTGGAGGAGATCCCGCAGGTGTACACTATCGCCGGGACTCGTGCCGTGGGTGTGAACGTAGTACGACGGATCGACCAAGTGCCCCTTGGCGTATATGCCGGCGAGGGTAAGGGGGAGGTTACACTGACGATAGAGGGTATCGGCGATTGGGCGGAGACGCTTTACCTGTACGATGCCGTGACCCGTAAAAGTACGGAGTTGTCGGACAATACGTATACCTTGCGTTTGGACGGCAGCAGCCATGGACGTTACTTCCTAAGTGCGGGCTCGCCTACCGGTAATGAGGGGGTGGACAACGTAGAATCTATCTCTGTCTATTCCGCCGTATCGGGTAGGATAGTGGCCAGTGCTAGCGAGGCGTTGAAGCGGATACAGGTGTTTACGCCGATGGGTCGTTTGGTACGTACCTTATATCCCGCCCGTCCGACTTATACGTTCGATCTCCCGGCAGGCATCTACATTATCCGCACGGAGATCGCCCACGACCAAAAGACGGTGAAACTACGGGTATTGTAAATAAACCCGCTATAATAGACAAGGGGGTGCGGTTCACTTAGAACCGCACCCCCTTGTTGTTAGTTCGTTTCTACCACTCCATCCTTGATATGGATCACCCGATCCGTGTTTGTGGCCAGCTGTTCGTCATGCGTCACGATGACGAACGTCTGGTTCATCTGGTCTCTTAACTCGAAAAAGAGGGCGTGCAATTCTTCCTTGTTCTTGGTATCGAGGCTTCCCGAAGGTTCGTCGGCGAGGATAACCGCCGGGTTATTGATAAGCGCACGGGCTACCGCTACCCGTTGCTTTTCTCCGCCGGATAGCTCGGCGGGCTTGTGTGCCATACGATCGGAGAGTTTCAAGAAGTCCAGCATCTCTTTCGCCCGCTTCTCGGCTATGGCCGATTTCTCCTTGGCGATCAGGGCTGGGATCATCACGTTTTCCAAGGCCGTGAACTCCGGCAATAATTGATGGAACTGGAAGACGAAGCCGATATTCCGGTTGCGGAAAGCCGCCAATTCCTTATCGCCCAATCGTCTTGTCTCCGTGCCATTGATAACCAGTCGCCCGCTATCCGGTGCGTCGAGCGTGCCGATGATTTGCAACAAGGTTGTCTTACCCGCCCCGCTGGGGCCTACGATAGCGACAACCTCGCCCTTGTTTATCGTGAGGTCGATGCCTTTCAATACTTGTAAGGCACCGAAACTTTTCGTTATTCCTTCGGTTTGTATCATATCAAGTTTCTTAGGACGTGCGAGGCAAGGAAACAACCGAACGTTGCCGGCATATAAGAGACCGTTCCCGTGGTCGTACGTTTACATGTTTCGTTTTCAACTTCGATCACGGCGTCCGGATCGGCGAACTCGGTGGAAAATACGACGGGAATCCCCTTGCTTACGCCTAGAGGACGCAACCGTTTCCGCACCGCTTTCGCGAGGGCGCAATTGATTGTCTTGGAGATATCCGCTATCCGTACCAAGGATGGGTCTACCTTAGCGCCCGCCCCCATGGAGGACACGATGGGGATCTTATGGATATATGCTTGGTACATCAGGTATACCTTGGGACTTAGGGAATCGATGGCATCTACCACGAAATCGAGAGGGGCCGATAAGAGTACCTCCTCCGTCCGTTCGTCTCGCAGGAATTCATTCAGGACGGTTAGTTGCAACTGGGGATTGATATCAAGCAAACGCTTGGCCACGACCTCGGCTTTCGGCATCCCTAGGGTGGAATGAAGGGCGGGCAATTGGCGGTTGATATTACTCTCGTTTACCGTATCGGCGTCTATGATCGTCATCTTTCCTACTCCGGCCCGACAAATCTGCTCGGCGGCATAAGCTCCCACACCTCCTAGGCCAACTACCAATACATGGCTACGGGATAAGCGCTCCATATGCTCCGCTCCGAACAAAAGTTCCGTCCGTGTATTCCAATTGTAACTCATTTATCTATTTTTGAGCACAAAAGTAATCAATTGTTCCGGTTCCTCCAATACTTGCTTTTATCCGAAAGCTTTGTGTCTTGTTACTGCACGGGCGTTGCAGCGTTACTGTATGGGCGTTGCAGTATTACTGCATCAGCCTTGCAGTACCACCGCAACCCAGGTTGCAGTGGATGAGTTACGTCAGATGGGTTGAATATGAAAGACTGATCCTCCGTCGGAGGCCAGCGGAAGGGTGATTTTATCCCTGTAGGTGATCTCCTCAACCTCTTTTACGAGTTTGTTCGAGTCTATATTCGTATCTTCAGCATCTTTATAGATCGTTATCTTATATTTCTTGTCCTTATCCAAGAACTTGAGGTCTACATCGATACTGCGTGCTTGGCTGTTATTGATCGTACCGACAAACCCAATCCTCTCCCTTTTTGCGGGCGATCGTTACGTATTCATTGACGGAAGCGTTCGGAACGACTGTTTGGTCCCAAGTCGTAGGCACGGCTTTCAGGAACTCGAATCCCGGTTGTCCTTCGTAAGCCTCCGGCGTATCGCAAATCATGCCGAGATAGCTCTCTAATACCACGTACATCGCTAACATATGGCAGCGGGTACTCATTACGTAAGGGTTACGTTCTTGGTTCTTGAACTTATCCCTTGGCAAAGAGCGGAAACCTCCTAAATGATAATCAGTCGCTCCCGCTAATAAACGGGTAAAAGGCATATGGATGTCATGATCTGCGTCGGTATCCTTATCCCATTTGCAATGCTCGTAATTAAGCGTACCCTCGCGGGTGAACTCGTTGGGATAGGTACGGCTCAATCCAGACGGCTTGCAAGCTCCGTGGAATTGCACGAATAGATGATGCTTAGCCGCCTTCGCCAAGAACTCTTCTTGGATGCGGATCATCTCCTGATCGTCTCGATCCATGAAATCGATCATCATGCCGGCGATTCCCCATTTCTCGAATTGGGCGAAAGCCTCGTCTATCTTTGCGTACAGAGGTTTCCAGTTGGTCCATAAATGGATACGTACGCCTTGACTCTTGGCGTAATCGCAAATCTCCTGCATATTGAGGCTCGGAACGACTTTCAAGATGTCCGCTTTAGGACCCGGAGAACCGAATCCGGCTCCATCCTCGTCATACCAAGCTTGCTCGGCGTTCCCGTAGATCGAGTGATAATCCAATCCGTTACGGGCTACGAAATCAATGTAATATTTATTCGTGGGGAAATTGTTTCCGCCAAGGAAAGTCGTATCCGGAACGACATTTCCGTTCCACCACGTAAAAGTAGTCTTACCCGGCTTAATCCAAGACGTATCCTCTATCTTACAAGGCTCATTGAGATTCGTAAGGATATTGGACGCTATCAAGGAACCGATTTGATCACTGATCATCAAGACCCGCCAAGGAGATTGATGGGGTAGGGATGCCTCTACCTTGATACGCTCTTGTCCCAGTTTAGGTGATAGTTTCCCGAGAAGAGTCCCGTTTTCTTTCCATAGGTACATACCGGCGTAATCACGAACCGCCGCCTCGGTAATCGCCATATAAACATGGTTCGGGAAAGAGAATAGGGCGGGCATATCCATCAATCGTTTATTATCCATGTCGGCATAATCTGTGACCGTATATTTACCTTCGTGGGAACTTTGGTAGTTGGGGGAGGAATAAAGTGGTTACGTTCGGATTCCCTTGTAGGTTGAAGGTGGTTCCCTCGTCATACATGATATACGAATCCCATCCTTTTTGCTTCGGAAACTCATAGCGGAAGGCGATACCGTCATCGAAAGCCCTCAAGACCAGATTAATCTTGCGAAAAGGCTGAACGGTTTCCTCTAGCGGGATGATTACCTCTTTGGAAAGGCTATGTATATGTTTCGCCTTACCAACGATCAATTCGTAGGTCTCTTCCTTCGTACTGAACACGGGTTTGTTGATCTTTACATTTTCCCCGAACGCCCCATTATCGAAAGTCAGCGTCAATGGGGAGTCTTGGATCAAGGTCTGCTTATTAAATGTTACGCTGTATACCGGGCTATTCTTATCCAAAGCCAAGGAAAACTTGATCTTTCCGTTTGGAGAAGCCAACCGCACGCTTTTATTCGCATATAAAGAGTGAGCGCAAAGTATAAAAAATGCCAGAACGAGGTAGATTGATTCTTTTTTCATGGATGATAATTTTATAGGCCAAAGATATACATATTTATTTTGTACGGTTTAACTGCTTCAACAATTCCTTAAGACTGACGGTCTCATTCTTGACCAATGGTTTTGCCCAATAGGAAATACTCAAGATATAGCCCAGCGTGATAAATAGGAAAAACATGGAATAGCGCAACCCGATCAGATCTCCAAGTCCACCAATGATGAACGGAATCAATGCCCCACCGAAAATACCCGTACACAAGATACCGGAAAAAGCCCCATGATGCTTATCCACGGAGTTAAGGGCTAAGGCGAATATCACCGAAAACATGATCGAGATCGAGAAGCCGCAACAAGCGAAAGCGATAATCGCTACTTGCGTAGGACCGAAGAGCGCTATCGATAAATTAAGGATCGCTATCATCGAGAAAATACGTAACATCAGCTTTGAGTCGATTAACTTTACGATCACCAATCCCAACAAGCAGCCGATGGACATCAATCCCCAGAACCAAGCAACCGTAGTAGCCCCGGCTCCTTCCGGGCTGACCCCATGATACATATTCAGGAAAAGACTCATCCAATTCGCCAATCCTTGCTCGGTTCCCACATAAGCGATAATCCCCAAGAA
>ENA-OQJN01000860-OQJN01000860.1-human-gut-metagenome-genome-assembly--contig:-NODE-860-length-10307-cov-3.357859_pt1 | contig 10307 bp, 13 predicted proteins | sample MGYA00242610_ERZ504777 | MGnify/ENA primary metagenome ERZ504777 (study PRJEB26092, sample SAMD00036350) | human gut metagenome | host: Homo sapiens | study: EMG produced TPA metagenomics assembly of...
ACCGCAGGAACAAGTCCAGCCATCTTCGGGTGCCGGAGCACTTGCCGGCGGAACCGGTGACGGCGACGTTTGCTGCGCCTGTTGACGGGCCGCCAGTTCCTGTGCCAGGCCGGCGCCGGCCTGACCGGCCATATTCATGCCCATGTAGCCCATGGCAGCGCCCATAGCGCCTTCGTTGCCGGCCGCGGTCCGCATGGAATCGGCCGTAGCGTCGACCAAGGTCCCCAACCCGATATCGGGGCGCCCCATGGTCATGCCCATCTGGGCTTTCTGGATCTTTTCTTCGTCTTCTTCATTGGCCTTGACGCTGTTCATCCCGATGGAGACGATTTCAATGCCTCGCAAATCGCGCCACTTCGGCGACAAGACGTCGTTTAAGGCCTTGGTCAGTTCTTCCGTATGACCCGGAAGCTGGGAATAATCGATGCGCAGGGCCGACAGTTTGGCAAAGGCCGGTTGAAGGGCCGTGAGCAGTTCCGACTTCAGCTGGCTGTCCAGGCGGCCGCGGTCATAAAAATCAGCTTCATTGCCGGCGACGTTGGTATAGAATAAGATGGGGGTTTACGATATGATAGCTGTACTCGCCAAAGCAGCGCAGGCGCACCAAGAGGGCCAGACCCGTCGTATCGTCATAGGTCTTAAAAGGTACTTCACTGGGCGTGCCGTACTTATTGCCGATGATTCTTTTAAGTTGAAATAATAGACCCGCTGGTCTTTCCCGGCATCGCCGCCAAAGGTAAAACGCTCCTTCATCTGCTGGAGGACCTGGTGCAGCATTTCGCCTAAGTCACCGGCATAGTCGCCGGAAAAGATGGACGGTTCCGTCGACGTATCGTAGGTATATTCCCCCGATTCGGCACAGACTTCGACGACCTTCCCCGACTCGACGATCATCATGCACTGGCCGTCGTTGACGGCGATGCGCGAGCCGTTGGAAATGATGTTGTCCTCACCGGACGTGTTGCTGCTGCGGCCGAACCGGCTGATTCGCTTTTGGCCCTTGGCCATCAAGATCGTTTCGTTCAGGCTGTCGCAGTAAAAGAACTCTTTCCACTGGTCGCCCAGTACACCGCCTGCGGCACCGATGGCCGCCTTAATTAAGCCCATAAAAAATACCTCCTGTTCATGTATATCATTTTACATTGCTTCTATGTTGCATCCAGCGGCGGCTGCCAAAGAGCAGGACCGCCAAGAGACAGACCATCAGACAGACGGCTATCAGGCTGTGAGGATTAAAATGAATGAGGTCGTATCCCAACCAGACTTCCATACAGACGGCGAGGATTTTCCCGCCCATGGTAGCTGCGCCGTGTTCGGCAAAGCTGATGCGGCTTAAGGCGGCAAAGGCCGTGACCACGAAGTTGGGAGAATAAGGAATGGCCCGAAAGAAGAAGACCAATTTACAGTCGATTTGCCCGTTGAGCTTTGACAGCCAGCGGCTCTTATCGACTAAGGCCTGGGCCTTATGGCGAAAGACGTAGCGCATGATGATGAAGGCCAGTACGTTGCCGATGACCTGGCCGGCCCAGGAAATGAGAATTCCCGGCACGAGGCCGAAGAGGATGCCGTTGACGGTGACGAATTGGACCGACGGCAGACCGGTCATATTGGTCAGAACGATGAGCAAGATCATGATAAACACGGCGACACTGCCGAAGGAAGAAATATAATCGGTCAGGCCCGGAATATCGTGCTGTACCGTCAGCTGCCACAAGGTGCTGTAAAAAGACGGAATGAACCAGTGAATGGAAAGACAGATGGCGACCAGCAGCACCAGTGTCAAAGGCTTCATCAAATTAGCAAGCATCGTTCGATTCATAGAGTGTCCCACTTCCCATAATTATAGTTTCACTATTAATTTCATTTTATAGCAAACAGACCAAAGGCACAAGCTAAAAACGGCATTTTCCGCCACGAGTTATCCCGCTGGTATCGACCGCAGAAAGAAGGCTTCCGCAGGCCTCCGGTCAGGGATAGAGCACTAAGCGAACGTCCATATCCCCCTGCGCTAAAAAGTCAGTCACGGCCTGACGGGCCACGGCCAGTGCTTCCTCTTTGGGATAGCCGAAAATCCCTGCGGAAATGAGGGGAAAGGCGATGGACTTACACTGCGCGTCGGCGGCAAGGTCTAAGGCCGTCCGGTAACAGCTGTAGAGCAGGTCCTTCTCGCCTTGCGTCCCGCCCTGCCAGACGGGCCCGACGGTATGGATGATGTATTTGGCCTTCAGGCCGTAACTGTCCGTTAAAACCGACTGCCCCGTCGGACAAGGGGCTTTCGCCAGGCATTCGGCCTGAAGCTCCCCTGCCCTTTCTCCGGCGGCGCGAAAAATAGCCCCACAGACGCCGCTTCCGGCGAGTAACTGAGAATTAGCCGCATTGACGATAGCGTCGGTATCCATGGTGACGATATCGCCGTGAACGATTGAAAAAGCCATCTTTCTCCTCCCTTTCCCTACATGATCCAAGGTTACCCCGACGTAAGGACCTGACCCCAAAGTGCCCTCTTTCGCCAGGTCAAAAAGTAAATTATAATAAACATAATCAAAATTAGGAGGTCATAGTATGAATAAAAAAGCCATTGTCTTATCGTTGTCCCTGGCAGCCCTTTCCTGCCTGCCCTTAAGTTCGTCCCTGGCCGCCGGCATTCCGGCCTTTAAGAGCAATAAGGCCATGACGGAATACTTTTGGAACGAAGTCTTTAATAAGCACAACACGGCCGTCATCGACAGTATGGTCGGTGCCGATTACAAACAGCACAGCCCGGAATTTGCCGACGGCAAAGCAGCCTTTAAAAACGGCGTCACAGACTTCTTAAAAGCCTATCCGAACAGCACGGCCGTCGTCAAACACATCGGCGCCGACGGCGATCTGGTCTTCATCCACAACCACATCAAGCTCGATAAAAAGGACCGCGGCCAGGCTGCCGTCGACATCTTCCGCATCAAAGACGGAAAGATCGTCGAACATTGGGACGTCATCCAGGATATCCCGGAAAAAGCCGCCAACGACAATACGATGTTTTAAGCAAAAAGGACTGTCATCAAAGGCAGTCCTTTTTTGTTATACGTCGTCCATCCAGCCGTTGATGGATTCCATGATAGAAATTAATTTATTGCCGCGGTCGGTCAGGCCGTACTCGACGGCCGGCGGCACCCTGTCGTAGACTTGTCGGCGAACCAATCCATTGCGCTCAAAGACATGCAGGTTTTCGGCCAGCACCTTGGCGCTGATGCCCGGCATCTGGCGCTGAAGCTGGGCAAAGAACAAGGGCCCGTCGGCTAAGGCCAAGAGCAGCGATGTCCGCCACTTGCCCTTGATGATGCTGATAAAGCAGTCAAAGGGGCAGTCATACGTTTTTTGATCAAAAGTATACATCGGTCTAGGCGTCTTCGTCCCAAGCGTTGATGACGACCGGTTCCGTTTTCAGCATGGCGGCCTGTTCGGGGCTGAAGTGACGGCCGTCGATGACGGCTTCATAGACGTATTCTTTAAAATACTTCGCCGAGCAGACGAAGTAGCCCTGATCGCCGACGTCTTTTCCCCAGGAATTTTCGATTTTCCAGCGGTCGGCCTTGCCGTCAGCATCGAAGTGGACGCCCGTAAGCAGCATGGCATGCGTCGCCGAACTGCTGCCGTACTGCAGGCGTTCGCCCTTGGGCATATCCGTCGAAAAACCACCCAATAAGGCTTCATATTGGACGGAGTCCGGATCCCAGACGCCGTCCTTTCGAGCGCCGAAGGCTCCGGCATCGCAGGCAAACCATACGGCCTGGCCGGCTTTGAGCTGCTTGATGCACAGTTCTTCCAGCTCTTCCTGGGACAGGTGGAGGGCCTTCATATCGGAATCGGACATATTTTCAATGCCGTGGAATTGGATAAGCCGATGGAGGGGTTTATCCGGCGTCGGTTCGTGGATGACCGGCACGTAGTCGCGAAGGGACATACCGACGTACTTTTGGTAAAATTCCTGAGGCGTCAGATTCCGATCTTCGTGGTAGACCTTGTCCTTGTCGCGATAGGCAAAGTCAAAGGTCTGGACGGGCTGGCCAAAGGCAATGCATTCAGCCTTATAAATTTCAGCCAGCATTTCCTGTTTCCGGGCATAGGGATCTTTTCCGGAAAGGACCAATTCCCGCAGCTCCATGGCGTCTTTTCGCAGGAGGCGGTTCATCATGGCCACGAAGCGGTCCGTATGATCCGACTGGTACGATTCGGGCTGGACCTGTTTGGGGACGACGCCGTATTTTTCGATGAGGTCGACGGCTTCCGTCCAGTAGCCTCCGTCGGTCATGCCGCGCAGGACGTACTGCATGAGCTGGCCTTTGATTGGTTCTTGGGCGTTGTCGATGACCATGTCCAGGAAGTTGTTGGCCTTTTCTAATTTATCATAAAAAGAGAGGTAATTCTGCGACAGTTCGAAGTGGTCCAAATGGCAGGTTTCAGCCACCTTTTCCCGGAGGATATTGAGGGCCGCAAAGAGCCAGCAGCGACCCGATTTCTGCTGGGCCGTAATGCCCCGGGTCACGACTTCGACGGAAAAGGCGCCTTTTAACTTGGCGCCCGCCGCCGGAACGTAGGCAAGCTCAGCCATATCGGTCTTAGCCAGGGCCGAATGAAGGACCTGGGCGCCCTTATCGGACGCATAGGCTTGATGAAAGCCCTGTAAGAGCTCTTTCGTAATTTCTTTCATGGTACCTCCTATTTTTGTAACGTATAGGCCCGTTTGGCGATTTCAACGACCGTTTCGCAGGCTTTGACCAACGATTCGATGGGTAGGTATTCGAAGCGGCCGTGGAAGTTGGCGCCGCCCGTAAAGAGATTGGGGCACGGCAAGCCGCGGAAGGAGAGCTGAGCCCCGTCAGTACCGCCGCGGATGGGAGCCACTTCGGGCGTAACGCCGACGGCTTCCATGGCCGTCTTGGCCAAGTCGACGACATCCATGTGGCCGTCTTCGATTTTTTCCAGCATGTTATAGTAGACATCCCGTTCGTCAAGGTCTACCGTCCCCTGGCCGTACTTGTCGGTAAAGAGGGCTGCCATCTGCCGCAGGAAGGCTTTTCGCTGTTCAAACTGCTTCCGGTCATGGTCACGGATGAGGAGGTGCATGGTGCACGTTTCGACGTCGCCGTTGACCTTGTAGACGTGGAAGAAGCCTTCGTGGCCTTCGGTGTATTCTGGTTTTTCTCCGGCCGGCAGGAGCTGCTGCCATTCGGAAGCCATAGTCAGGGCATTGCGCATCTTGCCCTTGGCATCGCCGGTGTGGACGCTGCGGCCGTGGAAGGTAATGGTCCAGTTGGCAGCGTTGAAGTTTTCGTATTCAAGACCGCCCAATTCGCCGCCGTCGACGGTATAGGCAAAGTGAGCACCGAATTTTTCAACGTCGAACAAAGCGGCACTGCGCCCCGTTTCTTCATCCGGCGTAAAGCCGACGCGGATCTTGCCGTGCTTGATTTCCGGATGCTGGATTAAATATTCGACGGCGCTGACGATGGCCGTGACGCCGGCCTTATCGTCGGCACCGAGGAGGGTCGTGCCGTCGGTGAACAAGATGTCCTGGCCCTTATATTTCAAGATTTCCGGAAAGGCTTCCGTCGAAAAGACGATGTTCTTTTCTTCATTTAAGACGATATCCTTGCCGTCGTAATTATCTTTGCGGACGACTTTAATGTCCTTGCCCGAGGCATCGGGGCTGGTATCAACGTGAGAAATGAAGCCGACGACGGGGCCGTCGACACCGTTGGCCGGGAGGGTCGCCATGACGTAGCCATGGTCGTCGATAGATACATCCGTCAGGCCGAGGCCGTTCAATTCGTCGGCTAAGGCTTTGGAAAGGACGAGCTGTCCCGGCGTACTGGGGCAAACGGCGTCGTTTTCTTCATCCGACTGGGTATCAAAAGAAACGTATTTCAAAAAACGATTGATCAATGCATCGCGATGGAGCATGTTAACACTTCCTTTTCTGTACTACAATACTACGCTTTCTATTATAGCAAAAAAGAAGGATCGCTGCATTAAGGCCGGCCTGACCTTTCTGCGCAATCCTTCTTATAACGTATCTTACAGCACTTTGACTTGCTGATTCTTTTCACCGAATTGTTCCATCAGCAGGTGTTTGATGGATTCCCGGTCGGTCCCCTTTGCTTCTTCCTGTTTGATCAGTTTATAGGCGCCAAACAAGGGCGACGGGCCGATTTCAGAGCTGAAGAAGCCGATGCCCTGATTCCAGGCAATGAGTTCGAAGACGTCATCGAGGGCCCGGGAATCGATGCCGTGGATATAGGCTTTGACCAGTTCCCGCACGGCCTGGCGATGGCGGCCGGCGCCGACGGCATTAGCTAACGACAGCATGAGGCGCATTTCATAGGGCAGGTAGTGGCGTTCGTCGTTCCACGTTTCATCCCAAAATTCGACGGCAATGCGGCCCAGGTTCTTATCGATGATGGGGAAATTCAAGAGCGCTGCCGGGCCGAAAGGCTTCTTGCCCGACGCAGCCTTCGCTTCCCGGCGGTAGAACCAGATGTGGTATTCATGAGGCTGTACTTCTTCGACATGATATTCAAAGCCCCGGTCGGTCATGGCTTCATAGAGCGGATAAGGTTCAAAACTCTGGATGAGGTGCAGGCCGCTGCCGGCTTCCACCTGATCGGCCTGTTTGAAGAGACCCTGGGAAAAATTGCCCTTGGCCTGACGCAAATCGACGACTTTAAACTGTTCTTTTTATCTTTCCATTCGTTATACATACCAATACCTCCTAACGAAATCTCGTAACTTTGTCTAAGCTCTCGCTTGATGATCTTATCCTAACAGATTTCCCTTAGAAGGTACGTTGCTTTTCTAACTATTTTTTGATTTTTATTTTCATTTCATAAAAAAAAGCCTCGCCCATCTCGCCAAAGCCCCCGCCTATCGACTGGCGAGACAGCCGTCCTTACAAGGTGTCTCCCCATAGCCTTTCATGGCCTGGACGCTGACAGCTTCATGCCCGCCAAATCGTCCCGCATCGATCGCAGCCACTGAATATCCTTACTCAGGCGGTACTGCAGGAGATACCCTTCATAGGCCGTCATCAAGAAGCGCGACGCCGATTCGGCCTGCCCTTCGGCGATGCCCGACCGGAGCAGGACCTTTTGAAACAAGGCTCGTATCTTTTCCAGTCCCTGCAAAAAGGCCTTGGCCAGATCCGGTTCCGTAAAGGCGATTTCCATGCCCAATACGGAAAAGGGCAGCCATAAAAATGACCGGCCTCGGCTTCTTCGATCATGACCGAGACGACGCTGCGAATAAAGGACTCCCAAGTCCCTTCCCGGGCGGCAAAGCCTTCCATCATGCCCAAGACCTGTGTTTCATAAAAGTCGGCCGCGGCAAAGCCGACGTCTTTTTTGCTCTTGAAATAAAAATAGAACGAGCCCTTGGTCACGCCGGCCGCCGTCAAAACATCCTGGACCCCGGTTGCCGTATAGCCTTTTGCCCAAAACAGGCCGGCAGCCTGGCGGATGATTTTTTCTTTCGTTTCTTCACCTTTTGTCATAACGCGTTCCTCCGCTGTTACTATACCGAAAATACAGGGGAAATGCAATACAAGTATTGACAAAATAGACCGCTTAGTCTATAAATAGACCAAGTGGTTTATTTTTTTATCAAAAGGAGTACCTCATGAATACGTCTACCCTGGCTGACACCATTTATCGTCAGGCCCGACTGGCCGGCTACGATGACTGCGGCATCATTCCCATCGACGAGATGGACGAGTACCAGGCACGCTTCCAAGAGCGGCTGGCAAAAGAACCGACGAGCCGCCCCTTTTATGAACGCATAGCACCCGGTATGGCTACGAAAAAGCGGTTTCCTTGGGCAAAATCGGTCATCATCTGCACCTGGTGGCTCGGTCGGCACCGCCTGCCCGAAACCCTGGAAGGGAAATACGCCAAGGCCTTCTTTCTTGCACCCCAAGCCGCCCTCCCTGAAAAGGAACTCCGTAAAAAAGATGCCTTTACGGACTGGCTGACGGCCCAAGGACTGCGCTGGGCCGGCGGCGAAAAGAGCTCGCACCTTCAAATCGGCGGCCTTCGCCATGCGGCCATGAGGGCCGGACTGGGCATTATCCGCAAAAATAATTTTCTCTACACCGAACGCGGTTCCTTCGTCATGCTCGAAGGCTTCGTCATCGACCAGCCCTGTGAACTCCGCCAACATCACGATATAAAGCCCTGCGCAGCTCAATGTCATCTCTGCCAGGACCATTGTCCGACCTGCGCCCTGTCGGCCCCCTTTACCATGAATCCCTTGAAATGCGTTTCTTTTTGGAATACCTTCGGTAAGAGCCAGCTGCCGCCGAATATCCCGGAAAAAGCCATGGGCAACTGGATTGTCGGCTGCGACGCCTGCCAAAACAGCTGCCCCTATAACCGGATTCCGGCAGCCAAACCGGAAAAGAAATCCCGGAAAGGATCAACCGAGCCCTGCCCTGGCTTGATCCGCCAAAGCTGAAAACGGCACCGGATGCCGTCTTACAGGAAGAGATCCTACCCTTATGCGACGATCACATCCAGTCCGACGAACTCGATACCCTCCGTCACAGCGCGGCCCGTTATCTTCGCAATCAGACCCGGCCGTAAGGACCTTATAAAGAGCTTCGCAGGCTGTAGACGAGGATTTTTCTTTTTCATCGCCGTCAAAGAGGTCGCCGCAGTCGATGGATTCCTCGGCCATGAGGCGCAGATGGTGGTTGAGAAAGTCTTCCACGTCTTCATAGGGATAGTAAAAGAAGATGCGCAGGGGCCGCGGCCGACGCTGGAGGGAATCGAAGATTTGTCCCAAGACCCGCTTCAGCGTATGCAGGGCAAAGGGGTTGAAGAAAAAGCAGCAGTCCGTTTCATCGGGCAGTTCATACTCCGCCGCATCGGCCAGGATGAAGGACACCCGGCTTCGGGCGGCAGCGCTCTTGGCATTGACCATGGCTTTTTGCCACAGCCGTTCATCGTATTCGATGCCGATAGAGCGGCAGCCGGTCTGATAGGTCATGAAGATACTGACCCGTCCTTTGCCGCTGCCATAGTCGACGAGGGTATCCTTTTTTCGGATATAGCCGCTGTTGGCCAGGCGTTCGAGGACGCTGTAATCCGTCGGTTCATAAGGGTGATGTTCCCCATCAGACTGGCTGTCGTCGCGGCCAGCCGTCTTGATTTGTAAAAGTTGTTCCCATTCTTGTTCCGTCATATTTTGTCTCCTTCTCCGTTGTCTTCCTCCTATTATACACCATTCCCGTTTTTACACAGGCCTTACCCTTTCATCACAAAAGATTGATGTCGCCTTGGTAAAATGGATTGAAATATGCAGGAGGTGCATGAATATTATGAAAAAACAATGGAAACGCTGGCTTGCCCTGGGACTGACCCTTACCGCCCTGGGAAGCATCAGCATTAGTGCCCAAGACGTCGAACCGACGGCCTACATCGTCCACGCCGACGCCTATCAGCTGCCCTATAAGGGTAATGAAAAAGCCTTTAACCATCACATCAACCCCGGTTACGGCTCGGCCCTGGTCCTGAAATCCATCAAGGCCAACGGCACGATGGAATTTTATGCCATCACCGACCGCGGTCCCAACGGCGACATCCCGACGTACGTCAAAAATGGTAAAAAGATGTCCGGGAAATTCTTCCCGACGCCGAACTTCACGCCCAGCATCGGCATCATCAAAGTCGATCCGGCCAAACATCGTGCCGACATCATTTCTTCCATTCCCTTGAAAGTAAACGGCAAGCCCATCAGCGGCAAACCGATTCCGTCGGGACTTACAGGCTCGACCAATGAAGTCGCCCTGGACTTCAACATGAAGGACCTCGGCACCGACCGCAACGGCCTCGACACGGAAGGGATCTCCCTCGATAAGGACGGCAACTTCTGGATCAGCGACGAATACGGTCCCTTCATTGCCAAAGTCGATAAAAAAGGCAATATCCTTGAAAAATACGGCCCCGGCATGGGCCTCCCCAAAATCTTAGCCGACCGCGTCCCCAACCGCGGCAGTGAAGGCGTTACGGTCGATGAAAAGGGCCACGTCTTCGCCCTCATCCAAAGCCCCCTCGATGTCGACGGCAAAACGGCCAAGACGGCTAAATACACACGTATCGTCGAACTCGACCCGGTAACGAAAGAAACGACGATGTATGCCTATCCCGTCGACACGGGCTATAAGAACACCGGCGCTGCAAAAAATCGGCGATATCACATCCATCGGAAAACGGCCAGTTCCTGATGATCGAACAGGGCAAACAGCACGGCGAAAATGCAGAACCTGATCTACA
>ENA-OQJN01000861-OQJN01000861.1-human-gut-metagenome-genome-assembly--contig:-NODE-861-length-10293-cov-2.406059_pt1 | contig 10293 bp, 11 predicted proteins | sample MGYA00242610_ERZ504777 | MGnify/ENA primary metagenome ERZ504777 (study PRJEB26092, sample SAMD00036350) | human gut metagenome | host: Homo sapiens | study: EMG produced TPA metagenomics assembly of...
TAAATCATATACTGATATTTTCCCTGTATGTGTAACAAATAGCTCATTGTTTTCCTCATCTAGTGTAATTCCTGCAATCCCCGGATATTCCTCGACACCTTGTCCTAAACGGTTTATTTTCCGTATAGCTTTTCCCGTTTTCCGGTCAAAAATGAATATGTTCCCGTCGTTTGTGTTGTTTTTTACTATTATAAATTTTTCGTCGACATCCATGACATTACCATGTGTGATAAATTCGTCAGTCGTTTCCAGCGCAATATATTCCACATCCATAATATCCTGAAGGATTAGCTCCTTTTCTGGGTAATCTTTGCTAACATTGATCGTGACAAGCTCGTCTGTCGATTGCTTATCTTTTCCACATCCCGCTAAGGCAAAGAGGAGGACTACTGAAATTAAATTTACTTTCATGCTAGTATTTATTTTTCTTATGTTTTATCAGCATAATCACCGGATTAGACTCTTCATCCAATGTAGTTGCGATCTCTTTCAGTTTGCCTTTCAATCGTCCTTTCCCGTAAGCCTCGGCAAGTTCGTGGGCTTGCAATGACTGTCCGATTACGAATTCCGGATCTAAAGGTCTCGACGTCATATCCACTTCTCTTTTGCTGGTATAATCACCATTGTATATTTTAGGTATGAATAAAGAATTTTCCAGTCTATCGTACATCAATCCGGAAATTGGAAACCCTCTCCCTGTTTCAAAATTAAATTCCGCTTTCAACAGGCTCATGAAATAATAACGGTCGGTAAAAACGGTTGGTATAAGAAATACTTCAGGAGGATCCATGGAGTGTATGGAGGGGGTTCTTACGATAAGGGGGATTGTCGTATTAGCATCCGGCAAATAGTGGTATATGGTATCGGATGATGTCTCCATAAGTACCCAATTGGTATGATCTGGAACTATTTGATACATGGCGGTTGGTACTGGAGCGGCCCAGTTCTCCCAGTTTTCCCCATCTCTTGCGACCGGGTTTTTAACTTCATCAAAAGGAATTGATATTTTCCGGGTGATACTTCCATCCTGCTTGGAAAAGATTAAATAATATGGAGGTATGGCGTTTGACGGGTTTTCCAGACTATTATCTGGTACATAAGAGATCAAATTATCCCGGTCGTAATTAAATGTATTTATATGAGATTCCGTACCTTCGGCTTTGAAACTCCTTTTAAAATTTCCGTATAGATCATATACAGAGATTTTACTTCCGGTATAGGCTATAACAAATATTTCCTTGTTTGCCTCATCCAGAACAACCTCCGTAATACCTACATATTCCTCGCCACCTTGCCCTTTCCTGTTTATCTTCTTCAAGGCTTTGCCGGTTTTTCTGTCAAAAACAAACAAATTCCCGTCGTTGGCCCAGTTGGTTATTAATATAACTTCTGCACCAATGGCCATTACTTTGCCTTGGGTAACAAACTCATCATTTGTTTCCAACGGGATGTATTCCACATCCATGAAATCCTGTAGTGTCAATTCCTTTTCAGGATAATTCTTTGTAACATCAACTGTGATGAGTTCATTTGTTGATTGTTTATCTTTTCCACATCCCGCTAACGCAAAGAGAAGGATCGCTGAAATTGTGATTATCCATTTCATTATTCTTACGATTTAAGGTTAAACACTTAGGGCGATACATTCGCTCAATCATGCCTAATTACAAAAATAGGTTATTTTTTCTCGATATCTCTTCTTTTTGCTCAAAACTTATAGCGGTGAATGGAATTCTATCCGTTATTTACATAATTTAGGCAAAGGCTTAGCAATGGATGTTGTTTCCTCTCGCTATCTTGCTATCTTGTGGGTCACTTATCAAAAGGTCGAATAGTTCGTTTATTTCCGGGTCGTTGATTCCCAGATCATCCTTTTCGGACTCCAGATGCCAGCTGACCCATGTTTGTCCTTCCAACTTATCCAGTCTTCGCTATCTAAAAAAGCGATATACTCACCTTGGGCAATCTCCAAACCTGGGTTACGGGCAGCGGACGCTCCCTCGTTCTCTTGATGAATCACCTTGATACGATCCTCTTTCTTAGCGTATTCGTCAGCGATCTTTCTGGATAAGTCGGTCGAGCCATCATCCACCAAGACAATCTCCAAGTGCAGATCGCCTTGGTACATCAAGGAATCTATGCATGTGGTCAAATATTTTTTGCTTCTTGGAAGGCCCTTGTATAATCACCGTTACCGGCTATCAGCAAACGACTATTAGGATGAGCTTCTAAGACCATATGGAACGCTTTGATCAAAGAACTCACACCCTTTATTTCGTCAATCCGATCGGCAAAAAAATAATTGTTTCTCAATTTTTGTATTATAAGAGACAGCCTCCATTGGATTCATAACCATTAGGGATTGGTTTGTTTTTTGTGTTTTATTAACATGATTACCGGATTGGATTCTTCATCTAAACTTGCGGCAATTTCTTTTAATCGTCCCCTTCAACTCCCTTTTCATAATCCTCAATGAGCTGGGAAGCCTCGATACTTTGCCAAGATGCGATTTTATCGTCTACAGGAAGTGATTTCATATTCACCGCTCTTTTCTCAGAATAATCGTTGTTATATACAATATATTCAAAAATAGCCTTTTCTTGTTTGTCATATAATAAGTCTGTAGTGGGAAATCCCTCATGTGTCTCGAAGTTATATTCTTTTTAACCGTTTCCATAAAATAATAGCGGTTAGTAAGAATCCCTAGGAAGAGGAATACTTCCGGATTCATGGATTGTACGGATGGGGTCCTTGCTATAATCGGTATCATTTTATGGTCTGATTGGTACTTATATACTGTATCGGATGATTGTTCTACAAGTACCCAACAATCAAAATAGGGAATTATAGGATTATAGTTATCAGGGATCACGTTGTAATATATATCCTTTGCTTTATCAGAATAGTTTACAGCCATTGATATTTTTTCTTTAAATGGAATCTGGATTTGTTTGGTTGTTCCATCCTGTTTAGATATAATAGTAAAAGCAGGCTTGTCTGTTACCCAATAATTATTAGTTATTAAACTTGTTTGGTTGAAATTGTATAAATGAAAGAAATAGAGTTCATCACCTCGTTTAAGGCTTCTTTTAAAATTCCCATCTAAATCATATACTGATATTTTCCTTGAAAAATGATCGAGTACAAATATTTCATTTTGTTTTTCATCAAGCACAATTCTTTGGATGAACGTATATTCTTCTCCACCTTGCCCTTCTCTATTTATTTTTTTTAATCCTTTTCCCGTTTTTCTGTCATAGATAAAGATATCTCCATCTCTGATTCGGTTTCTGGCAAGAATAATATCCTTTCCGATTGCTAGGACAAGACCTTGGCAAATAAAATCGTCCTTTGTTTCCAAAGGAATATATTCGACATCCATAAAATCTTGAAGAATTAGTTCTTTTTAGGGTAACTTACCGTAACATCAACAGTGATAAGCTCATTTGTCGATTGCTTATCTTTTCCACATCCCGCTAACGCAAAGAGGAGGATCGCTGGTATTGTGATTATCCATTTCATTATTCTTCCGATTTAAGGTTAAACACTTGGAGCGATACGTTCGCTCAATCATGCCTAGTTACTAAACTAGGTTATTTTTCTCGTTGATCTCTTCTTTTTGCTCAAAACTTATAGCGGTGAATGGAATTCTATCCATTATTTACATAATTTCGGCACAGTCTTAGCAATGGATGTTGTTCACCCTCGCTATCTTGTGGGTCACTTATCAAAAGGTCGAATAGTTCGTTTATTTCCGGGTCGTTGATTCCCAGATCATCCTTTTCGGACTCCAGATGCCAGCTGACCCATGTTTGTCCTTCCAGCTTATCCTGATCATTCTCTAGCTCATAATGCAATGTGGGAAGGTGGAAAACGACTATAGTCGCCTGTTGGAAATATTTCCTGTCGGTGGTTATCACCCAATCAACGGGTACATCCTCTATTTTCAACTGTAGATCTTCCCCATTTATCGTGTTGAATACGAGCATCACTTTTTTACCAGCCTTTATTTGGCAATCTACGCCTGCTACCCAATCAGACACACGCCAATCCGTATATTCTTTCAGCCCGGCTTCTGCCTTGTAGTAATAATTTCTGCATCTTTGTATAGATTCCGGAATCATTTGCCCGCAATCCCTCCAAAATCGATCCAGATAATGTTTGTGTACTATGTATGAGGAATCTTTTATGTTGGGAAGTAGTGTGAATGCCTTAGAATAAAGCCTGAGGATGTTTACATACCACCAGCTTCTCAAGTCAACGCTCGTCTTAGAGGAAACAAATTGATCAGAGAATTTAATCAATCCCTCAGTAACTTGAAATAATGATTTCAGCCTTCGGGCTAGGCTTGTCGTATGCATGACCGATTCTTCGTTCTGGCGGTAATAATAAAACTCAATGTTGGTGATAACCATCCTCTCCGCTTGGCAAAGGACGATGGGACACCATAACTCATCCTCATGCATGATGCCTTCCTCAAAACGAGCCTGTATTTTATGCAGATATTTCCTATTGTATATGTATTTGAAGGGCATGGGCAAATAGAAACAAGTTTTGACTAATTCTATGAAACTTTCTTTACCGGAAAGCAATTCTTTTATAGATCCGTTGGAAATACATTTAAAAGGTTTATCCATACTTCCGTCTTGATGACATAGCCACATATTTCCCATCACGACATCGGCATGATGTTTCACCGCCTCATCATATAAAAGAGATAATGATTCATCTTTAATCCAGTCATCACTATCTAAAAAAGCGATGTACTCTTCCGTGGCAATATCCAAACCAACGTTGCGGGCTGCGGATGCTCCCCCGTTCTCTTGATGAATCACTTTGATACGCTCCTCTTTTTTAGCGTATTCATCAGCAATTTCCCCTGACAAATCAGTCGAGCCATCATTAACCAATATAATCTCCATACGAAGGCCACCTTGGTTCTTCAACGAGTCGATACAAACCGTCAAATATTTCTCCACGTTATATATCGGGATAATGATCGATATGTCGATTTGATTGAGCGTATCCATATAGTATCAGGTTCGTTGATTATTATTTACATTCTTGGAATAAGGATTTATAAAATGCGATCATGTTTTTCCCGAATACTTCCGAGGAATATTTCTCCAAATACCGTTTGCGACCGTTCTTCCCGAGTCGTTTCGCTTCTTTCGGGTTCTGTAATAGGTAGACGATCTTCTGCGCTAACAGGGAGGTGTCGATCTCTACACTATCAGGAGATACTATTAATGGTACTTTCAATCCGCAAGATTCGTCTACGACCTCGTTCAACCCGGATGTGGCGGTTGCGACGATGGGTAATTCATGCATCATCATTTCGACAGGTACATAACCAAAAGGCTCGAATAGGGAAGGTACGACACCGACATCAGCTAAACGGTATAACTCAAAAAGCGAGGTTTGATCAACGAAACCAGTGAAAGTTATTTTGGAGAAGATAGGATTGGCTTCGGAGAAAGAATTTTGATAATCGCCATCACCAACTATCCATAAACGGCAATTGGGGCTTTCTTGTAAAATTAATTGAAAGGCTCGAATCAAGAAATGAGTTCCCTTGATCTCTTCTAACCGTCCGACAAAAATAATCATTTGTTCTTCTGGGTACAAGTGCCTATTTTTTTCGTAATCTCTTCTGGTCAACTTCTTCTTTTATCTTGTCGCTCATTCCGTTTGGAATAATTATTATACGATTTATATCTACTCCATAATCGTGATACAATAATTCTTGCATATAGTTTGACAGGCTGATCACTTGATCCATTCTTTCATAACATGTCCTTTCCTCCTCGAATGATTTTTGGATTAAATCTTCCAATTCATTTGTTTCTTTTTTTCGTAAGATAATTCGAAGTTTTTCTAAGTTATCATGAATAACTGAACTCCATTCAGAAAAATGAGTGACAGTAATCACTTTGCAATCAAATGCAATTTTTAGTTCTAATGCAAGTGATTTATCTCTGTATGAATTTAAATGAAAACTAGATTTTTTGGCTTGAATATAATTTCTGAGTAGATAGACAATATTCCGAGAGTAAACTTTTCGTTGTTCTTGATCTAGAAGATTCCATTCTTTTGAGATCGGCTCTGGGAAATACCAGTATGAAACATCTTTCACTTCTTTTTTTTCGATTTGAAGTTGGTCACATAATATGTGAACTACATGGATGTGGATACTATTACTTTTACTTCGCAAGGCGGTAATCAATTCACGAATATAGGTACCTACTCCGTATAAGCCACCTCGACTTTTGTTCGAGAAAATATATAGATTAATCATTTTTATGGTATGTTGATAGAATATACTTACAACTTATATTATAAAAGCTGTTGCCACGAAGTCTCAATTGCTCCAAGGGCAGTCAATCTATACATGCCCTCACCTGCATAACCACCAGATAACCCCATATTCTCCAATGTTAAACTAGGTTTAAGCTTCGGAAATATTCTGTTCGACTCTAATTCTCTAGTGTGTGCACGCAAAAAAGATATATGTCTTGTTGTTCATTTGCTGATAGATCATTTCTATTATTTTTGATACTCTCTGTGATAAAAGATAAACATTCGTTGCTCATTTGGCTTTTGGCACGATGAAGCCAATACCATCCATATCCAATCAATCCTTCATCACGACTGTAATTAGGGAAAGGGTCGTGAATGACGGCTCGGTACATCCGCTTATCGAAATCCTCAAATAAATCTTCCTCAATCTCAATAAGATTATTGTAGGATAAATAGTTGATCCCTACCCCAATACCAGCTATGCCTTTCTCATAATCTGGACGATAATTTACATGGAGCTGTTCTTGGATTGCCATGATCAAATCCCATGCATATTCTTCGAATAATGTTTTTCCTGTATAACGAGCATAATGGAAGAAGAAAATAGCTATTCCTAACTTGCCATGTAGTAATCCTGGGCATTTTGTTAATGTCCCATTTAAAAGAAGCCAATCTGCAATTTTTTGTTAGTTCCATAATAATTACTCTAGGCAGTTACTTCTTTTGTTTATATTTTGCAATCATAAGAACTGGATTGGATTCCTCATCTAAGCTGGCTGCAATCTCTTTTAATTTGCCTTTTAAATTCCCATTTTTATAGGCATCAACTAGATCAGGTGCTTCTAATGTTTTAACAAAGGCTATTTCTTTATTTATAAAGGCTATTCCTCCATAACCCAAACTTACAAATTCTTTATGCACATAATCAGCATTATAAAGAGAGTATTCATAGATAATATTTTCTTTCATATCATACATTAAATCTGTTCTTGGAAGTCCTACCCGACTTGAAAAATCATATACTTTTTTTACTGTCTGCATAAAATAGTAGCGATCAGTAAGAACTGATGGATATAGAAATATCTCGGTTCCCATTGATTGTATGGAAGGAGTTCTTGCTATAAAAGGGACAACTCTTTTATCAGTAAAAACCCGATATATCGTATCTGATGAGTGATCCATTAAAATCCATGAATCATGAAATGGAACAAATTCTTCATTTCGAGGTCTTGCAGATTTAGTCTGTTCCTTATTAATAATTAAACTGGTTTTTTTCTTGTCATATGGAATATGAATTTCTTTGATAAGTCTTCCGTCCTGTTTTGAGATAATATAAAATATGTTTTTGATTTCATCGGTAAATAAATTGTCTCCATCATTACAGATTAAATAGTCACTTCCTAAATTGAAAACCCGATCATAGGATGCCCCTTCTATATTTTTAAAACTTCGTTTAAAATTACCTTGTAGATCATATATATATACTTTTTTAGATCGATTATCAACTACAAATAATTCTTCATGTTCTTCATCTAGGGTAACTCGCAAAAGAAAGCTATATTCTTCGGAACCAGAACCTTGCCTATTTATTTTTCTAATACCTTTCCCTTTTCGGTCAAAAATGAATATATCACCATCTGAAGATAATTTCAGATTTCTGACAATAATCATATCCTTACTGATATCTTGCATATACCCCATAGTCGTAAACGTACGACTGGTGTCTAGCGGGATATAATCTATATCAAATATATCTTGGAGAGCAAATTCTTTTTGAGGGTAATCTTTTGTGACATCTATTGTGAGCAAATCTTTACTTTGTTGCATATTTACACAGCCTCCACTCAAAATAGAAAGGAGGACAGATAATGCTATAATTTTATTTTTCATTACTTTTTATATTTTAGAATTAAAGATTCTCACAATTTGGATTATGAATATTTACATGACAAAGGTTAGTTTGCCCAATCATTATTTCATAATCAGAAGGAGACGGACATAGCCATTGATAAATACATGCATTGCAAGGCTCTTGATTGCGTACTCGCAGCCAAGATTTTCCTTCTTTCTATTTCTTTCTGTATTAACTCAAAAATACTATGAGTACATATGTTGCCTAATGCTGGATAATTTATATTCGAATGCACATCTCCATTTGGCATTATGTTGATTTTCCCAAAGTCATTATTATTTATCATTTGTTTGATAAAAAAAGTCTTTAATGGACATTGATGTAGATAATATATCGCTCTTTTTTAGAAAAACATTTTCTTTGAAAAAAATCGATATTATACCCTGTGTATATTGGATTAAATTGATATTTGTCAATTTGATATTCTTCGATAATTTCCCAAGCTTTTAGATAATCATCTAAAGATGCTATATCAAAAATAAGTTCAAATAGATTATTCTGATCTTTTAACGATTGTGTAGTTATGATTAATTGTTTTATATCTATAGGAAAATGAATATGTATTTTGTATAAAAAAATATTTTTGCATACTGATGCTGGAATTGCAAAATTAATATAATTGCATATTATTTTTTTTGACGAATTATATTGATTCAAAAAATCAACAAGCTTGTCAAATTTAGCAATGTGTTTTAAATCCCCACTGATGCTATATGTTATATTATCTGGCATTGACTGCAAATAATCAATTAGCTTATCTTGATCTAAGATATGATCAAGATGAATGATTATTTCGTTTAAAAAATGCAATAAGTTGGCATTTTTTATAAAATTATACTTTTCGTTACGTTTATTGCAGAAATTAGTATGTGGTAATATTTGTATAGGTTTCCCTTTAGATAAAGATATATCTATAATATCTCCCATGTATTTTTCTCTTAAATTTGTAATAAAAGAATGTATATCATTTTGTCTATATTGCTCATTTTTCAATATGGTAACACCGCAATTTTCATCTTGAAGTAATTCTTCTAATAGATTAATTACTTTTTCATTATTAGAGATTATGGTTTCTTTGTCTAATGTGTTATACAATAACATATAGCCATTTGCAATGTTTATATGCACATAAGGCTCAATCATAAACCAATAGTCACTTGTTCTTTCCATTACTCTGTTATTAAATGATTAATTATTTGAAAGAATTCACTAGGACATTTTTCCAAATATGAAAAAATGCGATTTAGTTTATCTTCAAATGTTTTTTGATTCTGAAAGTCTGGACAAACAAATTCCTCTACACCTAGTTGATCCAGATTATCCAAACTTAATAAGCAAGTGGAGCAAGCTCTTCCTCCGTAGCAATATTGACAAACTTTTTTGCAGTGTACATAATAAGAATTGTACCTTTGTACAATTTCAGGAATGTTAATAAATACATGATCATTTACTTTGCCTAAAAAGTTTTTGTAGCTAACTTTTTCACAAGGTAACAAGTTATTGTGCGTGTTTAAGAATATTCTTGTTTGAAAGGGCAAACAAGTTCCCGTTGGGAAGGAATCTATCAAATCATACAATAAGTAGAGTGTGTTTGAAAGATACAAATTGAGAGAATAATGTTTCAAAAACTTTTTTGATTCATTAAATGGGATCAATCGATTACTTACTATGGGTAATACGTCAGATCCTTCCTTTTGGAATTCCTTCTCGCTTTATTTTTCTGGAATGAAAAATATCATCAAAAATATTTTTTTATTAAGATTTATATGATCTGAGCTTAATTGTGATATTCTTGGAATTTTACCATATCTATTATAAATAAACTCGTAAATTCCTTTTATGGAATTGCGATTATTTAGTACTGCATTAAAATTCACATATTTATCGAAATAACTAGGATGTTTTAGTTTTATCATATCGGTATTCATTAAAACATTCATGAAATGAATTTTGTTGTTGCTTGCATAGGTACGATAACTATGAGCTTTTTCGTTTCCATCAAAACTGATTAATAACTCTATATTATTTTCAACTATAAAGTCGATATATTTGTGTATTAAGGTGGCATTTGTTGTCATATT